>ENA-OQHY01000579-OQHY01000579.1-human-gut-metagenome-genome-assembly--contig:-NODE-579-length-20401-cov-2.304084_pt1 | contig 20401 bp, 27 predicted proteins | sample MGYA00242570_ERZ504733 | MGnify/ENA primary metagenome ERZ504733 (study PRJEB26092, sample SAMD00036219) | human gut metagenome | host: Homo sapiens | study: EMG produced TPA metagenomics assembly of... | reverse complement strand
CACCGCAGAACTTCCAGCAGGTGGCGGGCTGGTGCTGTTCTACGACACCTGCAACTGGATCTACGCCTATATCACATGGGACGAGCGTATCACGCCCGCACGCTGCAATCATGCGGTGCGACTTTAAGGATTTCACCTTACCGGCAGCGAGGCAGTCCACCTGCCGGACGGCGAAATTTCGCTGAAGGTGTGCGTAAACGGCGCAGAGGCGCAGTTTTATTACAAGGCGGACGGCGCTGGCAGCCCTTGGGCGGTGTTCAGCCGCCGACCACCTCAGCGATGATTATGTCGAGACCCGCCGCGGGCGGTGCGCCTTCACCGGCGCGATGGTCGGCATCTGTGCGCAGGATATGGACGCTCACCAAAGCCACGCGGATTTTGCCTTTTTGACTACGAGGAACAGCGATGAAAAACGGAACACTTTGGCTTGACACCGACGGGCGCGGCATTCAGGCGCACGGCGGCAGCATTTTACAGCACAACGGCATTTTTATTGGTACGGTGAGAACAAGGATACCGACACGCACAACCGCAGCGTGGATTTTGTCGGGTTTTCCTGCTACAAAAGCCGCGACCTGCTGCACTGGGAAAACTGCGGTCTTGTACTCTCGGCTGTCAATGAGTTGGGACACGACCTGCACCCGGACAGCGTCTGTGAGCGCCCCAGTGTGCTATATAACGCAGAAACGCAAAAGTTTGTGCTTTGGTTTCATCTGGATAACCGCCGCTACACCCGCGCCGAGGTCGGGCTTGCCGTAAGCGATACCCCAACCGGACCGTTCACCTACATGGGCAGTCAGCGCCCCGGCAGCCATGACAGCCGTGACTTCACGGCGTTTCAGGACAGGGACGGCAGGGCCTATCTGTTCTGCTCGTCCGACTGGAACGCCACCATGCGCGTATGGGAGCTGGACAAAGCCTACACAAAATTGACCGGCAGCGGCAAAGAGATCCTGATCGATCAGGCGCGGGAAGCCCCGGCGCTGTGGCACAGCGGAGAGAAGTACCTCCTGTTTTCATCGGGCTGCACCGGGTGGAGCCCCAACACGATGCTGTACGCCGAGAGCAGCGCGATACTCCCGCGGCAGTTCGCGCTATCACATCATCAGTAGCGTCAAAGAGAGCCTGCGCCGTCTGCAGCTCGATCATATCGATCTGTATCAGCTCCACGGTTTTGACCCGGCAACCCCTGTCGAAGAGATGCTCTACGCGCTGGATAACCTGGTACAGCATGGGCACGTGCGTTATATCGGCGTCTCTAACTGGGCGGCGTGGCAGATTGCCAAAGCGCTGGGCATTTCCGAACGCCTTGGACTGGCGCGTTTTGCTTCACTGCAGGCGTATTACACCATCGCCGGGCGCGATCTTGAGCGTGAACTGATACCGATGATGCAGAGTGAAGGCGTCGGGTTGATGGTCTGGAGCCCACTGGCAGGCGGTCTGCTTAGCGGAAATATGCCGTGACGGGCAGAGTGAATCCGGCGGTCGCCGCCTGGAATTTGACTTCCCGCCGGTGAATAAAGAGCGTGCTTTCGATTGCGTGGATGTGATGCGCACCCTGGCCGAGCGCAAGGGTGTCTCTGTGGCGCAAATTGCGCTGGCGTGGTTGCTGCATCAGAAGGCCGTAACCAGCGTCATTATTGGTGCCAAACGTGTCGACCAGCTGGACGACAACATTGCCGCCACCGGGATCCGTTTAAGCGAAGACGAGCTTAAACAGCTTGATGCCGTCAGCGCGCTGCCGCGCGAATACCCGGGCTGGATGCTGGAGCGGCAGGGTGAATATCGTCGTCATCAGCTCGCACAACAATAACCGTCCTTCCCCCCGGTCTCGCTTCGCTGACCGGGTTTTTCCCGCCTTGCTCACAAAAAACGATCCTCCTCTTTGATTGATTTTTCGTCTTCGCCTATATGACTAGTCATGAAATTTTAAATGACTAGTCATATAGGGAGCGATCATGAATCAATTTCTGCCAGCCAATTTTTTATGGGGCAATTCCGTATCCAGTATGCAGACGGAAGGGCCTGGAATGAGGGAGGAAGGGGAATGTCGGTTTATGACATTCGCGAAGCCGGGGAGAACGTTTCTGACTGGAAAGTCGCGACCGATTCCTACCACCGCTATCGGGAAGATTTCGACCTGATGCAGGATCTGGGCATGAACTGCTACCGCTTTCAGATCGCCTGGAGCCGTGTATGTCCACAGGGCGACGGTGACTTCAACGACGAAGGTATCGCCTTTTATGACCGCTTTATTAACGATTTAATTGCCCGCGGCATTGAGCCGATGATCTGCCTCTACCACTTCGATATGCCGCTGGCGCTGGCGCAGGAGTACAACGGTTTTAACGATCGCCGTGTGATGGACGCGTTTATCCGCTACGGCAAAAAGATGATCGACTGTTACGGCGACCGGGTGAAATACTGGCTGACGTTTAACGAGCAGAACATCTTCCACATGCCGGAAGCCTTCCGGATCTCGGGCTATATGAAAGGCGAGAAAACCCTGCGCGAGCTGTATGAACTGCAGCACCACACCATGGTCGCGCATATGACCCTGACCGAATACCTGCACCAGACCCGTCCGGGCCAGCTGATGGGCGGTATGCTGGCGCACCAGCTGGTCTATCCGGCGACCTGTAAACCGCGTGATATCTTCTGCGCCCAGCAGTATGACGAATTCCTTAACCAGAACCTGCTGCGCGTCTTTGCCGGCCAGGGTTACAGCCCGGCGGTGATGGCGGTCGTGGAACAGCAAGGTTTTGCGGATATCTACCGCGCTGAGGATCTTGCGTTGCTGGCGCGTACCAAAAACGACTATATGGCCTTCAGCTACTACGCCAGTAAAACCCTCGACAGCGATGCGATCCCCGAAGGAACGCCGGTCAACGATTACCTTCTGCACGGTGATAAAAATAACCCGTACCTGAAAGCGACCGAATGGAACTGGCAGATTGATCCGCTGGGCTTTCGCACCATCATCACCCGCTATTACAACGACTGGCGTATGCCGGTATTCCCGATTGAAAACGGTATTGGGGTGATCGAGTCCTGGGACGGTGTGAATCCGATTGAAGATACCTACCGTATTGACTACCACCGGGCGCATATCGAGGCGATGAAACAAGCCATGTTTGAGGATGGCGCAGAGGTGATCGGCTACCTCGGCTGGGGCTTAATCGACATTCTGAGTTCACAGGGAGACATGCGTAAGCGTTACGGCGTGGTCTATGTGAACCGTGAAAACCACGACCTGAAAGACTTAAAGCGCGTACCGAAGAAGAGCTACGCATGGTTGAAACAGGTTATCCATACCAACGGACGCGAGATGTAAGCCGTACGCTGCCGGGCCGTTTTTGTGACTGATTGAAGGGAAATATCCGCTATGTCTGAAACAAAAATAACACCGCATATGCATCTTTTGTCGACAGATTTGTTGAGTTCTCGGCGCGCCTGGCAAACCAGGTGCACCTGCGTTCCCTGCGCGATGCCTTCGCCACGGTCATGCCCATTTTCATCCTTGCCGGTCTGGCGGTGCTGGTGAATAACGTGGTATTCCCATGGATTTTTGAAGGCGACACGCTGGCGCATTTTAAGGTGTGGGGCGAGGCGATTATTAACGGTACGCTGAATATCGCCGCGCTGTTGCTGGCACCGATGATTGCCTGGTCGCTGGCACGCAACAAAGACTTCGACAACCCGGTCTCGGCAGTGGTTATCGCCATCAGCAGTTTTATCATTATGATGCCGATGCGCTTACAGCTTACGCCCGTCGGCAGTGACGCCACGGTGAACGTCACGCAGGTGCTGACGTTCTCCAATATTGGCTCAACCGGCATTTTTGCCGGGGTGCTGATTGGTCTGCTCTCAACGGAACTGTTTATCGCCATTTCTCGTCTGAAAGCGCTGCACATTTCTTTAGGTGAAAATGTACCGCCGGCGGTCAGTAAATCGTTTACCGCGCTGATCCCGACGATCCTGACGCTTTCCCTGTTTGCCATACTGGCCGCGCTTCTGGCGAACGTGTTGCACACGGATCTCATCCATCTGATCACCACTTTTATTCAGCAGCCGCTGCGCCTGATCAATACCAGCCTGCCGGGCACGATTTTTATCTATAGCTTTGGTAACTTCCTGTTCACGCTTGGGATCCATCAGTCGGTGGTTAACAGCGTGGTGCTGGAGCCGTTTCTGCTGATCAACACCAACGAGAATATGCTGGCCTTTGCCAACGGTCAGCCTGTCCCACATATCATCAATAATATCTTTGTACCGACCTTTGGTATGGTGGGGGGGACCGGCAGCACGATTTCCCTGTTGATTGCCATTTTCGTCTTCTCACGGCAAAAATCGGCGAAACAGGTGGCCCGTTTGTCGCTGGCGCCAGCCTGTTTAACATCAACGAGCCGGTCATTTTTGGCCTGCCGATTGTGTTCAACCTGCCGCTGATGATCCCCTTTGTGCTGCTACCTGCCATAGGTATCTGGTTTGCGTGGTTCTGTACTACCCTGGGGTTAATGTCGCGCTGTGTGGTTATGATCCGTGGACAACTCCGCCATTCTGAGCGCTGGCTGGCAACGGCAGGGGACTGGCGGGCCGTGGTCGTGCAGTTGGCAATCATTGTATTTGGTGTATTCTTCTACCTGCCTTTCCTCAAAATTGCCGAGAGAGTGGCATTAAAAAACAGCGGGACAGAAAACTAACAGAAAGGAAGGACGATGGCGGCGAAGTACATCACCATAGCGCGGGAAATTAAGAAACGCATTATTAGCCAGCAATACGCCGCCAACGAACCGCTCCCGGACCAGTTTGCCCTGGCGGCGGAGTTCAGCACCAGCCGGATGACCATACAGCAGGCCATACGCCAGTTAATTGTGGAAGGCTGATCTATACCCGTCAGGGGCAGGGGACGTTTATCCGCAAAAATTTCCTGCAACTCTCGCAGTGGGATCTTTCCGGCAGCGACTACTTCGGCGCAACAAAAACCTGGGAGCATCTGGGCACCGTTTCCAGCGTCGTGGTCCATTTCGAGCTGCGCTTTCCGAACGAGAAGGAGCAGGCCTCGCTGATGATTAACACCGATGCGCCTGTCTATGACTTTGTTCGTTTGCGTCTGCTCAACGGTGAGCCGATGTCGCTGGACTCCACCGTTATGCCGCTTAATCTGGTGCCCGGTCTGAATAAAAGCCATCTTGAAGGCTCCGTGTTCCGCTACGTGCAGGAAACGCTGGGGCTGAAAATTATGGGGTCGTACCGGGTGGTGCGGGCGCTAAAGCCGAACGCGCTGGATATGCAACACCTTATCTGCGAGCAGACCGATCCGGTGCTGGAGGTGGAGCAGGTTATCTATCTGGAGGATGGCACACCGCTTGAGTATGCCCACTGTCACTACCGTTACGACCACGGCGGGATAGTTATCGTCAATAACGGATAAAAAAAAGCGGGCATCAGAGCCCGCTTTTTTTATTCTCAGACCCGGTCAGCAAAGCGCCACCGGGCAGAGGGTCAGTTCAGACGCACTGGCATACCAGAACGGTTCTGAACGGCCTGGTCAACAATCGCTGTCTCTACATCCGGCTGAGAGGTCACGGACTGCACCGCGCTGTTCAGCGTAACCGGAACGATTTCGTTGTTGTTGATCTGGTCTTCGCTGGTGGACAGCGGGTTATGTACTTCAATGTAACGGCTGCCATCCGGCTCAGACGTCGCTTTAACCGGTTCGTTGATGAACTGGACGCGGGTTCCGACCGGCACGTTTTCGAACAGGAATTTGATGTCTTCGTTACGCAGACGTACGCAGCCGTGGCTTACGCGCAGGCCGATACCGAAGTTGGCGTTGGTCCCGTGAATCGCGTACAGACGGCCAATGTACAGCGCGTACAGACCCATTGGGTTATCCGGGCCTGCCGGTACAACGGCTGGCAGGGGTTCACCCGCAGCGATGTACTCTGCGTGCATTTTGGCGGTTGGCGTCCAGGTTGGGCCTGCTTTCTTACGCTCAACTTTGGTCGTCCAGTTCATTGGGGTGTCTTTACCCAGCTGGCCGATACCGATTGGCAGCACGATAACCGTGTTGGTGCCTTTCGGGTAGTAATACAGACGCATTTCCGCGCTGTTGATGACGATACCTTCATGGACGGTATCCGGCAGGATCAGCTGCTGAGGAATGTTCAGCACGGTACCGGCTTTAGGCAGATACGGGTCAACACCCGGATTCGCTTCCAGCATGTTAGACAGGCCCAACTGGTACTGCGCCGCGAAATATTCCAGTGGCTGAGCGTTACCTTCAGGCACCGTGACCACCTGGTTTTGACCAACCAGACGGCTACCGTCTGTCGGCAGCGGATAAGTCACCGCAGAAGCGGTTTTGCAAAAACCTACTACGGCTAACGCCGCCGCAAAAAGCGTTGTTAATTTCATGTTCATGTTGTGCGAGGTATCTAAGCCATTCCGGCGATGAGTTGATAAGTCTGAATCTTGATGGGAGCGCATTATATGTGCATTCCCGCTAACAGGGAATTCAGATGTGTACGAAATCACATTTTTTTCGATTTTGTTAAAGTTTAGCGGATTGCCGCAACGCGGGATCTCAATTCGGAATTGTGGCATAATGCCGTGTTTATCACACTTTTCGCAGGAATCTCCCCGTGTTAGTTACCAGCAACGTCACTATGCAGTTTGGCAGTAAGCCGCTGTTCGAAAACATTTCCGTCAAATTTGGCGGCGGCAACCGTTACGGCCTGATTGGCGCCAACGGTAGCGGTAAATCTACTTTTATGAAAATCCTCGGCGGTGATTTAGAGCCGACGCTGGGCAACGTTTCGCTCGATCCAAACGAGCGCATCGGTAAGCTGCGTCAGGATCAGTTCGCCTTTGAAGAGTTCACCGTGCTTGACACCGTTATCATGGGACACGCGGAGCTGTGGGAAGTGAAGCAGGAGCGCGATCGCATCTAGCGCTGGCGGAGATGAGCGAAGAAGAATGGCTACAAAGTGGACCGATCTCGAAGTGCTGTACGGCGAAATGGATGGCTACTCTGCGGAAGCGCGTGCGGGCTGAGCTGCTGCTGGGTGTGGGTATTCCGGTAGAAACAACATTACGGCCCGATGAGCGAAGTCGCGCCAGGCTGGAAACTGCGTGTTCTGCTGGCGCAGGCGCTGTTCTCCAATCCGGATATCCTGCTGCTCGACGAACCAACGAACAACCTGGACATCGACACCATCCGCTGGCTGGAGCAGACGCTGAACGATCGCGACAGCACCATGATCATCATCTCGCACGACCGTCACTTCCTGAACATGGTGTGTACACACATGGCGGACCTGGACTACGGCGAGCTGCGCGTTTATCCGGGCAACTACGATGAGTACATGACGGCAGCCACGCAGGCGCGTGAACGTCTGCTGGCGGATAACGCAAGAAGAAGCCAGATTGCTGATCTGCAGTCTTTCGTCAGCCGCTTCAGCGCGAACGCCTCCAAATCTCGCCAGGCGACCTCTCGTGCGCGCCAGATTGACAAGATCAAGCTTGATGAAGTGAAAGCGTCCAGCCGTCAGAACCCATTCATCCGCTTCGAGCAGGACAAGAAACTGTTCCGTAATGCGCTGGAAGTGGAAGCCCTGGCTAAAGGTTTTGAAACGGTCCGCTGTTTAAAAACTTTAACCTGCTGCTGGAAGTGGGCGAGAAAATCGCCATTCTGGGTGCCAACGGCGTGGGTAAATCCACCCTGCTGAAAACCCTGGTCGGCGAACTGCAGCCGGATAACGGTACCGTGAAGTGGTCTGAAAACGCGCAGATTGGTTATTACGCACAGGACCATGAATACGAGTTCGAAAACGACCTGACCGTCTTCGACTGGATGAGCCAGTGGAAGCAGGAAGGCGACGACGAGCAGGCGGTGCGCAGCATTCTGGGTCTCTGCTGTTCAGCCAGGACGACATCAGGAAGCCTGCTAAAGTGCTTTCCGGTGGTGAAAAAGGGCGCATGCTGTTCGGTAAGCTGATGATGGAAAACCTAATATCCTGGTGATGGATGAACCGACTAACCACCTGGATATGGAATCTATCGAATCGCTGAACATGGCGCTGGAGATGTATCAGGGGACCCTGATCTTCGTCTCTCACGACCGTGAATTCGTCAGCTCGCTGGCGACCCGCGTGATCGAAATTACGCCTGAGCGCGTGGTGGACTTCACCGGTAACTACGAAGATTACCTGCGCAGTAAAGGTATCGAGGGTTAAAAAAAGCCCGGTGGCGCTACGCCTACCGGGCCTGTGTTTGATGCCCTCTCCCTGTGGGAGCGGGCATCAGGCCGTACTAGACCACCCATTCATTCCCTTCAATACCATTCACCAGCAGCGTGCGTTTTTCCCCGGCCGGTAACGATATCTTCAGCGCTTTCCACGCCGGACGATAATCTCCCCGCGCACTGACCTTCAGGTTGATGGTGGCACCGTCGCATGCCATGTCCCATTCCACCCACAGCGCATTGCCGTTCTGATAGCCCCAGCTTTCACCATCGTCTTCAAACAGCAGGCCCGCGGTTGAACCGACGCCTTTCACCGGGAACAGTTTCAGCTCACGGGTATTGTCTTTTTCCGCGCTGACATGCGTAATGCGTTCGCTGAGCGGCAGACCCGCACCGGCACGTACCAGCAGCGGCAATTTCTCCAGCGGCGCATCACGTACGATCCACTGCCCGCCAGCGAACCACTCGTGGGTGTAAAATCGTACCAGCCGTTTCGTTATCCGGCAGCCAGACGCGGCGCTCGCGCTGCCCGGCCTCCACCACGCTGGCCACCAGCAGTCGCGACCCAGCAGGAAATCATCGTTCTCCTCAAACGTCTGCGCATCATGTTCGTGGTCGAAGGAAGGTCGGGCGTAGCATCGGTTCGTCGTCGGCATGCGCCTGCCAGAGCAGGGTATAAAGGTACGGCAGCAGACGATAGCGTAATTCAATGGCACCACGAATAGCCGGCGTCACGCCCGGATACATCCACGGCTCGTTAACGGTGTGGTCATCATTCCATGAGTGAATGGTAAAGCGCGGATGCATCACGCCGTTTTGCACCCAGCGTACGAACAGTTCCGCGTCGGGTTTGTCGCCGGAGAAACCACCGACATCATGACCCACATTAAACAGCCCGGACAGGCTCATTCCCAGACCCATGCGGGTGTTATAGCGCAGGGTGTCCCAGCTGGTACGGTTATCGCCGCTCCAGGTCTGGACGTAACGCTGCATGCCCGCGCAGCCGGAGCGGGAAATGAGATACGGACGTTTTCCGGGGCAAAACGCTGCTGCGCTTCCAGCGAGGCACGCATCATCAGCAGCGGCATCACCGGGCGAATGTGCTTGATCGCGATTTCCTTGCCAAAGCCGTGGCAGCGGGCTTCGCCATCCCACACTTCATATTCGTTGTTGTCGTTCCAGGTGGAGTCGATCCCCATCTCAAGCAGCTGCGTGGTTACCCCTTCCTGCCACCATTTCACCGTCTGTGGGTTGGTAAAATCGAGGTGAGAACCTTCGTCATCCCAGAAGCTGGAGCGTTCTGGCGCGTCGGTTTCTGAATCGCGGATGAACAACCCGTTTTCCGCCACGTCGTTATAGCGCGGGTGATCCTGCAGCAGGCATGGCTTGATGTTGGCCGCCAGCTTTAACCCCGCGTCGTGGAAGGCCTGGGTCATCACCTTCGGCTGCGGCACCTTGTCGTGGTTCCAGTTAAAGACGTAGCGCTTGCCGTTGATCGAGGTATAGCCCGAAGAGAGCTGGAACGAGTCGCAGGGAATAGCATGTTCTTCGCACAGACGAATAAAGTTCATCAGCTGATTCTGCGCATCCGGCGCGTCGGTGTAATGCATGGTCGAACCGCTGTAACCCAGGCTCCATTTCGGCCCGAAGAGCGTTTTCCCGGTCAGACGCACGAAAGCTTTGGTCACGTCCAGCGCCCGTTTGCCCGTGAACAGGTAGTAATCGATGTCGCCCGCTTCCGCCTGCCAGCGACGATAGGCGGTGTGATAGTTGTCAATCTCGTTGCCCAGATCCAGCCAGCAGCTGCTCAGGTTGTCGTAGAAGAGACCGTAGCTCACGTCATCGCGACGGGTGAGGGTGAACGGAATATGTTTGTACAGAGGATCGGTGCTGGCCGCGTTGTAGCCCATTGCATCAAGGTTGCGCATCTCGTAGCGTTTACCGTTACGCTGCAGATCGCCGGCTTTCTCACCCAGACCGTAGAAGCGTTCATCCTTGCGGCGGCTCAGGTAGTGCGCCGCACCGTCGCCATGGGCATTCAGCAGATAGGCACTGGTTGGACGGTCTTTGACCAGCGGCTGCCACTCACCCGCCTCATTGCGGTAGTGCCACTCCAGCACAGTGGCTGATGCACGGTCACACGCAGCTGTTCGGTGGCAACCGTCAGCACGTTGTCCTGCTGCGTTAGCGTCCAGGCGGGGCAGGTGAAACCACTCAGATCGTCGCGGCGGCGACCTTCCCACGGCACATCTTGCTGCGGGGCGATGCTCCAGGTGCGATCCAGCGTCAGCTCACCTTTGCGTTTAATCAGCACGCGGAACAGATTTTCTTCCAGCACATACAGGCACAGACGGTGCTGGTTATCGACCAGCAGTTCCAGATGATTTGCCGACTGCTTATCAACGGTCCAGTTTTTCAGGGTTTTCATACGCAATACATCCACTATCAGGCGCGCTTGGCGCGACGTTCAGCAATAAATGCCACCAGGAAAACAGCGCCAATCAGGTCAAAGAACCCCATGGCAATAAAGAGCGGGTTAAAGCCGATTTTGTCGGCGGTCACCCCAATTAACAGGGAGAACAGGAAGCTGGCGATCCAGGCCGCCGAGCCGCGCATGCCGTTAACGGTCGCCATCTGACCTTTATCAAATGACTCCACGACCAGGGCGCTAAGCATGCAGGAGATGATCTGATGCCCGAAACCGCCGATGGAGATCAGCACGATGGTGATATACGGGTCGCGGGGTAATGGCCACGACGGCCAGGGAGATCATCAGGAATGCGCCGGTGACGGAGCTGGCCACCACCGAGTTCACACGGCTGCAGCCGAACAGTCGGGCATACAGACGGGTGAGGTAGCCGCTTGCCACGCTGCCGAGGTCCGCGGCAAGGAACGGCAGCCAGGCAAACATCGCAATCTGCTTCAAATCCATGCCGTGCTCTTTGGCGAGATACAGCGGAACCCAGAAGCTCAGCACGGCCCAGGCCGGTTCGGCCATAAACGCCGGAAGGGCGATACCGTAGAAGCGCTTATTTTTGGAGACATTTTTCAGCGCGGTGAGGAAGGGCAGTTTTACCGCAGGCGGTTCGTTATCCTGCTTGATAAACGCCAGTTCGTCCTTGCTCAGGTTCGGATGCTGTTCCGGGTTGTGGTAAAAAGCCCACCAGAGGATCACCCACAGCAGCGCCAGCACGCCGGTAAACATAAATGCGCCCTGCCAGCCAAACGAGGCGTGCGCGAAATAGATGATGGGCGGTGCCAGCATCGCGCCAATGGAGAACCCTACGCCCGCCCAACCGGCCGCGACAGGACGTTCCGATTTCGGGAACCACTCGCCAATGGTTTTCGCATTCGCCGGCGTGGCGGCCGCTTCAGATGCACCCATAAAGAAGCGCAAGATAGCCAGGTGCAGCCAGCTGCCCGCCCCGGCGTGGAAAATACACATCAGCGCCCAGATCCCGGCGCAAACCATAAAGCCAATCTTCAGACCAATCACGTCGATTAACCAGCCGCACAGAGGCTGGAAAATGGTGTAGGCAATCTGAAATGCCCCGACGATCCAGGAGTATTGCTCGGTGGTGATCCCAAGGCTCTCTTTCAACTCAGGGGCGAGAATACCCAGCGAGTTTCGGGTGATGTAGTTAACGGTGACGCCCAGTAAGAACAGCACCAGCACATACCAGCGCAGGTTCTTAATGACGCGACGGGTTTTGCTTGTCGCAACGGTGTTATTGATGTCCTGACTCATTTTACTCTCCACAAGACGGACGGTAAGGGGACGGAGGTTCAGGTGTCACACAGATTTTTATGGCTTTGATTTCTATCCGTTTTAATTTGGAAGTTGCTATACAACTAGTATGGAAGTGGTGTGACAAATTCACCTTAAGGGAGAAAATGAGCGGGTAATAGTGGATTTTGTGCAAAATTTCTCATCAATGACATAAATCATCTGGCATGATGCTTTTCATGCCCGTTACTGCCTGATGAGTACGCTATGAAAATTTTTTCATTTCGCAAATGGAGCCAGATCACAAAATGGACAAAAGGCTAAAAATCACCGAAATTGCCGCCCGCACGCAGCTCTCCATCAGCACCGTGTCGCGGGTGCTGGCAGGAAAAGCGAACACCAGTGAAAAAGCGCGCGCCAGGTACTGGCTTGTGCGCGGGAGCTGGGGGTGATGGACGGTCTGGCGGCGGGGCGTCTGCTGCTCAACAGCCTGGTGGTTTTTGCGCCACAGCGCGCCTTTGACGAGCGGTCCGACATCTTTTACTACCGCGTGATTCAGAGCGTGAGTAAAGGCCTTGCTTCCCACGATGTCCGTCTGCGTTATTGCGCGCTGGAAGAAAATGACAGCGACGCACAGCTTTTTCTGGCACGGATGAACGAGCCGGAGACACAGGCCGCTATTCTTCTCGGTATCGACGATCCGCATATCCACGATCTGGCGGTGGATGTGGGTAAACCCTGCATGCTGATTAACTGCCGCGACCGGCATATGCGCCTGCCTGCAGTGGCACCGGACCACCGCTCGATAGGTGAGCGGGCCGCGGACTATCTGTTTGAAATGGGACACCGTGAGGTGATGAATGTCCTCTGCCTGCGGCGTTACACCATGGAACTGCGTCTGGCCGGGATCCGCGATGCGTGGCAATCTCACAACCTGAAATTCAACGATAAACGCGATCTGCTGGTGGCTCCGAGCTTCAGCGCGCGCGAAACGGAAGAGCTGGTCACCTCCTGGCTCCGTCAAATGCAGGGTAAGGATCTGCCCACCGCATTTTTGGTCGGCGGCGATTTTATGGCGGCGGGCACCATCAGTGCGCTGCAAAAACAGGGCTTGCGCGTGCCGCAGGATATCTCGGTGATGAGCATTGACGGGTTTAATCTGGCGGCCATTCAGGATGTTCCGCTCACGGCGGTGCACGTACCGCGCGATGAACTGGGAACCGAAGCGGTGCATATGCTTCAGCAACGGCTGATGCGCCCGGATGCGCCGGTGGGAACGTTATTGCTTAACGGCACGCTGGCCGTGCGGGGATCTGTCCGGCGGATACGTCAGGGGAAACGACGCACCGCCGTGGAGCGGGAAGGGTTATACGACAGTTAAGCCATGCCCAGTGCACGCTTGCCGTGAATATTCAGATCGTTCACGGTAAAGCGGTCCTGCCAGTTTTTTTCATAATCTTCGCGCGGGAAATTCGCCCGGCGATGCACCTGTTTCCAGCGCTGCTTTCACTTTTTTCGCATAGGCGAGGTTTTTCTCGCACATCGGGGCGGCAGGGATATACATCACGTTGCCCCAGCCTTGCTGATTTTCCACCGGTGCAACGGAGTGGATGACGTCACAGTGCCACCACACGGAATCGCCTGCTTCCAGTGCAGGAATGCTGCTCAGCGCTTCGATTAGCAGCGGATGCCATTTCTCGGAGACCGGCAGGACACGTCCCGGCGCGACGCCGCAGAGTTCATCTTCCGGGACATCATCCAGCAGCGGACGCAGCAGAATGTAGGCCATCGCTTCCGGAATAGGCACCACATGCAGCAACCCCTGACCCGGGATCATGTCTGACAGCGCCGTCCAGCCCTGGAAGGTGCGGAATACAGAACATTTTGTGGTGTTATCCACGGTGTACTCTTCCACTTCGGTACGGTGTGCGGCGTTCCACGGATCGTATTTATCCACGTTGCCGTCAAAAACGCGGGCAAAGACCTGCTGATAGGCCGGCAGCAGCCAGCGCTCCAGCGCGCCGGAATCGGTATGCGCGCCCAGCCCTTTAGAGGTGGTACCGGTGGGCGACGACGAATACGGTCCGGATAAATGACGCTGACGTCCGGATCGAACCACTGTTTGCCATTACTCTCGAATGTCCATAAACGGTTCAGGAACGACTGTACCTGCGCCATCTCTTCACTCTGTCGGGCCTGCATTTGCGCCTGCGACCAGTAGATAGGGTAAATTTCCGGACGTGAGGCGGTTAAGGTACCAAAGAAGTTATCGCCCGGACCTTTATAGACCTCATCAAACCGGTTGAGATCGAGGTAGTCGAGCATCGATTGATCCACGCCAGCGCCTGCTCGCGAGGGAAGTGACCTTTAATCACCGCGCAGCCACGGCGTTTGACCGCGTCACGCTGTGCCTGGGTGATCGTCCCGTTTTTCACATCCGCAAACGGGATAACCGGCCAGACGGTTTCACCTTTGTTCTTCAGGCATTAATTTCCGCCACGCGGGTCGCGATTTTATCGCTGAGCGTGTCGAATACCGCCTGAACGTCTCCGATTTGCGCACGTAATTCACGCTTCAACTGACGAATCGCTGCTTTATGGTCCGCAGGCAAAACTTTCACTGGTAAAACGTCATAACTGCCTCGCATCTTTCATTCGAAAGTAAAAATATCTACAAGTGATACTTTAAGTTAAAAATTAGTTAATGCAAGTTTAAATATTTGACGTGTGCCACAGGATGGAAAAAGAGTGAGGTGCCGGAGCAGTGCTCCGGCAAGAGAGAGATTACGCGTCGAACGGGGAGTGGTCGTCAAGCACGGCCTGAATCACATTCAGTGCGCCCTGGTGGTTGTTGTCATCCGTGCTGTAGCGGCAGATCGTTTTAATGCTCTGCGCCGCGTTGCCCATGGCAAAATTGTATTTCACCAGCTTCAGCATTTCCGCATCGTTGCCGCTGTCCCCGATGCTACGCACGCCTGCGGCGAGATTTTCCAGCGCTTCAGCAGACGGCTAATGCCGTTGGCTTTGTGCAGGCCCGGGATAATTAAATCGACAAACCCAAAACCGCTGGTGACGGGTTTCATAATCCCGTCGAGGGAGACGTGCAGTTTGTCGACAAGATTCGGGATATCGCTGTCCGGCAAATTCAGGGAGAATTTGAACAGCACGTCGTCAATTTCGCGGTAATCACGGATGCGTTTTAAGCGGTGGTAGTGCTTTGACATGAGCGCCACAAACGCGTCCGGCGCCCGATCGCTGACGTAGGCGCTCTCCAGCCCACAGGCCACAAAGTTGAGCGCGTTGTCTTTCAGCAACTCGCCAATGACAATTTGCGACTCATGGCGGGTCAGTTCACCGTGAAAAATCTGCTCACCGTGATCGAACACCAGCGCGCCATTTTCCGCCACGAAGGAGATCTGATCTTTCAGTTCCGGGAAGAAGGAGATGAGCTGGTAATACTGGTTGCCGCTGGCGACAACAAATTCAATATCACGGGCTTTAAGCTGCTCAAACTGTGCCTGAAAGCGGTCGCGGTCGTACTGCTTGGCATCATCAAGGAAAGTTCCGTCCATATCGGTGACGATAACTTTTACGGTCATACTGTGCTCCTGAGTCACTGCGTTTGAAACATTCTAATAACAAGGTGACGGAGAGCACAAATTTAATTTCATTCGAAAGTCAAAGCAAAGCGGCAACCGAAATTGCCGCTTAAAGACAGGTTCCCTCTCCTTGATGGGAGAGGGCATAAGTTTGAAGAGAGTTAAAGCGTGTGCTCGGTACGCGCAATAATATCGTCCTGCGCATCCGGCGACAGGGCGGTAAAGAACGCGGAGTACCCTGCGACGCGCACCACCAGGTCACGATACTGGTCCGGGTGTTTCTTCGCTTCCAGCAGCGTTTCACGCGAAACGATGTTGTACTGAATATGCCAGCTTGTGCACTTCAAAGAAGGTACGCAGAAGCACCATCAGTTTCTGACGGTCACTGTCATTTTCCAGCGTCGACGGATTGAGCTTCTGGTTTAACAGTACCCCGCCGAGGATCGCTTCGGTTGGCAGTTTGCCGACAGAGCCAATTACCGCCGTCGGGCCGAGGTGGTCAGTACCGGAGGCCGGGCTGGCTCCTTCTGCCAGCGGAGTATGCGCCTTACGTCCATCCGGGGTTGCCATCGTTGCCGCGCCAAACGGCACGTTCGCGGAGATAGATGACGTGCCGGCATAGTAGTTACCGCCAATCGGACCACGGCCATAGCGCGGGTTATGGTACTGCTTCAGCTCGGCGATATAGGTTTCGTAGGCACGGGTCAGCAGCATATCCACGCTGTCGTCATCGTTACCGTATTTTGGCGCGCCGTTGATCAGCCGCTGACGCAGCTGCTCGTGGGTCAGCCCGTCGAAATCATCGGCCAGAGCGGCGGCCAGCTGTTGCTGACTATCGTACCCTGTTCGAAGACCAGTTTTTTCACCGCGGCCAGGCTGTTGCCCAGGTTAGCAATACCCACCTGCAGGCCTGACACCCAGTCATACTTCGCGCCGCCTTGTTTGATGCTTTTCGCGCGTTCTATACAGTCATCCACCAGCGCTGAGCAGAGAATATCGGGGACGTTCTCTTCCAGCATCGTGTCCACCACATACTCAATCTCGATAGATTTGCGGGTGTAGTAGCGGATCTGGGTATCCCACGCCGCCATCACCTCTTCGAAGTTATCGAAGTTACCGGCAGAGAGTGCTTTCTCCTGTGGCAGGAATACCTTACCGCTGGTGGCATCGCGGCCGCCTTCCAGCGCTGCCAGCATCACGCGGGCAAAGTTGATAAAGCTCATGCCGGTGCAGCGATAACCCCATTTGCCACCCACTGCGGTTTCGATGCAGCCAATCGCGGCATAGTCATAGGCATCCTCTTTTTCGACGCCGAGCTTGATAAATTCCGGAATGACAATCTCATCGTTGTTGAACGCAGGCATACCAAAGCCGCAGCGGATCACCTGCACGCAGGCATCGAGGAAGTCATTGCTCATGCCCGCATGATAACGCACGCTCAGGTTTGGCTGCGTGGAGCGCAGACGACCGCAGGATTCCAGAATCGCGTAGCTGAGCGGGTTGACCGCGTCCATAGGCTCACCGTTGATCAGCGTCTGTCCACCGATGGTGACGTTCTGATACAGCGGGCTACCCGCTGAAGCTTTGGAGTGCGAACCGGAGCGGATTTTGTTCACTTCCAGCAGCTTCAGCCAGCAGCTGTGCAGCAGCTCGATGGCATGTTCGCGGTCGAGGCTCTGGTTCAGCTCCACGTCGCGGCGGTAGTACGGATAGAGGTACTGGTCCATGCGGGCAAACGAGACGGAGTGGCCATTGGACTCAATCTGCAGAATAAGCTGGATGAAGTAGCACAGCTGCAGCGCCTGCCAGAAGGTTGTTGGCGGCTGATGGGCGATTACATCACAGTTTTCTGCCATCGCCAGCAGCTCGTCGCGACGGCTTTCACGGGATTCGGTTGCCGCCATTTCACGCGCCAGCGCGGCGAAACGTTCGATGTGCAGGCTGACCGCTTCCAGCACAATATCGATCGCTTTCAGGAACTGTTCCCCGTGAAGGTCGTCGAGCACCGTCAGGTTGATACGCGAACGACGCTCGGCCACTTTGTCGCGCAGACCATCGAGGCCTTTCTCCAGCAGCAGCGGGAAGTTAACCGCCAGGTGTGCGTCGCCGGAGGTCATGTTACCTTCCGCTTTGATAATGCCGGTTTCCAGCAGCCCTTTTTGCTCGTCGGTGAACATGCCGTAGCAGCGATCCTGCACCGTCTGGCCGCGCCACCATGGCAGATCTCATGCAATACGCGCTTATTTTCTTCGCTCACCGCAAAGCCTGCGCCCGGACGGTCCGCCAGATCGTCAATCTCTTTTTCAATCCACGAGACGGTGTATTCCGGGAAAATTGGCGCGGCGCGGACTTCACTGGCCTGGTTACCGATGATCAGCTCATCATGTTTTATCCAGATGGTGCGCTGCGCGAGGTGATGCGCCAGCGCCAGCGCGCGACGCACCGGGATCGGCTTGTCCATATGCTGCTGGTACATCTCGGTGTAATGCAGGGCGCGCTCGGTACAGACCGGCGGCTTCACGATATGCACGAGGGCCGTTTTGTGTGCTTTTATGCGCTCGCTAAGGGTGCTGAGATTCAGGGTCGTCATAAGTTTATCCTCGTAAGGTCGCGGTTAACCCTTTCTGGCAGGCGTACTGCTGTGCGAAGTCCAGAAGCGCAGGATCATCCAGCGGTTTATCAGGGGCAGAGTAGGGTTGGCCGAGCAGGGTATATTTGTTCATGCCCAGCGTGTGGTACGGCAGAAAATGGATCTCGCGGACGTGGAGTTCGTCTGCGGCAAGTTAGTGATGGCGGTAATCGACGCTTCATCGGCGTTGAAGCCCTGAATCAGCGGTACGCGGATGGTGACCTGTTTGCCGGCGGCGGCCAGGCGTTTCAGGTTATCAAGGATCCGTTTGGCTGAACCGTCGGTCCACTGTTTGAACGTCCTGCCATCAACGTGTTTCAGGTCAGCCAGGAACAGATCGACATACGGTAATGACGGTGCAATATAATGCCATGGCACGTGGAGACAGGTTTCCACGGCGGTATGTATGCCTTGCTCATGGCTGGCTTTAAACAGGGCATGAGCCAGATCGGGATTCATAAACGGTTCACCGCCGGACAGGGTTATCCCGCCGCCGCTGCGGTCATAGAACGGCTTGTCGCGCAGTACGGTGGACATAATCTCTTCAACCTGCTTTTCTTCACCACAGACGGTGAGCGCCTGCGTTGGGCAGCAGTCGGTGAGGGCGACGAGAGTCTCTTCATTAAGCTTTTCACGGTGGATAACCAGCCCATTCAGCGCACGATCGATAATGCCCGGCGCCGCTTTCTGGCACAGGTCGCAGCCTTCCAGGCACAGCCGTGCGTCAAAGAGCACATCCCGGTGGCGGGAGCGGCTTTCCGGATTCTGGCACCAGCGACAGCCCAGCGAGCAGCCTTTCAGGAACACCACGGTACGAATACCGGGGCCATCGTGGGTAGAGTAACGCTGAATATTGAAGATCATGTTTTCGTCTCTCATCTTGCATATGAAGATTAAATTACTTCGAATGAAAGTTATCTTGATGCAGGTCAACTCCTGAGCAGGTTTTGTCGTGATAGGGTAAATGCAGGCTAAATTTGAGGGTTACATCATGGAACTTTATCTCGATACTTCCGACGTCGCGGCAGTGAAACGGCTGGCGCGTATCTTCCGCTGGCCGGGCGTGACCACGAACCCCAGTATCGTGGCGGCAGGGAAAACGCCGCTCGAGGCGCTGCTACCGGCGCTGCAGGATGCGCTCGGCGGGAAAGGTCGCCTGTTCGCGCAGGTCATGGCGACCACCGCTGAAGGGATGGTGGAAGAGGCGCGTAAACTGCGCACCATTATCAACGACCTGGTGGTTAAAGTGCCGGTAACGGCGGAAGGTCTGGCGGCGATCAAAATGCTGAAAGCGGAAGGATCCCGACGCTGGGTACGGCGGTGTACGGTGCAGCACAAGGGATGCTGTCCGCGCTGGCGGGCGCTGAGTATGTTGCCCTTACGTTAACCGCGTGGACGCGCAGGGCGGGGACGGGATCCAGACGGTGGTTGAACTGCAGCAGCTTCTGACGCTGCATGCCCCGCAGTCAAAAGTGCTGGCCGCGAGCTTCAAAACGCCGCGTCAGGCACTGGACTGCCTGCTGGCAGGTTGTGAATCCATCACCCTGCCGCTGGATGTTGCTCAGCAGTTTATTACTTCGCCTGCGGTGGATGCGGCAATAGTGAAGTTTGAGCAGGACTGGCAAGGGGCGTTTGGCAGAACGACGCTCTGATACGGTTGCCGGGTTATGCTAACGCTTGCCCGGCAACCATTTAGCGTCCGCAGACTCACAGCCGGGGTTGCGCATCAGTTTCATCTCGCGGAACTGGCAGGTCATCGCGTCATACATCACGATTTTCCCCGCGGCAGGCGTCCCGTAATGCGCCAGCACTTTGATCGCTTCCATGGCCTGCAACGAACCTATAACGCCGACTAACGGAGCCATGACGCCCGCCTCCACGCAGGTGAGGGCGTTCTCGCCAAACAGACGGCTCAGGCAGCGATAGCACGGTTCGCCCCCGGCGTAGGTAAAGACGCTGATTTGGCCTTCCATGCGAATGGCGGCACCGGAGACCAGCGGCGTTTTGTGGGCAAAACATCCTGCATTCAACTGATTGCGAATGGTGACGTTATCGGTGCAGTCCAGCACCAGATCGTGTCGTGCTATCTGTGCCGACAGCGCCTCATCATCCAGCAGGGCGTCAATCAGGGTGAACTTCACGTGAGGATTGATGCGCGCCAGCGCCGCGCGGGCCGATTCCACTTTGGGCTGGCCGAGG
>ENA-OQHY01000578-OQHY01000578.1-human-gut-metagenome-genome-assembly--contig:-NODE-578-length-20431-cov-2.891351_pt1 | contig 20431 bp, 23 predicted proteins | sample MGYA00242570_ERZ504733 | MGnify/ENA primary metagenome ERZ504733 (study PRJEB26092, sample SAMD00036219) | human gut metagenome | host: Homo sapiens | study: EMG produced TPA metagenomics assembly of... | reverse complement strand
CACACGTGCAGAGCTTCTTGGACAGATCATGCGCAACTACGACACACCGATTGCGATTTCCGGTACCCATGGCAAAACAACCACAACTTCCATGGTTTCCCACATCCTTCTTGAGGGTGACTGCGATCCTACCATCAGTGTTGGCGGTATCCTTCCTGCCATCCACGGCAATATCCGTGTTGGAAATCTGAGACTTTGTCACAGAAGCATGTGAGTACACCAACAGCTTTCTCAGCTTTTTCCCGAAAATCAGCGTGATCCTGAACATGGATGCAGATCATCTTGATTTTCTTCAAGGACATTGATTGATATCCGCCACTCCTTCCGCAGGTTTGCAGAGCTTCTGCCGGCTGACGGAACGCTGATCATCACGCGGACACCCCGGAATATGAAACGATCACCCGTGACCTCCCATGTCAGGTACTTACCTATGGCCTTGAGAACGATGCTGATTACATAGCCACAGATATCACCTGGGATAAATATGGACATCCTTCTTTCTCCGTCCTTTTCCAGGGCAAAAAAATCGGCAACTACTATCTCCGTGTACCGGGTATCCACAATGTATCCAATGCACTTGCATCCATCGCCGTAGGACGTCTTCTCAACCTTCCGGATGAGGTGATCGTTAAAGGACTTGGAAGCTTTACAGGTACAGACCGCCGTTTCCAGTATAAGGGCGAAATCGGAGGCGTTACCATTATTGATGACTACGCACATCATCCAACAGAGATCGAGGCAACTCTTCACGCAGCAAAGAATTATCCTCATCAGAAGTATGGTGCGTATTTCAGCCACATACTTACACACGTACCAAGGCTCTGCTTCCTGAATTTGCCAAAGCCCTGACTCTTGCTGACCACGTAGTTCTTGCTGATATCTACGCAGCACGTGAGACGGATGACCTTGGCATTTCCTCCCAGGATCTCCAGAAACAGATCCAGGAACTGGGAACCCCTTGTGAATATTTCCCGACTTTCGATGAGATCGAGAGCTTTCTTTTAAAAAGTTGTGCACATGGTGATTTGTTGATAACTATGGGCGCCGGAGACGTTGTAAATATTGGAGAACACATCCTCGGAAAATAGTTATCCACATTATCCACATGCTTATGCACATTCCAGAGGTGCCTGGCATGTGGATTTTTTTGTGCATAACCCACTTGACATAACTCGACAACATATTTCTGCAAATACCGCAATTTTCTTATAAAATCGTGGTTTATTCAAGTTTCTAATAATGTTATCCTCAAAGTTTTCCACACTATCCACATTTTCCACATGCGGATTGGTGGATAGCTCCTGTGAAAATAAACTATTCTCATTTAAAAGTGGTTGTGCTATAATCCTCATTAGCATGGCGGACTTTTTATGTCCGCTGTAATTTACGTGACAGCTGTCGGGAGTGCTATAGATTTCAAAACGCTGTCAATATTAAAAAGAAAGGTGAGCGCAGATCATGAGTCTGATTTCTCTTAAAAATTCCTCCGAAACGGAGGTCACGGTTCTTTCCAACCGTTTTATTGACAACTTCATGCCTCGTGCCAACGGAGAGTTTGTAAAGGTATATATCTATCTTCTCCGGGTGGTATCTGCAGCTCCTTCTTCTTTTAATCTGGAGGATATGGCAGATCGTCTTCTTTGTACGGACAGAGACATTTCCCGTGCCCTGAAATACTGGGAAGCTGAGAAGCTGATCTCCCTGACTTACACAGCAGACCAGCAGCTGTCCGGCATCACCCTTCTGGAACCTGATGATGCCGGGCAGCTTGAGAGCAGTGTTTCCAGTGAGGGAGCATTTTCCGGCGGAACAGCTTCTGCATTTGCTTCTGCTGTTGGCACAGATTCTGTTTCCGTTGCCTCCGGTTCTGCGGCATCCGCACAGACAAATGCGAATACAACCAGCCGTCTCACTCCTGACCGGGTAAAAGAGCTCAAACAGAACGAGGAGATCAGTCAGCTTCTCTATATCACTGAGCAATATCTCAGCAAGACGCTGACACCTACGGAAATACAGAAGATCCTTTATTTCTATGATGAACTTAAAATGTCAGCAGATCTTATCGAATATCTTGTAGAGTACTGTGTCTCCAGAGGACGCAAGAGTATACGATACATTGAAACGGTTGCCCTTGCCTGGTTCAGGGACGGAGTCACAACTGTGGAAATGGCACGCGAGGCAAGCTCCCGTTTTTCCAGGGATTATTACACGATCCTGAAAGCAATGGGCATCAGCGGACGGAATCCTGTGGAGAACGAGATTTCTTACATTGATACCTGGCGCAAGACTTACGGCTTTGATCTGGAGCTGATCCAGGAAGCCTGCAGCCGGACAGTCCTCACAACAGGACAACCAAGTTTCCAATACGCAGATAAGATCCTGTCCGGTTGGAAAAAGAAAAATGTACATACTCTGGAAGATATCCGGCTGCTGGATGCAGAGCATAAGAAGCGTCAACTTGAGAAATCCGTTTCCCACCGGAAACAGCCGGCTAAACAGCCGCAGACAAATAACCGCTTCAATAATTTCCATCAGAGAGACTATGATTTCGCAGAGTATGAGAAACGTCTTTTAAATAATCAGTAAGCTTTATCAATAAGGAGCTTTTTATGCCTTTACAGAATTTTCAGTATGATACTATAATGAGAGAATACAGCCGCCGTCAGGCCCAGAACCACCGTATCCTGGAGGAACACACTGCCCTGGCTTATGCTAAGATCCCCCGTCTTAAGGAGATTGACGACGAGGTTGCCACTTTAAGTGCTGACAAAGTACGGCGGCTTTTAAGCGGCAGGGAAAAGGGAACTCAGATCTGAAGGCTACCATCCAGGAGCTTTCTGATGAGCGGATCACTCTTCTCGTTGCCAACGGTTTTCCCGGGGATTATCTGGAGATGCCCTACACCTGCCCGCTCTGCCAGGACACCGGCTATATTGGCAGCAAAAAATGCACCTGTTTCAGGAAAGCTGAGATCGAACTGCTTTATGCACAGTCCAATCTTAATGAAATTCTTGAAAAAGAAAATTTTGACAGCTTTTCATTTGACTATTATTCTGCTACAATAAAAAACGAAGCCACGGGACTGTCTGCCCTGGATACAGCCAGACGGGCCTATGATACTGCACAGCGTTTTGTGCAGGACTTCGACCGCAAATTCGAAAATCTGTTTTTGTATGGCGATACCGGCGTGGGAAAAACTTTTCTCTCACACTGCATCGCGCGGGAGCTTCTCAGATCCACCCACTGCGTCCTGTATTTTTCGGCCTATGATCTCTTTGATATGATGGCTGCGAATTCTTTTTCCAGAAAAGATACAGGCACGGATGAGGAACTGATCTATGACTGCGACCTTCTTATCATTGATGACCTCGGAACGGAGCTTACCAACAGCTTTGTGTCCTCGCAGCTTTTTCTCTGTCTCAATGAGCGGATCATGCGCAGGAAATCTACGATCATTTCCACGAATCTGACGCTCAGGAATTTCTCGGATACCTATTCCGAGAGAACTTTTTCCCGAATCGCAAGCAATTATCAGATGATCTCGCTGATCGGGAAAGACATCCGTATACAGAAAATATTTTTAGGAGGAAATTAAAAATGGCACTGGTAACTACAAAAGATTTTTCCACACTCCCGGTAGGAAGACTTGGACTGATTCCCCTTCAGAGCTGCAGCACATTAGGCAGTAAGGTGAATGACTGGCTGGTTAAATGGCGTGCCGAGAGACAGTATCCGGGAATGGATTCTTTCGCATTCGAGGGATACAAACGTGATTCTTACATTATTGAAGCCAAGAATCCGCGTTTCGGTTCCGGTGAAGCCAAGTGTACCATCAACGAATCTGTCCGCGGTGATGATATCTATGTTATGGTAGATGTGACCAACTACAGCCTGTCCTATCCGATCGACCTTACACAAACCTCATGTCTCCAGATGATCATTTCCAGGATATGAAGCGTGTCATTGCTGCCATCGGCGGAAAAGCCGCAGAGTTAACGTAATCATGCCATATCTTTATGAGAGCCGCCAGGACAAACGTGTCGGAAGAGAGTCTCTTGACTGTGCCAATGCACTTCATGAGCTGATCGATATGGGAGTTGAGAACATCATCACTTTCGATGCACATGATTCCCGTGTACAGAACGCTACTCCGCTCCACGGATTCGAAACTGTACAGCCATCCTATCAGTTTATCAAAGCTCTTCTTAACAACGAAGAGGGGCTTCATATTGACAAAGATCATTTCATGACCATCAGCCGGATGAGGGAAGCATGAGCCGTGCCATCTATCTTGCCAACGTACTTGGTGTTGATATGGGTATGTACTACAAGCGTCTTGACTACTCAAGATATGTAAACGGCCGCCATCCGATCGCTGCATATGAGTTCCTTGGACCGAAGCTTGAGGGCAAAGATATGATCCTCATCGACGATATGATCTCTTCCGGCGATACCATCATTAAGATTGCTTCTCTCCTTAAAGAGAAAGGTGCCGGCAAAGTTTACATCTGCTCCACTTTCGGATTCTTCACAGACGGACTTGAGAAATTCGATGAAGCTCATAAGAAAGGTTACTTTGACAAGCTCCTCACAACCAACCTGGTTTACCAGTCACCGGAGCTTCTTGAGAAACCGTATTACATCAGCTGTGACATGAGCAAGTATATCGCACTGATCATTGATACACTGAATCACGATACATCTGTCAGCCATCTTCTCAACCCGGTAGACAGAATCAAACGCTGTGTAAACAACTACATGAGCCAGTATGAGAAGTAATTTTCCACCTGAAATACAATAAACTATAACAAAAATACCCCGTTCTCTGTTCGGACGGATATTCGTAATCCGCCTTCGCTGAAAACCGGGGCATTTTATGCAAACTATTATACACTTATCATACCTGCAGGAATATTTTCTGATATGGAATTCCCTCTTTGTCCAGGATCTCCATCTCTCTTTTATGGCAGGTGCTTATGATCACCTGTCTGTTTTCTTTATGAAGCCAGCAAAGCACAGATGCCAGACGATCTTCATCATACATACCGAACACATCATCCAGGATCACAGGGTAAGTTTCCTCTCTGCAGAAAAGCTCTCCTGCAGCCATTCTCAGAGCAAAATAAATCTGCTCCAGAGTTCCCCTGCTCAGCCTTCCTGCCGGAACTGTCCGTTCTCCTGTATTGACAAAAATATGAAGCTCCTCGTCCATGATCACTTCTTTATATTTACCACCTGTGATCTCACTTAATATCTGGGAAGTTCTATGCTTCAGCCTGTCTCCGATCTGATCCGTAATATTTCCGGAAAGTGCCTCTATGGTATCCATAGCCATGTTCAATGCCTGGATCTCCGTCTCCTCCGGAGTCATCACATCTGTATTATCCTCACATTCCGCAAGCTCTGCCTGAAGATTAGAAAGTGCCGTGTACTTCTCCTCATAATCCTGATCCAGATTATTCTGGCTCCATGTAAGCTCATCGTGTCTGGCAAGCCAGCGTTCTCTCTGACGCTCACGCTTGTTCAGCTCCCTGCTGAGGCGTGTGCGGAAAAACCAGGCTGCTACACTGACTGCTGCTGTGGCAACTCCCGCCAGAAGGCTTAAGATCACATGGCTGGAAAAAGCAGCCAGACAGCCGGTGCCTGCAATTCCTCCCACCAGTACGATACCCAGCACAGCATCTGTCATTTCTCGCCTCTTCTTTACACGCTCAACACGAAGATCCAGAAGATCCTCTGTATTTCTGTCCCGGGTTCCTACATTCATACCGTCTTTCTGCTGTGTAACTTTATCACGTTTTTCATCCAGATCTTTGATCTCCTTCTGGATATATTCTATATTCGAAGCGATCTTCTCTCCCTCTTTTTCCAGCTCTTTTTTCCGGCGCGCAGCCGCTGTAAGATATCCTTTTCTGGACATTTTAAGCATCTGCATGGCTCTTCCCATATCAATGGAACTGTCTCCTGTTCCTGGTAGCTTGCCATATAATTCTGAAGCTCCCGAACAAGATCCCGTCCTGTCACGCTTTTTAACTGCGCCACAGAAACTGTATTGTCGTAAACAGCTTCACTTACATTTCCAAGAACGGATTCCAGAGCTCCCTGTTCTGCATCCACAAGGCTTCCATCATCCTCACAGAGAAGCTCCCCGAATTTCTTTTCTTTATAAAAATTCCTGGTAAGACGGTAATTCTTTCCACCGGATGAGAACCACATGATACCGCCGTATTCTGCCGGATTCTCCCATGGTTCATATTTCGTATAGGTATCGTTCTGCGCTGCTTTTCCACGGAGTCTGCGAATCCCAAAGAGCATGGAACGGATAAATGTATGTGTTGTTGTCTTTCCGCTTTCATTCTCGCCGTAAAGCACATTGAGACCCGGAGAAAGCTCCATGTCCTTGTCCCGGATCTTACCGAAATTTTTAATTTTCAAACGTCTGATGACCATTTTCAGTTATCCTCCTGTGAACAAACACAATTATTATCCCGAACTCTACAGTATCGTTGTCTCATCGCCTGCTTCCAGTCTCAAGAAGTGCCTGCAGACCGTAATACAGAGCCTTTTTTTCCACAGTATCCAATGCTCCCTTTGCAAGAAAATAACCGATATAATCACCGATCAGCGTACCACTGTAGCGTTTATAAAGTTCCGGAAGGTCATATGCCGGCCAGGATTCATCGATCACATCTGTAATATTTCCCAGATTCTTCAGTTTCTCATGAATCAGCATCAGATCCGGAGAACGCATGCCCTGCAGGATAATCCGGTAAATATTCCTTCCGCCTCTTCGAAAAATCTGCGATTTCACAGCTTCCTCCAGTGAGATCTGCGTAGTCTCCTCATGAAGGTTGAGTACCAGCTGCTGATAAGATCTGCATGCAAAAGGCACGAATTCTGTACGGATCCTGCCTTCCACAGTCCTGCCTTCCATGTACCCATGTTCACCTGTATCATTCCTGTCAATAGGTTCCAGAGCTCCCGCAAAAGCAGCCTGATCCCGGATCAGGATCTGTGGCTTGTGAATATGGCCAAGTGCTATGTAGTCAAAACCTGCCGCAGCCAGCGATGCTGCACTGAGAGGAATATGCTTTTCATCCCCGCCATGTGCAAGAAGAATGTGGATTCCCTCTTCCTGGACCGGTAATGCCTTGTCATAAAGTCCCTCTTTTATTTCCCTGTCAAAATAGCTGAGTCCATATACATAAACATCCAGCCTGGGATCTTTCACAACCTTAAGTTCCCTATTCTTAAAGAACACAACATTGGAATTCCACTCAAATGTATTATAAAAAGAATCCCTGCTGATAAAATCATGGTTTCCAGCCATCAGATACACCCTGGTATCCGGAATGGTTGAAAAAAGATAATTGACTTCTTTAAGTTCTCTCATTAGCGGCTGGCGGTGGAACAGATCTCCGGATATAAATAGCAAATCCACCGGGTCTTCGCGGATGCCCGCAATAACCCGGCGGAAAGTGTTCCAGATTTCTTCCTCCCGCTCTTTGCTCCATGGGCATCCCCTGTCAGGAACAGCTCCCAGGTGCACATCTGCAAGATGGATAAATCTCATAATGTTCTCCCTTGTGAATTAAAGGTCACAGTTCTTTACAGTTCTCGGGAACGGGATCACGTCACGGATGTTGCCCATTCCTGTAAGATACATAACGCATCTCTCAAATCCAAGTCCGAATCCGGAATGACGGGTAGAACCGTATTTACGGAGATCAAGATAGAAATCGTAATCTTCCGGTTTCAGTCCAAGCTCGTCCATACGTGCTTTCAGTTTACCGTAGTCATCCTCTCTCTGGCTTCCTCCGATGATCTCTCCGATTCCCGGTACAAGACAGTCCATAGCGGCTACAGTCTTGCCATCTTCGTTGAGTTTCATATAGAAAGCCTTGATCTCTTTCGGATAATCAGTAACAAATACAGGTCTCTTGTAGATCTGCTCTGTCAGATAACGCTCATGCTCAGTCTGAAGATCGCAGCCCCAGAATACCTTGTAATCAAATTTATCGTTGTTTTTCTCAAGGATCTCAACAGCCTCTGTGTATGTTACATGTGCAAACTCGGAGTTCAGCACATGGTTCAGTCTGTCAAGAAGTCCCTTGTCTACGAAGGAATTGAAGAAATTTATCTCCTCCGGTGCATTCTCAAGAACGTAACGGATCACATATTTCAGCATAGCTTCTGCAAGTTCCATAGCATCCTGAATATCCGCAAATGCACACTCCGGCTCGATCATCCAGAACTCAGCCGCATGACGTGTTGTGTTAGAGTTCTCTGCACGGAAAGTCGGTCCGAATGTGTAGATATTGCGGAATGCCTGTGCAAATGTCTCACCGTTGAGCTGTCCGCTTACTGTAAGGTTAGTCTCTTTTCCGAAAAAGTCCTGAGAATAATCTACTTTTCCGTCCTCTGTCATCGGTATGTTCTTAGGATCCAGTGTTGTTACCTGGAACATTTCTCCTGCACCCTCACAGTCACTTCCTGTGATCAGTGGTGTATGCACATAGACAAAATCTCTCTCCTGGAAGAACTTGTGAATCGCATATGCACAGAGAGAGCGTACGCGGAATACTGCCTGGAAAGTGTTTGTTCTCGGTCTTAAATGTGTCATAGTTCTTAAATATTCAAGACTATGGCGTTTCTTCTGAAGCGGGTAATCCGGTGCAGAACCTCCCTCTACGAATACTTCTGTTGCCTGGATCTCAAATGGCTGTTTCGCCTGCGGTGTTGCTACCAGTGTTCCCTTAACGATAATGGCCGCACCTACATTTAATTTGGAAACCTCCGCGAAATTCTCCATGTTATCATGATAAACGATCTGAAGAGTTTCAAAAAACTTCCATCATGAAGCACGATAAAACCAAATGCCTTGGAATCACGGACGCTGCGCACCCAGCCGCCTACTGTGATCTCTTTATCAAGATACTGTTCACGGTTTCTGTAAATCTCTTTAACTGTTGTCAGTTCCATAATCTATACCTCATTCCTCATATTCAGGATTTCCCGTCCCTTCGGACATATAAATGTCCGTATCGAATTAAGTATAGACTATTCTTATGGTTCGCGCAAGGAGTAATTGGAAGGAATTCGCTGCCCTGGTATAATTCCTGTGACATAAAAGATCCCGCATGCCGGAAAATGTACCGACATGCGGGATCATGTGCATATTTAATAATATGTCGCATTGATACTTCCTGTGTTAAGATATGTCACACAGTAATAATAAATTCTCTTATAGGTCTTGGTTGTATAATGCAGTCCGTCATCGGAATCTCTGTCTACACCAACATAAGAAGCGTTGGTTCCATATCCTTTCTTCATCAGTACACTATACGTATCAATAAATTTGTAATATACAGAAAGACCTGAGTGGATCTTACTGTTAAATTCTCTTACCTGAGCCTCTGTACGGGCACCTCTTCCTGCTTTGGTGATCATTGTACTGTTGATCGGGTTTACCGACATATAAAACAGTTTGCAGTTCTTCTTTTTCAGAGTCGGTGCAATATTGGTCATATAGCTTACATAATTGCTTGCATTTGCCATATCATTAACGCCCAGGTTAAAGATAACTGCAATAGGACGAGATCCTTCTGCCTCGCTGATCTCCTTCAAAAGCTGCTCGTATCCTTCACTCTTAAACCAGCTTAATCCCTGACCTGCACTGGCCACAAAAGAAACATCTTTCGTCACAGAACTGCTCATCTGCCTGTTCAATGTTTTCTCCATCCCCACAGTGCGGGAATCACCTACAAATATCACCTTACTGTACAGTAAACCGACTGCCGGATGCGCCATATCATCAGAACTGATATCTTTTTCCAGCGTACGATTGAATACGGTTGCATACAATGTAGTTGCCTTGCTGACCTTAATCCGTTCTCCGGCTTCATAATCCGGTGCCGCTGAAGATCCAGTCCTCTTGGTCTTTGACCAGCCCATAAACGTATATCCTGTAGCATTGGACGCTGATGGAAGTTTCAGATAACCACCTTTTCCAAGTGTAACCATTTTCCATACTGTTCCATTTGTTTTACAGAGTTTTACACTTACTGACTGCATCTGTACTGCATAATATTTAATATTTTTTCCGGAAATTCTGATCTTCGTTCCGGATTTTTTTGCAGTAGATGCTTTTCCATTTATGGCTGTAGACCATCCAAGATTTACATAGCCTGATCTGGTCGGCACAGCAGGCAGAGTATAATATGTACCTTCTTCAACTTTTTTCTGAAGTTTCCTATAAGCGGCTGTACTTCTTCCATTTCCCAGATAAAAACTTACTGTATAAAATTTGCTTTTCCTCCGGACTGCATAAAGAGTCATGTCTTTCTTAACCTTTATGTTGGCTCCGGCTTTATATACCACTTACTGCTTCCCTTCATTGTAGTCCATCCAAGATTCTGATAACCTATAGCCTTCGGAACTGCCGGAAGTTTAATAGTGGTGTTCAGTTTAACATTTCTGGTCAGTGCTGTGTATGTTTTGCTTTTACTGGTTCCGGAATTATTATTGAACTTCACTGTATATACAAGCTTGCCTGCAGAAACTTTCTGCGAAGCTGCCGGCATAAAGATCAGTGCAGCTGCAACAACTGCCAGCAAAAGCCATTTTATTCGAAAGGCTTTTCCGGTTCTTTCTGTTTTCTTCATATAAATACTCCTCCTGAAATATACATCTTTCAAGTTCCGCACAGGAAATTCCTGAATTTAATGTTTCCATGCTCTGATGTATCAGATTACCGGCAGCCTCCGAATATTTACAGAGTGTTGATAAATCTCATAAATGCATCCCTGCCCTCTGGTGTGCATTTATAAACACCGGCATCCTCCAGAACATGAACAAATACATTGCCCACTTCTTTACGGAGAACTTCCTGAATATTGTCTTTGTCAAGTTTCTCATATTTTGGCAGAAATTCTGCAACCCATGCTGCATGTTTCTCAATCTTTTCGTTGGAAGCGATATCTTTGCCACTTAAGATATATTCTTCCAGAAGTTCCAGCTCTTCTTTCAAACGTGCCGGAAGAACAGCAAGTCCCATAACTTCAATAAGACCAATATTCTCTTTCTTGATGTGATGATAGCATGCATGCGGATGGTAAACACCCAGTGGGTTCTCTTCTGTTGTTATATTATTACGTAATGTCAGATCCAGTTCAAAAGTATCATCAACTTTACGCGCGATCGGTGTAATCGTATTATGCGGCTCCCCATCAGTTTCTGCAAAGATAAATGCAGCTTCATCTGTATAACCTCTCCAGTTCGCCAACACATGTGTTGCCAGATCGATCAGTCTCTTCTCATCCTTGCTGCGGATACGCAGAACAGAAAGCGGCCATTTCACAATACCAGCCTCCACATCTTCATATCCGGGAATTGTCACTTGTTTCTCAATCTCAGCCTTTGCCATTGCAAATGTGTAATGGCCTCCCTGGAAATGATCATGGCTTAAGATCGATCCGCCTACGATCGGAAGATCTGCATTGGATCCCAGGAAATAATGCGGAAACAGTTTCACAAAATCAAACAGTTTCACAAAAGTATTTCTCTCGATCTTCATTGGTGTATGCTTACTGTTAAAGACAATGCAATGCTCATTATAGTAAACATACGGTGAATACTGGAAGCCCCACGGACTGTCATTGATGGTGATCGGAATAATTCTGTGATTCTCCCTTGCCGGATGATTGACCCTTCCTGCATAACCTTCATTCTCCGGGCAAAGCAGACATTTCGGATAACTGCTTGACTTCACGAGTTTGGCAGCTGCAATCGCTTTCGGATCTTTCTCCGGTTTTGAGAGATTGATGGTGATGTCAATCTTACCATACTCACTGTCCACAGTCCATTTCTGATCTTTCTTTACACGGTAGCGTCTGATATAGTTACTGTCCTGACTCAGCTTGTAAAAATAATCAGTAGCCTTCTCCGGGTCTTCCTTATAAGCATCCCAGAATCTTTCTGAACCTGAGCCGGACGAGGCATAAGACAGTTCATAAGTTTTGTATCAAAAAGATCTCTGTACACAATACTGTCTTCAATAATTCCCCTCTTTACAGCTTCATCCAGAAGTTCATTCAATACTTCTTCCAAATTGATTTTAGCATATTCTGCTTCCGGTTCTGTATACTCGCTTTCACCAAAAACATCCAGAAGAAGATTCGTTGTATAGATCCTCTCACATTCCGGTGTGATCCCACTTTCTACTCCATACTGCACCAGTTTCTTGATACTTTCACTTAACATTGCATTTTCCCCTTTCCTGTCGCACTTTTGCCTTGACAGACAGGTATCTGTATCCTGTCTGTCATTTATGCCAAACGGAACCTGTCCGTCTCGCTGTCCTGCTGCATCCCATTATCCATAGGTATACCTGTATTTTGAGTTTTCCGTTACTCTGTAACATTCTCTATATAGGTTAAAAATACATTTCCCGCACTCTCAAACAAGGCTGTGCTGTCATTCATTCCATAAGGGCTTGTCTGCCCTGTTGACGGGTCATAAAGATATGTGTTGTATTCATCATATCCTACGATCACAACGCTTGAACTATCTCCTGTTTTGGCAATTACCGGACGCTGTGCACTTACCTCATAAAGAACACTGTCAAGACTGCATCCTGTAAGATCGATCACTGTTCCTGCATCACCAAGCCCATCCTGAATCTCCTGTTTCTTCCAGTTGGCTGTACGTATGATCTCCGGCACATCCTCTATATTCAACTGGATCTTTGTCTTCTTGTTTCCTCTTTCCCAGACATACTGCTGTGCACGGTTAAGTACAACACCCGTCTGATCATCCGCACGTTTCACAGCTGCCGCCGGATCTGTGTAAATACGATCCAACACTCCATAAGCATAAACATAATAAAGTTCACCCTGCGGAACTGTTGTATCCAATGTCACAGAGGCATCTTTCATACTCTCGATCTTGGAATAAACAAGAAGCGGTGTATCTGTCTCAGGCTTCTGATCCATTGTCAGACGGATCAGCGTTCCTGCCCTGTTTGTCGTGATCAGTGCCACATCTACCTGGCTTCCAGATGCCTTCCTATTGTTCATGATATTATCTTTCTTCTGGACTGTATACGTATTTCCGGATTTTGCAGAAAGCTCAAATTCCATCATTGTTGTACCGACAGTCACATTTGTAATATAGAACCCATCCTGATGATATTCTTTTTTTACCTTTCCCTTAAAGTTCTCAATACGGAAAGTACTGATTCCCTCTGTCTCATGTCCGTTTTCGTCTGTAAGTATATCACCATCTGAAATAATTCCATAAATCAAATCTTCATTCATAAACCCAAGTGCCCGGAGTGTCTGACCGCTTTCTGGTACAATATCTCTTGTTTTCAAAGAATCAAACTCTATTTCCCGGATTTTTCCTTTATCGTCTCCTGATGTGATCAGCCACGCAGCATGAGCTTTTGTATCAGAAACTACAAAACAGTTCTGCTTAATTCCTTCCTCTAGTACATCAGCAGTTCCTTCCTCGATATTTACCTGATACAGTTTCTGTGCAAAAAGCAGAAACAGCTGATTATTCTTGTTCACATAGGTAAGAGTTCCAAGATCTTCTTTCAAAAATTCATAGGACTCTGTACTAGGAATAAAAACCTTCTCCTCAACTACATTCCTGTCACTGTTATAGTGATAAACACAAACACCGCTGTAGCCTTCGTGGATTCCTCTGTTCATATATCCATACAGCACAAAATCCACATCTCCATTATCAGAAAACCGAATGATCTTTATATCATGCTCCTTACGCACATATCTGGAATCATTGTTCTTTTCTTTACGGAAACTGAATATCCGGGTGATCTTACCGCCAGCCGGTGCATAAGACCACAGATCACCGCCTTGCTCAAAAGCCACAATAGTTCCATCATCATTGGTTGAATAAGTTACATTTTTATCGCGAACTCCAAGAAGAATTCCTGCATCTGAAACAACTGTCTGTGACGGATTAAAAACTTTAGACGCTGAACGTCTGAAATCCAGCAGCATGATCCTGGTCTCTGTATAACGCATACGGTAAAATTCCGTAACATCATAAATCTCTGTTTTCCCTTCATCATCCTCTGCTGAAATCTGATACTCCAAAGTGATGCTTGCTGTTGTCTCATTAATATCATCAATCAGCGGCACACCTTCCATATAAAGTTTCGGAGAAAGTGATCCCCAGCTGATATTGGAAAGTCCTGAATTAATAGTAATATTATTGAAATTAGTTCCACCGGAAGTATCTTCCGCTTCCAGATATCCGGTCAGCGTATCAGCCTGTTCCTTATCAAGACATTTTGTGGAAAAATCCTTTACAAACTGCAAGTAAGATTCTGTATTGAGCTGACTCCTTGAAACAACTCTTGTATAATAGTAAACTTCACCTTCACTGGTATCCAGAGTGATCTGCATGGAATATTCCTGATTCATTCTCAGGTCACTTCCAATTTCAATCTCTGCACTTAAATAACCATTTTCTTCTTTGGTAAGATTTTTGATCTTCCGGTTTTCCATGACCTTGCTGCCGTCAGAAGTACGTACTTCATAGGCAAGTCCTGTCACAGAATCTGAATAAGGATTGATCTCAAAAGTCAGCTTCTTGGTAGTATCCAGAGGAGTAATGCTGCCTCGCATAAAATCAGTCTGCATAACCTGTTTATAGCCATACATCTTATTCGCCTGGGTACTTCCGATCTTTACCATGACTTCCGGTAGTGTAGCATCATTCATATCTGAGCGGTTATCTGTAGACTGACTGTTCATAAGAAGGGCACTGCCAGCTACAACCACTACGAAAAGTACCAGCAATACTGCTCCTTTACGTATGATTTTTTTCATGTCATTCTCCCTTCTGTGACATCGACTCTTCCGGATAAAAAAGCCGATCCAGAGTAGGATTTACATGGAGTGCTTTCATGGCCCCTGCAAAACTGTCTCTGTTCTTTTTCTTTCCGGTTTTTACTGCACGGATCAGAATATTCTTAGGTGTGTGTTCCATATCAATAAATTCCAGAAGCTGAGTCTCATAGCCTTTGCTCTCAAGAAGTTCTGCACGGAATCCATCTGTGATCAGTGCTGCCATTCTTTCTTTCAGGATACCGTAACGCATAACAGGCTGCAGTATTTCATTTCTAATCTGTCTGTTCAGTTCATGCTGGCAGCACGGAACGGATAAGATCACCTGCGCTCCCCATTCTACTGCTTTCGCCAGAGCAAAGTCCGTAGCTGTATCACAGGCATGAAGGTAACAACCATATCTACAGAAGATACTCCTTCATATCCGGCAATATCACCCTGGTAAAAGTGAAGTTTCTCATATCCATAGGATCTGGCCAGCTCACTGCAGTGACGGATCACATCGTCTTTAAGATCAAGGCCTATGATATTTACATCAAATCCCTCCAGCTCCCGGAGATAATAGTACATTGCAAAAGTAAGATAAGATTTCCCACATCCAAAATCCAGAATCGTAATCTCTCTGTCTTTCGGAAGCTTCGGGAGAATATCACGGATAAATTCCAGGAATCGATTGATCTGACGGAATTTATCATACCGGGAAGCCACGATCTTTCCATCCTTTGTCATAACTCCCAGATCCACCAGAAACGGAGCCGCAGTTCCTTCTTTCAGAATGTACTGTTTCACCCGGTTATGAGGAGCAATCTTTATATTCTGTGCAGCTTCATGATGTTTCGTTTTGATGGTTGCCTTGCCTTTTTTACTGATCAGAATACTTCCATCCTGACTTCGTCCTGTTGTCTGGAGCTGCCGGAACTCTTCCATTGATTTTTCCAGATAATCGATAATTTCTTCTCTCGAATAATTTTTATGATAAACCTTAGGGCCTTCCGTCATAGAGGCCTGGTAGCAAATCTTTCCTTTCAGCTCCACAGGACGAAGCTTCACCTTTGAAGGACCTTCTCCTGTCCTGCGGCCACTTAAAACAGCCTGGATCAGCTGTTCATTGATCTGTTCTTCTAAAAATTCCCTTATTGTTTTCATCATATTCCCATTATATTCATTTTATTGTTTTCCTGTATATGGACAGATGTTAGCAAAACCTGTCATATAAGTACCCACAAAACAACCGCTCATCTGTCTCTGCTGCATACTCATAAAAATGAGCCGTGCTCTGTCAGTAACATCTTCAAAACATATGGCATTGTCTGCATCTGCGCCGTCTGCACCGTCTCCTGGAAATCTCCTGATATACAAGCACTTCGATCAGATCATCCAGAAAACCTCCCGGCATTTCCTGCGCGATGGTGTCCGAAGACATTTCTTCTTTCACCTGACTGCATATATGATACAGCATGAAACGATCCGGATATTCATCATAAAGCCGGCTGCCTTCATAATCCAGCATCTGGCATTGTGCTTCTGCTTTCTCCTGGATCTTTCTGGCTGTATCCGGATAATAAGATTTCATCAGGTCAAATTCTCTCTCCTGTTCTCTCTCTTCATTATAAAAGTCAGAATTTCCCTGTGCAGCATAAAACGGATAAAAATCTCGATAAAGCATAACTGTTCTGCTGTCCTCTCACTGTTATCTCTTATAGTATATGCAGCAGAAATATGACGGTGCTTCTTTTATCTATCCATAATTATCATGTCATAAAAAACTTATGCCATGCGCTTTAACATCCCCTGTGTTAAACGGACACTGTGTTCAATAGCAAGCTTCTCAAAAGCCGGATAATCCATATTGGCACTGTTATCAGCTTTATCAGAAATTGCACGGATGATCAAAAACGGTATTCCATTCAGTGCTGCTGCCTGTCCGATAGCTGCACCTTCCATCTCAACTGCGTATGCACTGAACTCTTTTACAATATTATCTTTCACTCCCTGGTCACATACGAACTGATCTCCGGAGCAATTCTGCCTTCAAATACCTGGATCTCCGGATTCACCTCCGCGCATACGTCGTGAGCGATCTTACGAAGACACTCATCAGCCTGGAATGAAAACTCTTTCATCTGTGGAATCTGGCCCTTAGGATAACCAAAACCTGTTGCATCCATATCATGGTGAAGTACATCTGTGGAAAGTACGATATCTCCGATGTTAATATCATTATTCAGACTTCCTGCAATACCTGTATTGATCACGGCCTCAACCTGAAAAAGATCTGCAAGGATCTGTGTGCACATACCTGCATTTACTTTACCGATTCCGGACTGTACTACAACTACCTTCCTATCTTCCAGAACACCTTCATAAAAATCCATTCCAGCTCTTGTTGTGATCTTTACATTCTCCATGACTTCCTTCAGTCTGGCAACTTCCTGCTCCATTGCCCCTATAATTCCAACACATTTCATAACTATCAAATCCTCTCTTTCTGTCTGTATACCATAGTACCAGATGGACTAAAACATTCTCACTGGCACCTTATTTTCTTTTTCTACAATGCTCATTATAACAAATTTTATTTTTTATGGAAACTTTTTTTCAGAGATGATATAATCATTGGCATATATAGCATTAATAAGTATTAAAATGGAGGTAAACAGAATGGTTTATAAGACAAAAGGTGTCTGTGCTCAGGGAATTGAGTTCGAAATCGATGATAATAAGAAAGTTCACAACGTAAAATTCACAGGTGGCTGCTCTGGAAATACACAGGGTGTAGCCAAACTTGCAGAAGGCATGGATGCAGATGAAGTCATCAGCCGTCTGGAAGGTATCCGCTGCGGCTTCAAACCAACTTCATGTCCAGATCAGCTTGCCAAAGCTATTCGTGAGGCAATTGGAAAGAATTAATTTTCGTTTCTTCGCAGAAAAGTTCTTCTGTCTGATACTGACAGAAACATTTCTGAATTGTATATTGGGGGCACACTGTCAGCGGTTAATCCTGACAGTGTGCTCTTTTATTATATCAGGAGGATATCTCAAACAGCTTTACTATCCCTAGGCAAAATAATGCTTTGCAATTTATTTAGATCAAGCGGGATATTCGTAATCCGCAGTAGACTTTGTTAAATTATATTTATACTCAAATGTCATCTCTGTCCCATTTATCGCACAATGACTGGATATCTCTTGCAAAACGGTCCAGATCTTTATTCGGACAGCCTTCATTTTTACGGATCACTGTCATCAGACGGCGTCCCATCGCAAGGAGTTTCTCGTATGCGCGGGCAGCACGGCTGGCTTTCGGAGATGCTGTAGCCTTGACAATACGGATTCCAGGAGCTTCATGAATACATTTATTTTCAAGAAGATCATATTCCGTTCCGCTGAACGGTGCTGTAGCATCATATCCCAGATCCTCTTTCAACCTCTGTGCAAAAACTTCTGTCACTGTATCGTCACCATGTGTAACAAACACATGCTTCGGCTTCTTCTCAAAGGCTCTGGCCCAGTCCAGCAGTCCATTCACATCTGCATGACCGCTGATTCCCGACATTCTGCAGATCTCAGCAGCTACCTGAACAGTCTCGCCAAACAGTTTCATTTCTGTTGCACCTTCCAGAAGGCACGGCCAGGTGTTCCAATCGCCTGATATCCGACAAAAAGGACTGTATTTTTAGGATTCCACAGATTATGTTTCAGATGATGTTTAATACGTCCTGCGTCGCACATACCACTTGCGGAAATAATAACCTTGCAATCTTCATCAAAATTAATGGCTCTGGAATCATCAGTTGTAACAGATGTCTTCAATCCCTGGAAAGATAGCGGATTGATTCCCCTGTTTAAAAGATCAATTGCTTCTTCATCATAACAGGTATACGCATTTTCACTGAAAATCGTAGTAGCCTCATTAGCAAGTGGGCTATCCACATATACTGTAAATCCATCATGCCCGTGCACAAGTCCCTGTTCCTTGATCTGCCGGATAAAATAAAGCATCTCCTGGGTTCTTCCAACTGCAAAAGACGGAATCACCAGATTTCCGCCCCTGTCAAAAGTTCTCTGGATGATCTCAGCCAGCGTCTCCGGATAATTCGGACGTTCTCCATGGCTTCTGTCACCATAGGTAGATTCCATAACAACATAATCTGCATCTTTAATATAAACCGGATCTTTGATCAGTGGCTGATTTATATTTCCAATATCTCCGGAAAATACGATTTTCTCAGTCTTATCATCTTCTGTCATCCATATCTCAATGCTGCTGGAACCAAGAAGATGTCCGGCATCTACAAAGCGTACCTCAATACCTTCAGCTGGTTTGATAGTCTTATCATAAGGACATCTGACAAAGTTACGAAGAACTCCCATGGCATCTTCCATTGTATATGCAGGAATAAATTCCGGTTTACCTTCTCTTCGCCCCTTACGGTTTCTCCATTCCGCCTCAAACATCTGGATATGCGCGCTGTCACGAAGCATAATATCGCAAAGATTACATGTTGCTTCTGTTGCATAGATCGGTCCCTGATATCCCTTGGCATACAATGCCGGAAGATTCCCGGAATGATCCATATGCGCATGTGTCAGAAGTACAAAATCAAGATCTCCCGGAGCTATAGGCAGATCTTGATTCTCATAATAATCAGGTCCCTGCTCCATACCATAATCTACCAGAAATTTTTTCCCTGCTGCTTCCAGATAATAACAGCTTCCGGTCACTTCATGCGTTGCACCGATAAATGTTATCTTCATGCACAAGCCCCCTTCTGTCCGTCTATTTACAATAGTAAATACAAATGATAGACATTTCGTTTATTAACGGTTAATTTATTGTATTTATTATACATGAGTTTCGTGATTTTTAACAGTCTTTTGGTGAAATATATATGATTTTTTATATTGATTTTCTTTAGAATTCAAAGAGATTGTGAGATTTAATGAGAAAGGTTATTTTTTCAGATTTTTTCAAGATTCCCCCAGCGATGGTAATGTAAGTTTACTGGATTTTTTTATTTTGGGGTTAAGGCATCGCTGGAGGATGGTGATGAGCTTTTACTTGATTAAGACGCCACTTGTCAGTGTCGTTGTTGATTCTTTGCTGCCATCTTTTGCTGCATGATAACCACGTACTCGGTAATAGTAGCCGCTTGGTACGATTACAGTAATATCTTTAACAAGTTTGGTTGCACTATTCGCTGTAAAACTCCAACTTTTATATGTTGAATATGTGCCATTAACTTTACGCTCTAAATACACTTCAAGATATACTTTATCACAAGTATGATGACACTGAGTTATTGCTGAAATGCCTACTTTATTACTAGCTACTTTTTCAATTGATGTTGTCCCGAAATTCAGATTATTCCCCCGCAAAACACTATATGTCGTATCTTCAGCATAATCTAAATCGGTCTCTGTTGTTGTTTCTTCCAAAATATTTGCTGCAGAAGCTGGAGTTACACTTATTATACCTAAAACAGCAGTCATTAACAATGTTCCTATAATTTTTTTTAATTTTCTCTTCATTCTCTTTACTCCGTCATCAC
>ENA-OQHY01000577-OQHY01000577.1-human-gut-metagenome-genome-assembly--contig:-NODE-577-length-20442-cov-11.672606_pt1 | contig 20442 bp, 21 predicted proteins | sample MGYA00242570_ERZ504733 | MGnify/ENA primary metagenome ERZ504733 (study PRJEB26092, sample SAMD00036219) | human gut metagenome | host: Homo sapiens | study: EMG produced TPA metagenomics assembly of... | reverse complement strand
AATTTGTACCGCAGCTTATGGATGAACTGTTTGAATGGATGAAGAAATCAAGGAATAGTGTTCATCCATTGATTATGAGCAGTGTATTTCATTATGAGTTTGTCTTTATTCATCCATTTGCTGATGGTAATGGAAGAATGGCAAGATTATGGCACACTGCGATTTTAGCTAAATGGAAACCTGTATTTGAGTTTATTCCAATCGAAAGTCGGATTGAAAAATTTCAGGATGAATATTATGATGCGATTGCCAGATGTCATGTTTCAGGAGAATCTACCATTTTTATAGAGTTTATGTTGTCACAGATAGACAGGATTCTGGAAGATATTTCGCTTCAGATGAATGAAGAAAATGAACAGTTTTCAGAAACTGTCAGGAAAATGCTTGAAATCATGGAGTATGATACGCCTTATACAAGAAAAACACTTATGGAAAAACTGGGGTTAAAGTCCAGAGATGGATTCCGCAGAAATTATTTGCAACCCGCACTTGAGATGAACTTGATCCAAATGACATTACCAGATAAACCGAATAGCAGAAATCAGAGATATATAAAAATATAAAGAGTAGGAAGCTTATCTGATTTATAGCAATCTATAGCAATTCCATAAAATAATGCAAGCAATCCAGCCCATCATAGTGTGAAGTCCTGCATCAGATATCTTTCTTGTCTTTCGCACTCTGCTGAACTGTCTTGATTGCATTATTTATAAGGATTGCTATAGTTAAATGGATTGAATAAATTTCTCTACATAATGCAGAGCCGCTCCGATTGCCGGTGTATATTGTCCGTTGGTACCGACCAGAATCCGTGTTTTATCCAGTATGAATGGTGCGGCTGTATGGAGATGCTCTGCCAGATATTCAATATCTTCTTCTGTAAAATAAGGTGCCAGATATCCGCTGAGGATGATCGGTGCATCAATAACAAGGTTAAGATTTTTCATGCAAATGCCAGATGGTTTAAATAATCTTTCCAGATCTGTATGATCTGGGGAGATTTTTTTTCGCGCAGAAGAGGGAAAAATTCTTTGGCAGGAATACCTGCAGCCTGTTCCAGTGCATTAGCAGAGCAGTAGGTTTCCAGGCAGCCGCGGCTGCCGCAGTAGCAAAGTGGGCCGTCGGGATTAATACACATATGTTCAAGAGTTCCGCTGTGCATGGAGATTCCCTGATGAATCTGATGATTGGTAATGATGCCGCCGCCCAGATTTCGGTTCAGCAGGATGATAACAGCACTGTCAAGCTCCGGATGATTCCATAATTCAAGGAACGCAGCTGATTTCGAATCATGTTCCAGATAACAGGGATAAGGAAGATATCTGGAAAAATCATCCAGTTTCATGCCAGCGTTATTCATGATATCTCCATATAGTACAGTGGTATGATCCGGGGATGTGATACCCTGTGTGGCAATGGAGATGCCAAGAACTTTGTCATTGTCATACTGGCGCGATGAGATGAATTTTTTTACTGCGTCAGTAACCTGTTTATAGTAATCCGGTGTGTTGGAATATGGAAGCGGAATGGTATCTGTATAGAAAGCATTTCCATACAAATCTACAGCAGTAATATGAAACATCCCTTTTAAAATACCGATACCAATGGAAATTTTAAAATCTGATACAATCTGAAGGGCGTTTGCCTTTCTTCCGCCAGTGGATTCAAAGAAACCATTTTTTTCAATAAGACCTTCCTGCTCCAGAAGATTCAGGTTCTGGCTGACAGTGGATAAACCCATCTGCAGTTCCTGAACGATCTGTAGCTTGGAGGTCGTTTTTTTTCTGTAAATGTACTGGTAGACCTTTGATTTATTTATTTTCTTGAGACTAATGTTGGTCAATCCCTTTTCACTCATAATATTCTCCTGATTATGTTACAAGATAATGTTAAGTTTCAGTTTTATTGTAGCATAGAACGAAAAAAAAACAATAAAAAATATCCGGCACGATCAGCAACATCAATTTGTGAGCACACTATAGTAAAATAGACAAAAAAGTTGTTTGAAAATTAGAATTTCTGTCAATGGATTTTTTAAAATAAAAGATATATACTCAACTTACAGTTAAGATATAAACGTAAGTAAAAAACATAATAACAAACAATAAGTATCGAATAAGACAAATAAGGAGGATATAACATGAAATTATCAATCAATGGAATCAAGGAACAGGAAGCATGGAAAAAGGCGGGAATCGCTCTTCCGGGTTATGATGCAGAGACTGCCTCTGAGAAAGCAAAGGAGAATCCGGTATGGGTTCACTTTGGTATCGGAAATATTTTCCGCGTATTCATCGGTGGAATTGCAGATGGTCTTCTGGAAGAGGAAGTGCTGGACCGTGGGATTACCTGTGTGGAAACTTTTGATTATGATGTAGTAGATAAGATTTATGATCCATATGACAATCTGGGATTAAGCGTGATCCTGCATGGGGATGGAACCCGTGAGTATAAAGTAGTCGGAGCTTTTGCGGAAGCAGTGAAGGCACAGTCTTCTAATGCAGAACAGTGGAAACGCCTGAAAGAAATCTTCACAAGCAAATCCCTGCAGATGGTTTCATTTACGATCACAGAGAAAGGCTATGCATTACAGAAAGCGGACGGAACATGGTTTCCGTTTGTAGAGGCAGATATCAAGAATGGTCCGGATAAAGCGGCTGGTGCCATGGCAGTTCTGGTTGCAATGCTTTATGAAAGATATAAAGCCGGCGAATATCCCATCGCACTGGTTTCCATGGATAACTGCTCACAGAACGGTGCAAAGCTTCGTGAGTCAGTACTGACAATGACAGAACAGTGGAAGAAAGCCGGATTTGTTGATGAGGGATTTGTAAACTATGTAAGCGATGAGAAAGTAGTTGCTTTTCCATGGACAATGATCGATAAGATCACACCTCGTCCAAGCGAGCAGATTGCAGCAGACCTTGAGAAGCTGGGTGTTGAGAACATGCAGCCAGTGATCACAGGTAAGAAGACATACATTGCACCATTTGTCAATGCTGAGAAACCGCAGTATCTGGTAATAGAGGACAGCTTCCCTAACGGACGTCCGGCTCTGGAAAAAGGTTTCGGTGTATATATGGCAGACAGAAATACAGTTAACCTTTCTGAACGTATGAAAGTAACAGTATGTCTGAATCCGGTTCATTCTGCTACAGGTCCGCTGGGAGTAGTTCTTGGATATGATCTGTTTGCGCATATGCTTAATACAAATGAAGATATGATGAAAATGGCACGTATGATTGCTTATGATGAAGGTCTTCCGGTAGTTGCTGACCCTGGAATCCTTTCTCCCCAGGCATTTGTTGATGAGCTTTTTAACGATCGTTTTCCAAATGAATATCTGGGAGACACCAACCTTCGTCTGGCAGTAGATGTATCTCAGATGGTTGGCATCCGTTTCGGCGAAACAATCAAAGCATATGTACAGAAATTCGGAGATGCTTCCAGACTGACAGCTATTCCTCTGGGAATTGCAGGATGGCTCAGATATATGCTTGGTGTAGATGATGAAGGAAACAAATTTGAACTTGCACCAGATCCAATGAATGAGGAACTGCAGGAACAGTTTAAGGATATTGTAGTAGGCAAACCTGAAACATTCAAAGATCAGTTAAAACCAATTCTTTCCAATGAGCGTCTGTTCTTCACTGACCTTTACAAAGATGGTGTAGGAGAGAAGGTTGAGGATATGTTCCGTGAGATGATTGCAGGACCTGGGGCTGTAAGAGCAACAATACATAAATATGTTGGATGATTTTCATCAGATGAATATTATAACGGACTATCAGGAGGAAAATGAAAGTGAATTTAAAAGAACAGTTTAATGGAATTCAGCATATTGGAATTCCGACCAATGATATTGAAGCAACCATTGATTTTTATAAGGCTCTGGGATTTGAAATTGCTTTTCGTACAGTAAATGAGGAAGCAGATGAAGAGGTTGCTTTTCTGAAATTAAATACACTTGTTGTTGAGACATATGAGAATAAAGCAGCTAAGATGGAAGCCGGTGCCATCGATCATATGGCGATTGATGTAAAAGATATTGAAAAAGTATATGAAATGATTAATCAGGCAGGATTAAATACAACCAACGATACCGTTCATTTTCTTCCCTTCTGGGAAAACGGAGTAAAGTTCTTTACAATTGAGGGACCGAATAAAGAGAAGGTTGAGTTCAGCCAGTACTTATAAAGTCAGGCGGTTAAATTCAGCGAGAAAAAGCATCTGTCAAAGCAGGTGCTTTTTGTTTTCAATATTTTATTGAGAAAAGCCTGAGAAAAGTTTAAAATAGGAAATAATAAAAAATAAATGAAAGGAGTTTTTATCATGAGTAAACGAACAGAGAGAATGAGCCGGAGTGCAGCTGAGAGAATCAACCGCAAAGATACCGTGATCAGACAGAATAATGCAGAACTCGAGGAACTGAGGAGTCAGTATGAGAATCTGGATATCTGTGAGGAGGATAAGCAGGTGATTGATGATTATATTGCCTGCAAAGATGCCAGAGCTGACAGGATGGCAGAGAAACTCTATGAAAAGGGACGAAAAGATGTAAAGAAATGTATCCGCATCCGAAAACTGATCCGCAGATGCATAATTCTGTCTGCTATTGTTACAGTGGTGCTGGTTCAGTATAATAAGAATGAAAAGCTGAGAGAAAGCTTGGAAGAGCTACTGAAAATGTTCCGGGATGGAGTGTCGGACGAGGATTTATAACTGATATAAATAACGCAGATAAAAATGTACTTTCGGAATCTTTTTGCAAAAGCAAATACAAGGAAGACTTCGAGAGTGCATAAAACAAAAAAAGGAGCAAGAGACAGCATGGGAATACAAAGATACTCGATTATATACAGCAGTAAAACAGGGAACACAAAGAAGCTTGCGGAGAAGATCAGGGAGGTATTGCCTGAGGAAAACTGTGACTACTTTGGAACAGAAGGAGCGAAGGCTCTCTCTTCCGACATATTATACATTGGATTCTGGACAGATATAGGGAATGCAGATCCTGCAACACTTGAACTGTTAAAGAGCCTGAGAAATAAAAAAATCTTTCTGTTTGGAACAGCAGGCTTCGGAGGCAGTGAAGCCTATTTCCAGCAGGTTCTCGGGAAAGTTAAGGAATCTGTTGATGAGAGTAATACAGTGATGGGAGAATTTATGTGTCAGGGGAAAATGCCCCAGTCAGTCAGGGACAGATACGTAAAGATGAAGGAGAATCCGGATCATGCACCAAACCTGGATGAACTGATCCGGAATTTTGACAGGGCGTTATCTCATCCTGACAATGAGGATCTGGACAGGCTGGAAGAAATAATCAGAAGAGACCTGGAAAAATAATTAAGTCTTGACTAACAGAGGGAACTGCGGTATAGTGCTCGTTACTAAAAAAGGTAATTCATAAATTTTTATAGATTTTCACGAAAGAGAGGTAACGAGATATGACATTTTATCAGGAATTACAATTGAGTTCGACCGGCTCCAAACAGCTGATCAGAAGCACCACAGATCCCAAAGAGAAAAGACGGCACATTTTAATCTATAATTTTAAAGTGTATCTGGTTATGGCTTTTTGCGTAGCAGTGGTGAGCATGTACAGTAAGCTTACAGGGAGCAGCAACAGTGTAGTTGGTGTTACTGTTCTGTTGGCAGTGCTTGTGCTGCGGCAGGCAGATTTCGGGATCAGGACAACACATGGACTGCTTTCCATTGCAGGGATCTTCGGTATTCTTATGGCAGGACCCCGTCTGGCAAATATAGTGCCTCCGTTAGCCGCGTTTGCAGTGAATGCTGTGTGTATTTTACTGCTGATGATACTGGGCTGTCATAATGTGATCATGTACAATCATTCTACCTTTGTTCTGGGCTATTTGCTGCTTCTGGGCTATGATGTGACAGGAAAGGAATACACCTTCCGTGTAATCGGCTTGTTGGTGGGAATGGTGATCTGTATGATCGTCTTCTATAAGAACCAGAGAAACAGAGCCTATCGAAGAACCTTCCTGGATTTGTTCCGGGAATTTGATCTTAAGTCAGCAAGAAGCAGATGGTATGTGAAACTGACACTGATCGTATCCAGCGCAATGCTGTTTATGAATCTTCTGGGACTTCCCAGAGCAATGTGGGCAGGAATCGCCTGTATGTCCGTATGTCTGCCTTTTACAGAGGACTGTATCCCAAGGTCTGTGAGCAGAGGAATGTTTAATGTTGTGGGCTGTCTGCTGTTTATTGTGCTGTATCTGGTACTTCCTAAATCCATGTATCCGTACATTGGAATGATCGGAGGAATCGGAGTTGGATATTCAGCAGGATATCCGTGGCAGACTGCATTTAATACATTTGGAGCGTTGTCTATTGCAGCAGGGATCTTCGGAATGCCGGCAGCAATAGCACTTCGTATAGGTGCCAATGTTCTGGGAGCAGCTTATACGGTAATCTGCAATAAAGTAACAGATAAAGTAGCAGAGTATATAGGCACAAATAAATGTGCAGAAAATCTTTCCTGACTGAAACTGCGGAGCGTTATAAGCAAGTAAAAAAGAGGATGATTTTATCCGTCTGATATGTGTTCTGGGAATAGAGTGAATATTAACGTACAATGACAGAGGGAGAGAGAAAGAATATGAAACAGGATACCCTGGAAGGCAGGGCGAAAACGAAAAATGGTGTAAAACGATTATGCTTTTCCGCAGTATGTATTTTACTGGAAGCAGCTTTTATCATTGCGATGATCACAAAGCTGAATCAATATGCGGAGATTATCAATCTGATGACAAGGCTTCTTGCAGGTGTACTGGTTCTTAAGCTGTATGCGTCAGACCAGACTTCATCTATGAAAATGCCCTGGGTTATTTTGATCCTTGTATTCCCTATCCTGGGAGTGGGATTGTACTTACTGATTGGTCTCAATGGCGGTACCCGTAAAATGCGGGAGCGTTATGACCAGATCGACAGGGAACTTCTGCCGTTGCTTCCCAATGACAGTGAGTGCAGGGAAACGCTTGGCAGGAAAATCCCGAAGGCAGGCAATATTTCTGATTATATACAGAAAAATGCCTCCTATCCGGTCTATCAGAATACAGATGTTATTTATTATGATGAGGCAGTCAAAGGGCTGGAGGCTCAGCTGGCAGATCTGGCAAAGGCAGAGAAATTCATTTTTATGGAATATCATGCCATTGAGGATGCACAGGCCTGGCATAAAATCCAGAGAGTTCTGGAAGACCGCATAAAGGCAGGCGTAGAAGTCAGAGTATTTTATGACGACATGGGTTCCATTGGGTTTATCAATACAGACTTCATTAAGAAAATGGAAAATGTGGGAATCCATTGCAGAGTGTTCAACCCTTTTACTCCGGGTCTGAATGTGTTCCTGAATAACCGGGATCACCGCAAGATCACAGTAATCGATGGAAAAGTGGGATTTACCGGCGGTTACAACCTTGCCAACGAATATTTTAATTTCACACATCCTTATGGACAGTGGAAGGATACAGGTATCCGTCTGGAGGGGGAGGCAGTCCGTTCCCTAACAGTAACATTCCTGGAGATGTGGAATGCTGTCAGTGATAAGGATAAAAATGACAGTGATTTTACCGGATTTCTGGTTCAGACAGATTATCAGGCAAAGCAGACAGGCTTTATCCAGCCTTATGCGGACAGTCCTATGGACCATGAACAGGTAGGCGAAGAGGTGTATATCAGTATGGTGAACAAAGCAGAAAAATATTGCTGGTTTATGACTCCGTACCTGATCATCACAGATGAAATGAGCCATGCTCTGTGTCTGGCTGCCAAGCGCGGGGTAGACGTGAGAATCATCACACCTGGTATTCCGGATAAAAAGATGATCTACAATATCACACGATCCTTTTACCATGGACTGGTGAAGCATGGAGTGCGTATCTATGAATGGACACCTGGTTTCTGTCATGCAAAGATAAGTGTGGCAGATGACTGTATGGCAACCTGCGGAACCATAAATCTGGATTACAGAAGTCTGTATCATCATTTTGAAAACGGCTGCTTTATGGCAGACTGCCAGGCAGTTCTGGATATCCGAAATGATCTTGCAGCAACCATGGATGAATGCCGTGAAGTCACAGAACAGTACAGTACCGGACGCAGCGCATATCTGCGATTGGGACAGCTGTTTATGAGATTATTTGCGGGATTATTATAACGTTACTGTTTACTCCATAACACTTGGAAAAAAGCAGGATATCGTGTACAATGGAATGGGGAACAGCAAAACTATTATAAATACGGGAGGAATTTTAACTATGGATCTTTCAACCTTAGTAAAAATGTCAAATACTTATGGAAGCAACCCTGCCTATGTTCTTGCAGGCGGCGGTAATACTTCTGTAAAAGACGACACCACATTGTATGTAAAAGGCTCCGGTACACAGCTTGCCACAATTAAGGCAGAGGAATTTGTGGAAATGAGCAGAGCACGCTTGAATGAGATCATGAAAACAGATTATCCGGAAGATGATGTCAAACGTGAATCACTGTATCTTGCAGATGTTATGGCTGCAGTAACAGATGCTGACAAAACCAAACGTCCAAGTGTAGAAGCACTGCTTCATAATTTATTTGCCTATACTTATGTACTGCATGTTCATCCTACACTTGTCAATGGACTGACCTGCGGAAAAGGCGCAAAGGAACTTAGTGAACAGCTTCTTGGAAAAGATGTACTCTGGATCGACATTTGCAAACCAGGTTATACACTTGCGCGTATCTGCTATGAGAAAATGAATGCTTATAAAGAAGAATTTGGAAAAGATGTTCAGGTTCTTCTGCTCCAGAATCATGGAATTTTCGTTGCAGCAAATACTGTAGAGGAAATTGGAGCATTATTTGACGGCGTGATCAGTAAATTAGAGAAACAGGTAAAGAGAACTGCTGATGTCAGTGATGCTGTTACATCTGAAAAAGAACAGGCAGCAGAGAAGCTTTCCCGGTTACTGGGACATGCAGTAGAAGTTGTACCTGTAGCGGAAGCTGATAACTTCGTAAAAGATAAGGCAGCGGCTGCACCGCTTCTGAAACCGTTTACACCGGATCACATTGTATACTGTGGACCATATCCGTTATTTGTAGAAAATATTGATCAGGCAAAAGATGCGCTGGACGCATTTATGAAAGAGAATGACAAAGAGCCAAGACTGATCCTGGTACAGGGAGTTGGCGCCTTTATTATGGAAGATGATAAGGGAAAAGCTGCAAAAGCACAGCTTCTTGTAAAAGATGCCATCAAGCTTGCAGTATATGCAGAAAGCTTTGGCGGTCCGCTTCATATGACGGATGATATTACATACTTTATCACACATTGGGAAGCAGAAGCATATCGCAGTAAGAAATAATATAATAAGGGGCTGTCTTTTTTTGACAGCCCCATTTTGTTGGTTTAAACACTATATTTTTAAAGGAAAAGGTTTATTTTCAGCAAATCTTATTTCGTTTCTTTTTTCTCTTTGGCTTTCCTGGATTCAGGAATATTTCCCTCACCATAGTAAGCTTTCAGATAGATTTCTTTCAGCTCAGACATTAATGGATATCTCGGGTTGGCACCGGTACACTGGTCATTAAATGCCTGTTCGGTCATTTCGTCAAGAGTTTCGAGGAAGTACTTCTCGTTTACGCCGTATTCTTTGATCGTATGTTTGATCTCAATAGTATCCATCAGTTCCTGCAGTTTCTGGAGAAGCTTCTCAAATACTTCGCTGTCGTTCTTGCCTGTCAGACCTACAGAACGGCCAATCTCAGCGTAACGTGCAAGTGTGTGCGGATACTGATACTGTGGGAAGGTACCCATCTTAGCTGGAACTTCGGCTGCATTATAGCGCAGAACATGAAGCAGAACCAGAGCATTTGCAATACCATGTGGAAGGTGATGGAAAGCTCCCAGCTTATGAGCAAGAGAGTGGTTTACGCCAAGGAAAGCATTTGCGAAAGCCATACCAGCCATGCAGGAAGCATTTGCCATATGCTGTCTTGCTTCTACATCAGAACCATCTTTGTATGCACGTGGCAGATAGTTAAATACCAGTTGATTGCATTTAATGCAAGACCATCTGTATAATCAGATGCCATCATGGAAGCATAGGCTTCAAGTGCATGAGTCATAACGTCGATACCGGAAGCACAGGTCAGTCCCTTAGGTGCGCTCATCATATTATCTGTATCAACAATAGCCATGTCAGGCATTAATTCATAATCAGCCAGAGGCCATTTGATACCTGTAGTCTTATCAGTAATGATAGCAAAAGGTGTTACCTCGGAACCTGTACCGGAAGATGTTGGAACAGCTATAAAGTAAGCTTTCTTACCCATATGCGGGAATGTGAAGATTCTCTTACGGATATCCATAAAGTCCATAGCCATATCATCAAAGTTGGCGTCCGGATTTTCATAGAGAACCCACATGATCTTGCCGGCATCCATTGCGGAACCACCGCCCATTGCGATAATGCAGTCAGGCTCGAACATTCTCATTGCAGCAGCACCGGCTCTTGCAGAAGCGAGAGATGGATCTGGCTCTACATCGTAGAAGCAGGTATGTACGATTCCCATCTGATCTAATTTATCTTCGATCTTTTTAGTATATCCATTCTTATAAAGGAAAGAGTCTGTTACGATAAAGCAGCGTTTCTTGTGCATAACAGTGCCAAGTTCATCCAGAGCAACCGGCAGGCAGCCTTTTTTGAAATAAACTTTTTCCGGTGTTCTAATCCAGAGCATATTTTCTCTCCTTTCAGCAACGGTCTTGATGTTAATGAGATGTTTTACACCTACGTTCTCAGATACGGAGTTGCCACCCCAGGAACCGCAGCCCAAAGTCAGGGACGGAACAAGTTTGAAGTTGTAAAGGTCGCCGATACCGCCCTGAGAAGATGGAGTATTGATGAGGATACGGCAGGTCTTCATAGCTGCTGCGTGTTTTTCCATTTTTTCCTTTTCTCTTGTGTCAATGTAGAGAGCGGAGGTATGTCCATAACCGCCGTCAGCTACAAGCTGTTCAGCTTTGGCAATCGCTTCGTCAAAGGTTTTGGCCTTGTACATGGCAAGTACAGGTGAAAGCTTCTCATGTGCGAATTCTTCGCTGATGTCTACAGATTCAACTTCACCGATCAGAATCTTTGTCTCAGGAGGAACTGCAACACCGGCCATCTCAGCGATAGTGGCAGCTTTCTGACCTACGATTTTGCATTCAATGCACCATTGATAAGGATAGTTTTTCTTACTTTCTCTAATTCATCCGGTTTCAGGAAGTAGCATCCTCTGTAAAGGAATTCTTCTTTTACTTTCTTATAAATGCTCTCAAGAACAGTTACAGACTGTTCGGAAGCACAGATCATACCATTGTCAAAGGTCTTGGAATGGATGATGGAGTTAACTGCCAGACGGATATCTGCACTGTCATCAATGATAACAGGAGTATTTCCGGGACCTACACCTAAAGCAGGTTTTCCGGAAGAATAGGCAGCCTTAACCATTCCGGGACCACCTGTGGCAAGGATGATGTCTGCTTCACGCATAACCTGATTTGTCAGATCAAGACTTGGAACATCAATCCATCCGATGATTCCCTCCGGTGCACCGGCTTCTACAGCTGCCTCCAGAACAACCTTTGCTGCCTCAATGGTACATTTCTTTGCGCGGGGATGCGGACTGATGATGATTGCATTACGTGTTTTCAGTGCAATCAGAGTTTTGAAGATTGCAGTAGATGTCGGGTTGGTTGTAGGAATAACTGCAGCGATCAGACCGATCGGTTCAGCTATTTTCTTAATACCGTAAGCAGTGTCTTCTTCAATCACACCGCAGGTTCTGGTATTCTTATATGCGTTGTATACATACTCGGCTGCGTAATGGTTCTTGATAACCTTATCTTCTACAATACCCATTCCTGTTTCTTCAACAGCATCTTTAGCAAGCGGGATACGTGCTTTGTCAGCAGCAGTAGCGGCAGCTTTAAAAATCTTATCTACCTGCTCCTGGGTAAATGCTGCGAAAATCTTCTGTGCCTCTTTCATGGCTGCAATCTTTGCGGTAAGGGCTTCAGGGGTGTCGATGATGGTTGGGATAGTGTTCTCTTTTTTTGCCATTTGGGAATCCTCCTGTTTGTGTTTTCGTTAAAAGTATTTACCGTGACCTGTTATGTTTTTATTATACAAATAAACTGATTATTCGGTCAACAGTAACATTAATATGAGCATAACGAAATATTGTGGCGGAAATTGTGCATAATCACGTAAATAATGTGAATAAAATATCAATTATCAGAATATATGAGAAAAATTTAACAATATATGTTCTGTTGGCAACTGAGAGAAAGTTAAAAAAATAACGTTAATAAATTAACAACCTCGATGATGCTATTATATGACTTTGTTAATTATTTGTCAATTACATAGCATATAAAAAAAGTTAACAAATACTAACTAGGAATTTCGTGAAAATATAACAATATAATTTGTAGAAGGATTTATGTTTTTCCATATGTTTGCAGGAGATTAAGAGTTACTGTGAACGGAGTGAACAGTAATGATTAAGAATTAAGCCCCGCAAAATCTGCGGGGCTTAATTTTTCTTAAATTTCTATTTGTTTCAGGCTTTTCTGAAAGCGGCTCTCTTACGTTCTCTGGAATCCAGCAGTCTCTTACGGATACGGAGAGACTCCGGTGTAACCTCAAGGAGTTCATCCTGGTCGATGAAATCGATGGCCTGTTCCAGGCTGAGAACTCTTGGCGGAGTTAATTTCAGTGCATCATCAGCGGAAGAAGAACGTGTGTTAGTCAGATGTTTTGTCTTGCAGACATTCAGTTCGATATCTTCAGCTTTACCGTTCTGTCCGATGACCATACCGCTGTAAACCTTTGCACCAGGTCCGATAAACAGAGTACCACGCTCCTGGGCTGCGAACAGACCATAAGTAACAGCTTCACCAGCCTCGAAAGCGATCAGAGATCCCTGTTTTCTGTACTGGAAATCTCCCTTGTAAGGAGCATATCCGTCAAACATAGTATTGATGATGCCGGTACCTTGGTGGAAGTAAGGAATTCACCACGGAATCCGATCAGTCCACGGGAAGGGATGTGGAATTCCAGACGTACAGTGCCGTCGCTGGCAGTACTCATACCCTGCAGTTCACCTTTACGTTCGCTCAGCTTCTGGATTACAGTACCGGAAAATTCTTCCGGAACATCTACATAAGCAATTTCCATAGGCTCAAGCTTCTTGCCACGCTCGTCTGTTTTATACAGAACTTCCGGTTTACTTACTGCGAATTCATAACCTTCACGTCTCATGTTTTCAATCAGGACAGACAGATGAAGTTCTCCACGTCCGGAAACCTTAAAGGCTTCTGTTGTTTCAGTATCTTCTACACGAAGGCTGACATCTGTATTCAGTTCACGGTAGAGACGGTCACGAAGATGACGGGATGTGATGTATTTACCTTCCTGGCCTGCCAGCGGACTGTCATTTACGATGAAGTTCATGGCAATGGTAGGCTCGGAAATCTTCTGGAAAGGAATTGCCTCCGGGTTTTCTCCGCCGCAGAGAGTATCACCGATATGGATGTCTGCGATACCGGAAATAGCAACGATGGAACCAATAGTAGCTTCCTTTACTTCAACCTTATTCAGACCGTCAAACTCATAGAGCTTGCTGATTTTAACTTTCTTACGTTTGTTCAGATCATGATGGTTTAACAGAGTCAGCTCCTGATTAACGGCAATCTTACCATTCTCAACTTTACCTACACCGATACGTCCCACATATTCGTTGTAGTCAATGGTGCTGATCAGAACCTGAGTATCTGCATCAGGATCTCCCTCCGGAGCAGGGATATATTTCAGAATAGCGTCAAACAGAGGAGCCATATCCTTAGGAGTATCGTTTAAGTCAATCACAGCATGTCCTGCTTTTGCAGAAGCATACAGGAACGGGCAGTCAAGCTGCTCGTCAGAAGCACCAAGATCCATAAGAAGTTCCAGAACTTCATCTACAACTTCGTCAGGACGAGCTTCCGGACGGTCAATCTTGTTGATACATACGATTACATGGAGATCAAGTTCAAGGGCTTTCTTAAGAACGAATTTAGTCTGAGGCATAGCACCTTCGAAAGCATCAACGAGAAGGATAACACCGTCTACCATTTTAAGTACACGTTCTACTTCGCCGCCGAAATCAGCATGTCCTGGTGTGTCGATGATATTGATCTTTGTATCTTTGTAATGAATAGCTGTATTCTTGGATAAAATAGTGATACCACGCTCACGCTCAATATCATTGGAGTCCATGACACGTTCCTGAACTTCCTGATTTTCGCGGAATACACCGCTCTGTTTCAGAAGCTGGTCAACCAGAGTTGTTTTACCATGGTCAACGTGGGCGATAATGGCTACGTTACGGACATCTTCACGTTTTGTTCTCATAAAATGATTTTCCTTTCCTCTTTAAGCTTTGAATGGGTAACTGTTCGGCACACTGGCTGAACAGTTACCGGAATTGTTAATATTCATGTGTTATCAGCAGGATTATTTTGCTGCAAAAGCATTTTTCAAGCACGATATAATCTTGCAGATGAATTTGTTCCTATTATTATGTGTTTTTTTCAATAAGTTACCCGAATTTTCAGTTTACCACATTTTCGCCAGATTACAAGGTGTTAAAATAATTTTTTATTTTTGCAGATTCTGGTTCTAAATGAGAATGCCTGTACATAACTTTATAAAGAACAATACAAGGTACAGAGGAGCATATGCGGGATCGCTGAAAAAGCAGAGACGATTTACGGTCTGCATTGCAGGCAGGGATTCTGACACAGGTGCTCTACAGGGAAGGAGAACCACATTATGGCAGATAAAATTATTGAAAACAATCAGGTATCTATGATGGGCAAAATTGCAGCAGGCTTTACATTCAGTCATCAGGTCTTTGGAGAAGGCTTCTATATGACTGAGCTGCTGGTCAAAAGGCTCAGTGATTCGGAAGACAGGATTCCGGTGATGGTTTCTGAACGGCTGGTGGATGTAACGCAGGATTATATCGGAGAATATGTGGAAATCCATGGACAGTTCCGCTCATATAACCGCCATGAGGAGAAGCACAACCGTCTCGTGCTTTCAGTATTCAGCAGAGAACTGAAGTTTGTGGAAGAAGAGGATGAAACAGTTCCGGTAAATCAGATTTTTCTGGACGGATATATCTGTAAGCCTCCGGTGTACCGTAAAACTCCTCTTGGAAGAGAAATTGCGGATGTGCTGCTGGCAGTAAATCGTCCGTATGGAAAATCAGATTACATACCATGCATCTGCTGGGGCAGGAATGCCCGCTATGCATCTGCGTTTGAAGTTGGCGGTCATGTCCTGATCTGGGGACGTATCCAGAGCAGAGAATATATGAAACGGATCGGGGAAAATGAAACAGAGAAGAGAGTTGCGTATGAAGTATCTGTAAGCAAGCTGGAATATATGGAATAATTCCATTGCTGCAGGCAATTTGGAATGAATTTTGGCCACGTTACTGTGAACGGAGTGGTTACTGTTCACTGGTGATATCCCGCGAGGTGTTTTTTGTGAGCGAAGGTCACAGAAAACCTGAGACATACCGCGCGAATTTATGCGATTAGCATAGATTCTGTGCATCGCGAAGCGTGTTGCTGAGAACGGAGTGAACAGTAACACGGAGTGAACAGTAACGATTACTGTAAACAGTAACACTTGCAATTCTTCATAAACTGCGGTAATATAAGCGTATTCAGATAACTATGGCAGCCTGCTGTTCCACGAAGCATTCCGGCGTGAATATGCCGGAAGCTCATCGCAGAAGTCGAAAACAGACTGCTGTTTATCATGTCTGTAATGACACAGAGAAGAAGGTACAATTTCAATAACGATAAGAGGAATTGTTTGTTATGGAAAAAGAATTTACAGAGGTTTACTGTGGCGGGGGAAAGGGAAAGACAACTCTGGCGATCGGTCAGTGTCTGAGAGCTTCCGCACAGGGTAAAAGCGTCATTATTATTCAGTTTCTGAAAGGAAGAGAGCGCAGGGAACTGGATTTTCTGGAGGAATTGGATAATCTGGATATTAAGATATTCCGTTTTGAGAAGCATGATGAAGGATATGAGGAGCTGAATGAGCAGGAGAAGGCAGAGGAGAAAACCAATATTCTCAATGCTTTGAATTTTGCGCGCAAGTGATCGCAACGCAGGAATGCGATTTTCTGCTCCTGGATGAGATTCTTGCACTTCCGGATTATGGGATCACTACTGCAGAGGCAATCGGTGATATCCTGAAGATGAAGGACGAGAGTATGCATATTTTGCTTACGGGACGGACGTTACCGGACAGCCTGCGTAAATATGCAGACAGCATAACTACACTGACAACAGAGATTGTATAAGGTGTATAAAACCTGATTATTGTTTATGAATGGGCAGTAATCTGTATGGAAATTACAGAAGAATAAAGGAGGAAGGCAAATGGCAATTTTTAAAGGTGCAGGTGTTGCAATCGTAACCCCTATGTATGAAGATGGCAAGGTTAATTATGATAAACTGGAGGAACTTCTGGAGTATCAGATTGCAAACAGTACAGATGCGATCATTATCTGCGGAACAACAGGAGAATCATCAACGATGACGCATGGAGAGCATCTTAAGACAATTAAGTTTGCAATCGACAAGGTAAACAAACGTGTTCCGGTTATCGCAGGTACAGGTTCCAACTGTACGGAAACTGCAATTATGATGTCAAAGGAGGCTGCTTCTTACGGTGCAGATGCACTTCTTATAGTGACTCCATATTATAACAAGGCGACTCAGAAAGGACTGATCGCTCATTATACAGCTATTGCAGAGGCAGTTCCGGAAACACCGATCATTATGTACAATGTTCCGAGCCGTACAGGTTGTAACATTCAGCCTGCAACAGCAGTAGCTCTGGCTAAAAATGTTAAGAATATTGTTGGTATCAAAGCAGCAAGCGGAGATCTTTCACAGATTGCAACCATGATGTCCATGGCTGATGGCTGCATTGAACTCTACTCCGGAAATGATGATCAGGTACTTCCGATCCTTTCACTTGGCGGACTTGGAGTAATTTCCGTACTTTCTAATGTAGCTCCTAAGGAAACACATGATATGGTTATGAAATTCCTTGAAGGAGATACAAAGGGTGCAGCAGAAATCCAGTTAAAGGCAATCCCGTTAATTCATGCACTGTTCAGTGAAGTAAACCCGATTCCGGTGAAAGCAGCTCTGAATCTGATGGGTAAAGAAGTGGGACCACTTCGTATGCCATTATCCGAGATGGAAGATGCAAACAAGGCAAAACTTGCTGAAGAACTGAAGAATTTCGGAATTAAACTTGCATAAATATAACCGCAGGATTGTTCGGAAAATCAACTTGCCGATATACTGGAATTGAGAGGAATAGACAAATGGTAAAGATTATTATGCATGGCTGTAACGGTCACATGGGTCAGGTAATCTCCGGACTTGTGGAGAAGGATCCGGATGCTGAGATCGTAGCAGGTATCGATGTGGCAGATCAGGGAAAGAACAGCTACCCTGTATATACAAATATGGAAGAATGTCAGGTAGAGGCAGATGCCCTTATCGACTTCTCTTCTGCAAAAGCAACAGATGCACTTCTTGCTTACTGTGAGAAACGCAAACTCCCGGTTGTATTATGTACAACCGGTTTAAGCGAGGAGCAGCTCGCAAAGGTGGAAGAGACATCTAAGAATGTCGCAGTTCTGAAATCTGCAAATATGTCTCTTGGAATCAATACTCTGATGAAACTGCTTCAGGATGCGGCAAAGGTTCTGGCAACAGCAGGATTTGACATGGAGATTGTTGAGAAGCATCACAGACTGAAACTGGATGCACCAAGCGGAACAGCACTTGCACTGGCTGACAGCATTAATGAGGCAATGGATAACCGGTATCATTATACCTATGACCGCAGCCAGAGACGTGAAATGCGAGATGATAAGGAAATCGGTATCTCAGCAGTCCGCGGTGGAACAATCGTAGGAGAACATGAAGTGATCTTCGCAGGTCCGGATGAAGTGATTGAATTTAAGCATACTGCATATTCCAAAGCTGTATTTGGAAAGGGTGCTGTTGAAGCTGCGAAATTCCTTGCAGGTAAACCGGCAGGAAGATATGATATGAGCGATGTTATCAGCGCAAAATAATCAGGAATGCAGTAAAAATTGATAACTGGTAATTTTCAGTATCTTCATAGCAGTGAAATAAAATATATAAAAGGAAAGTGTATCTGATGTTTCAGAACACTTTCCTTTTTTGTAATATTGGCCTGTATGCTGCTATAATAATTCTGATCAATGATTATATGCGTAAGTCAGCAATGTTCTGGAATCCTGCCAGCGGGCAGAAGATGAATCTGCACCCAGGACAACGGAAATATAGGTGTTTCCCCTTGCGGAATAAGAAAGTCCGACAAAACAATAGCCTGCTTTGTTAGTATAGCCTGTTTTCATACCCTGAACTCCCGGAACATTGCCGAGCAGGGCATTGGTGGTGCCGATAGAATAGCTTCTGCCGGTGTTGAGATTAGAGAAAGAATAATAGCCGGTTCTCACCAGTTTGCGGAACATTGGCTTTTTGATTGCATACTGGGAAATTTTTGCCAGGTCAGAAGCTGTTGTGTAATGGTTATACCCTGCATCCAGACCATTTGGGGTTGCGAAATGTGTATTCGTACATCCGATCTCTGCTGCTTTTTTATTCATTAATTTAACAAACTTTGCAGTGGAACCGCTGACGTGTTCGGCAATGGCAACTGCGGTGTCGTTGTGGGAGGGAAGCATCAGGGAATAAAGCAGATCTTTCAGATAAAATATTTCTCCTGCATTTGCATAAAGCTTGCTGGGTTCAATAGATGCTGCGTAAGGGGAGAACTTTACTTTTTCGTTTAATTTGCAGTTTTCAAGTGCAAGGATACAGGTCATAATCTTGGTTGTGCTGGCGTTGGCATGAGCAACATTTTCATTTTTGCCATAAATAATCTGACCGGTATCTGCATTCATGAGAAGTGCACAGTCAGAGGAAAGGGAATAATTTAATCCGGTGTGGGTGACAGTACCATTCTGGTTAAAGTAATAGTAAGTTCCCTTGATCTTGTGTTTTCCTGTAACTGCTTTTCCGTCTTTGCCGAAATAGTATTTCTTTCCTGATTTGTCAGTGTACCATCCGGTAACCATGGCACCGTCTTTACCGACATAGTAATAATTTCCTTTATATTTGATAAGAGAATTCTTTATCAGATATCCCTGAGATCTGGTTCCGAAATAATAATTTTTGCCTTTGATCATATGCCAGCTGCACCAGCGGTGTCCGAGTTTGTTAAAATAATAGGTCTTTTTGTCAATTTTCAGAAATACATTTTTGGCGATGGTTTTATCATCATAGCGGTAAATCCAGTAATCGCCGTCTTTTACAAATTTCCCGATGCTGCGATATCAGGTTTCTGAAGTGTGGATGCATAGATAGTAGAAACACTGCAGGTAAACAGCAGGAAAAGTGCAGCCAGAAATATGAAAACAGAGCTGCGAAGTGAATGGTTCCTTTTTCTTTTCATGATAACCCCCTGTAAATATGAGTTATAGATATTCCGTAAAATACTGCAGTCAATCCATCTCATCAATGAGTGAAATTCTGCTATAGCAATGCGTTAGTGTGCCGACAAAATTGTTCGAGAAATCAACTTGTCGGTACGCTAGATTGTGGGAGTATATATGTACGGAGTAATCTATTTTGTGTTATTTAAATCATAGCATGAAAAGTAAATTTTTTCCAGAATAGTATTGAGTTTTTGGTACATATTAAAAACATAATATAAAAACATGAAAAGACGGAAAGGTTCTGCTGCATGGACCGGCAGAATGCTTTCCGGGAACAGGAGATGAATATGGGAATAAAGGTAAAAAAGATTCTGACAGGTACAGCACTTATTATGTCACTGTGCATGTTCACAGCATGTGGAAATGCAAATAAAGCAGCTGATGAGGCAGACACAAACGAAGAAAATATGACGGATAATAATGCTGCAAACGATGATAACATGGAAAATAACGTAGGAGAAAACAATACAAATGGAAATAGCACATCGGGAAACAATGCGGCAGATAATAATGTAAATAATGGTGGAATCGTCACAGACAATGGAAATGCCGCAGAGGATGAAGCTGCAGAAAATGAGACAAAACAGAATAGCAATGCAACAGATAACACTGCAGATAATACCAGAATTGATGAAAATAACAACGGTGACGGCACAGTATCCGGAGAATTGGGAAACAGCGTCAAAGATCTGGGCGAAGGGGTAGGTAATGCTGTAGAAGATGTGGGGGATGCTGTTGGTAATGCGGCAGAAGGAAGATAGACAT
>ENA-OQHY01000576-OQHY01000576.1-human-gut-metagenome-genome-assembly--contig:-NODE-576-length-20468-cov-1.452878_pt1 | contig 20468 bp, 26 predicted proteins | sample MGYA00242570_ERZ504733 | MGnify/ENA primary metagenome ERZ504733 (study PRJEB26092, sample SAMD00036219) | human gut metagenome | host: Homo sapiens | study: EMG produced TPA metagenomics assembly of... | reverse complement strand
GAACAGATGAGCTGGGACGGGATTATTTTATCCGTGTATTATACGGTGGACGTGTATCGCTGGTTGTTGGGGTACTGGCGATGCTGACTTCGATTGTAATTGGTGTAACCGTTGGTATGGTAGCTGGCTATTTTGGCGGAATTGTGGATAATATTCTGATGCGTATTGTTGATGTGTTCAGTTCTATTCCATGGATCATTATGGTAACTGTTGTCGGGCTGTTATTTAAGAAAGGTCTTGCATCTATTATTATTGTAATTGGTCTGTTCAGCTGGATGGAAATCGCCAGACTGGTGCGTTCGGAAGTGCTTTCTGCAAAAGAGAGGGAGTATGTGCAGTATGCAGATTTTATCGGAATTCCTTCTGGAAAGGTTATCATGTCACACGTATTTCCGACCGTATTTCCAACGATCATCACAGCAGCAACAGCACAGATCGCAAGTGCGATCATGGTAGAAAGTTCACTTAGCTTCCTGGGACTTGGTGTTGCGGCACCGATGTCGAGCTGGGGAAGTCTGCTCCAGAGCTCACAGCAGTATCTTCAGAAGGCACCTTATATGGCAGTTCTGCCGGGCATTCTGATCATTCTGACCGTGTATTCTTTTAATAAATTAGGGGATGTACTTCGTGTGTTTGTAGAACCGAGAATTACAGCAGGTGATAAAGATGAGTAAGAAGAATGTATTAAATGTAAAAATATGAATGTTTCTTTAAAAGTCATGGACAGGAAGTAAAGGCTGTAAGAAGGAGTCAGCTTCAGCGTAGATCAGGGTGAAATCGATAGGTCTGGTTGGAGAATCCGGAAGTGGAAAATCTGTAACCATGAAAGCAGTTATGGGGATTCTGCCGGACAACGCAGAAAGAACTGCTGAGTCTATCTTTTTAAATGAAAGAGAATTAAAAGATCTGTCGGATGAAGAATGCAGAAAGGTCCGTGGAAAAGAGATGACCATGATTTTCCAGGATCCGATGACCGCACTGAATCCACTGAAGAAAATCGGAAGCCAGATCGAGGAAGTTATTATCCGGCAGAGAAAATGTTCTAAGAATGAAGCGAAAGAAAAAGCATTAGAAATGCTGAAGAAAGTAGGTATCCCGAATCCGGAAGTCAGACTTGGACAGTATCCACATGAATTTTCAGGCGGTATGCGCCAGAGAGTTCTGATCGCGATGGCACTTGCCTGTGAACCGAAGTTGCTAATCGCAGACGAACCGACGACAGCACTTGATGTTACGATTCAGGCGCAGATTCTGGATCTTTTACATGAACTGAAGGATGAATTCCATACTTCGATCATGCTGATCACACATGATATGGGTGTAGTAGCAACTGTCTGTAGTAAGGTTATCATTATGTATGGTGGTCTGGTGATGGAGAGCGGTACGGTTGAAGAAGTATTTTATGAACCAAAGCATCCATATACAAAGGCACTTCTGAAAGCAATTCCTTCACTGGATCTGAAAGAAGGCGAGCGCTTCAGTCTAATTCCGGGACTTCCGCCGTCATTGATCGATCCTCCGAAAGGATGTCCGTTCGCGGAACGCTGTGAGTATGCAACTGAGAGATGTAAAAATGAGAAACCAGAGTATACCGAATTTACAGAAACACACAGAGCAATGTGCTTTTTAAATGAGTAAGGTGGGGAGATAGATGAATAAAGAAATATTAATATCTGCAACGGATTTGAAGAAGTATTTCCCGGTTCATAAATTTATGGGCGGTAAGCAGTATGTAAAAGCGGTAGACGGTGTAAGTCTTGAGATCAATAAAGGCGAAACTTTTGGTCTGGTTGGAGAATCAGGCTGTGGAAAATCAACACTGGAACGTACCCTGATCCGTATGTATGATATCACAGATGGAAAAGTAACCTATAAAGGAAAAGATATTACAAATGAAAAAGCGAAGAATCTGCAGTGGATGAAGGATGAAGTGCAGATCATTTTCCAGGATCCGTATTCTGCTTTAAATCCATTCTGGAATGTTCGTGAAATTATCAATGAACCTCTTAAAAAAGCCGGAATGGAAGAGAAAGAGGCAGAAGAAAGAATTGAGTATTTATTAAATAAAGTTGGAATTGTCAAAAGCAGATATGGATAAATTCCCGTATGAATTTCGGTGGACAAAGACAGAGAATTGGAATCGCAAGAGCACTTTCAGTTAATCCGGAATTCATCGTATGTGATGAGCCGATCGCAGCACTGGACGTATCAATTCAGGCACAGGTTGTCAATATGCTGGAAGATCTGCAGAACGAATTCGGTCTGACGTATCTTTTTGCAGCACATGATCTTTCAATGGTACGCTACATCAGTACCCGAATCGGAGTTATGTATCTTGGAACATTGGTTGAGGTGGCAGAGAGCAATGAACTTTATACCAATCCGATGCATCCGTACACAAAGGCACTGCTTTCCGCAATTCCGATCGTGGATCCGTTAAAAGCAAGAGAACATAAAAGAATCCAGCTCAAAGGCGAGCTGCCAAGTCCGATGAATATCCCGGAGCTGCCGTTTTGTGACTCGTTGTCCATATGCGACAGAAGCCTGTAAAAACGCGTCCCGAAACTCCAGGAGATTTCAAAAGGACATTCCGTTGCATGCCATAGGGCGAAAGAAATCTTGTAAAGAAAATTGACATAAAAGTGTAAAGATGCTAGTATAATAAATAGAAAAGGTGCTACCGATGACGGTTCGCCTGATATTATTTGGTTATTAAAAATAACCGCTCATGTTTTCTCAGGACGATGGGCGGTTATTTTTGCGTCTTGGAATCATGCTTTCCACGCACATACCCAAGACTGTAAAAAGTCGCACACAGTGAAATCACTATTCACGTCAGTGTGAAATAAAATGACAGAATTGTCTAATCCATCAACTGCAATTCATACAATTTCTTATACAACCCATCCTTCGCCAGAAGCTCCTGATGGGTTCCGGATTCTTTTATTTCCCCGTGATGCATCACAATAATTTTATCTGCATGCTGGATCGTAGAAAGCCGGTGTGCGACCATGATCGTAGTTCTTCCATCCATCAGCCGTGCAAGTGCCTGTGTGATCAGTGTTTCGGTTTCTGTATCGATGTTGGCAGTTGCTTCATCGAGAACAAGTATCTTCGGATCATAAGCAAGTGTCCGTGCGAAGGACAAAAGCTGGCGCTGACCGGCAGATAGAGTACTTCCGCGCTCTGTGACCGGCTCATCATATCCGTGCGGCAGTTTCTGAATAAATGGATCTGCATTTACAATTTCGGCAGCCCGTCTGACAGCGTCCGGTGAGATTGCTTCATTATTCAGCGAGATATTACTTTTGATGTCTCCGGTGAAGATGAAGACATCCTGCTGAACCTGACCAATCGCACCGCGGAGTACATCCAGATCAATTTCATGAATATCAATCCCATCAATCAGGATCTGTCCCTTCTGAATATCAAAATATCTTCCGATCAGATTTAAAATTGTAGATTTTCCTGCTCCGGTAGCGCCGACAAAAGCAGCCTTTTCACCCGGCTGGATTACAAAACTTACATCTTTTAAAATATAATTTTCCTCTTCGTAGGCAAACCAGACATGGCGGAATTCAATTTCACCAAGAATATTGACCGGAGTCGGATCGACCGGAGATACGATCTCTGGTTTTACATCAAGAACACTGAAAATCTTTTCTGCGGAAGCAATGGAAGACTGACAGGGTTCCAAGCTGTTCGGAAAGCTCTTGGATTGGCTCGAAAAAGGAGCTGATGTAGGTGATAAACACGAACAGAGTTCCGAGAGAAAGACTTCCATTTAACACAGAAAGGCTTCCGGTTCGGATAACAAGGATCATGGCAATGACCGAAACCATATAGATTGAAGGCCGGAAGATCGCAAAAGTTATGATCTCGCGGAAATTGGCACGGTACAGTTCCATAGATTTGCCTTCAAATTCACTGTATTTCTCTTTTTCGCGTGCAAAGATCTGGATCAGCTTCATACCGGAAATATGTTCGGACAGGAAGGTTGTTCAGCTCTGTGATTTTATTTCTTGTGATCTGGTAAGCTTTTCTGGAGAGATGCCGGAAAACAAAAGTCAGGATTGCAACCAGAGGTAAAAGCAGGAAGGATATACCTGCCATTTTCACATTAATTGAGAGCATGACAACAGCGTAACCAATAATCTTTACAACGTTTTTAAAAAGTTTCACAAGAATGGTGGAAAACAGTTCGTTGACTGCTTCAGTATCGTTAGATACACGTGTTACGAGCTTGCCAACCGGTGTTATATTGAAAAAAGAAAGTGACAGGCTGTGTATATGTGTAAATGTTTCTTCACGCAGTTTGTACACGATCTGCTGCCCCATCTTCTGTAAAAGCCAGGTGTCGGCAAGGTTCAGGAAAAATCCGCTAAAAAGCAGCAGAAGAAACAGGATTCCGGCTTTTAAAGATCCCCTTAAAATCATTTTGTCTTAAAATCTTCAGATCATTGGAAGTAAGCTTCTGTGCACCTTCTCTGACATAATTTTTTTAAAACAGATGTATCGGCATTTTTGTAGTGCAGTACATTCAGCGTGGGGTGAGATTTTTCTGCCATGTAATAGTGATCCTTCCAGAGAAAAAATCTGATAAAAGGAAGCAGAATCCGCCTTAGATACTGCCTGGTCGCGCGATAGTACAAGACCGTTCCAGTTTACAGCGTCCGAAGCGGAAACGTCGGCTTCTACATACGGATGATAATAACCGTTGATATACTGGTCGATTGCATTTCCGATGATGATCGGGCGGTAAAGTTCCACAGCAATGATAAAGAGAACCAGGACAGTTGCCAGGGTCATTACCCATTTATGCGGTTTTAGATAACTTAAAAGTCGTTTCATCTTATTATGGCTACCTCCTGTTCTCCAATGGAAGCTTCCAACTGTTGCTTTGCAAACATATCTTTATAAATGCCATTTTTCTGAATCAGTTCGGTGTGTGTTCCAAGCTCTTTCATTTCTCCGTTTTCAAGTACCATGATCAGATCGGCATGCTGTACTGTGGAAATGCGGTGTGCGATCAGGATCGTTGTTTTCCCTTTACGATCGTCCCTGAGATTATGCAGGATATGTTCTTCCGTATCGGTGTCGACAGCGGAAAGGGAGTCATCAAGAATCAGGATCGGCGCATTTTTCATCAGGGCGCGGGCGATGGAGCTGCGCTGTTTCTGACCGCCGGAAAGCGTAACGCCACGTTCGCCGACGATCGTATCATAGTTGTCCGGAAAATTTGCAATATTATCGTGAATGCAGGCTGATTTTGCTGCGGCGATAATACGGCTCATATCCTGTGACTTTGTGCCGAATGCAATATTTGCTTTCAGAGTATCGGAAAAAAGAAAATTATCCTGTGGTACATAAGCAATATTTTCACGCAGAGTTTTCAGCGGAATTGTGTTGATATCATGGTTATCCAGATAAATCATGCCTGGCTCGGTGTTGTAAAGCCGGAGCAGAAGATTGACCAGAGTGGATTTTCCGTTGCCGGTGCGCCCGATGATGGCAAGGGTTGTCCCGGATGGGATGTCCAGATTGATATCATGCAGTACCGGAGAAGTATTTCCAAGGTGTGCAAATGTCAGGTGGTTAAAACGGATATCCCCGTGCAGGGTGTCTAAAGTCGTGACAGAAGCAGTATCTTTTACATTTGTCTGTGCTTCCAGGATTTCCTGTACACGGCGGATAGATGCAGTTCCCTGGGAAAACATGACGGCAGCTTCCGAACAGGCGAGCATCGGCCATACCAGCATATTGACATACTGATTGAAAGCTACGAAGCGTCCGAGTGTAATCTGTCCGATCAGGGCGAGGTATCCCCATAAAGGAGTGAGGCAAGATGGAAAATCCGATGATCACATCCAGAAGCGGGATCAGGATGGCTTCCAGCTTTGCGATGCGCATACTTTTATCCATGGTGTCCTGGTTCTTTTGGAAAAAGAAGGATTTCTGCCTGCTTGCGAACAAAAGCCTTGATCACACGGATCCCGGAGAAGCTTTCCTGTACAAAGTCGGCAAGATTGGAAACACTGTCCTGACGTTCGGTGTAGAGGTCATCCAGTACCTTTCCGTAATGCATATAGCCGAGGCAGATGATGACCATCGGGATCAGTGCCAGAAGGGTTAGTTTTATATTGACATAATACATCATCTGGCAGACGACCAGGAGCGTCATGACTACGGAATCAAAGATGCAGATGACAGCAGGGCCAAGTGCCATGCGGACCGCATTTAAGTCACTGGTAAACCGGGTCATCAGATCACCTGTTTTGTGGCTGTTGTAGTATTCCACATCCATAGTTTCCAGATGGGAAAACATTTCATTACGCAGTTCGCGCTCGATAATACGTGCGGTTCCAAAAAGAAAATAACGCCACAAAAAACGGCCGACTGCAAGCAGAAGACCAATCAGAAAGATCCCAAGAAGACAGGTACGAATGGAACTCCAGGTAATGCTGCGCGCGGTAAGACCATCGGTAATGATACCGGTAAGTTTTGGAATAAATACACTTGCCGCATCTACAGCAAAAAGAGTAAGGATTCCGGCAATATAGCGATATTTGTATCGCCTGACATATTGCATGATAAAGGCAGTGGTTTCATATCAATGCCTCCTGAAAATGATAAATTTTTTTATATCAACTATTATAGAGGATAGAATCTGGGGTGTCAAAGATTCCGTCAAATAAACGGAAAATACTTTGTGAAACAGGGAAAATTTCGTGAAAACGACAATTGCTATTTAAGATACATTTTTCTATAATGACGGGAGGTAAAATGTTAATGAGATAAACAGAGGGATTATATGAAAACATTACAGAAAGATTTGACGACCGGGAATCCGGGAAAAATTATTTTTAATTTCACACTGCCGATCTTCATTGGAAATGTATTTCAGCAGTTCTACAGTATGGCGGACACAATTATCGTAGGAAAGTTCGTGGGAACCAAAGCACTTGCGGCTGTTGGAAGTACGGGAACGATCATGTTTCTGATCAATGGATTTATTCTGGGAATGACGGCAGGATTTACCGTACTTACGGCACAGAAATTTGGCGCGGGTGATATGAAAGCAATGCGCAAGACTGTAGGAAATGCCGCGATTCTGGCGATTATTATGTCTCTTATTATGACTGTGCTCGGAATGATGGCAATGAAACCGCTTCTTGGGATTATGAAGACACCGGATGATATTTTCAAGGATGCCTATGCGTATATTATGGTAATCTGTGGCGGAATTGCGGCGCAGATGCTATATAACTTTTTATCCAGTGTCTTGCGGGCACTTGGTAACAGCAAGGTTCCGCTGTATTTCCTGATTCTTGCGGCGTTACTCAACATTGTGCTGGATATGGTATTTATCATTGCATTTCACATGGGCGCAGCGGTGCGGCATGGGCAACCGTGATTTCACAGGGATTTCGGGAATCCTGTGTCTGGTATATATTGTGAAGGCGGTTCCGGTTCTGCATTTACATAAGGAGGACTGGCGTCCGAGCGGACATCTGCTGAAGATCCAGCTTGCAGTCGGAATCCCAATGGCGCTTCAGTATTCGATCACAGCGATCGGAACCATGATGGTACAGACCGCATTGAATCTGCTTGGCTCCACACAGGTAGCGGCATTTACCGCAGCGAATAAGATCGAGCAGATCGTGACGCAGGCATATGTTGCGATGGGAACCACGATGGCAACCTATTGCGCACAGAATATTGGAGCTGGTAAGATCAAAAGGATCCGTCAGGGATTTAAGTCAATTACGATCATGGGAAGTATCTATTCAGTCGTAGTTGCGGCGATCATTATGACAGTTGGAAAATATATGACGTATCTGTTCCTGTCTGGGGATCTGACAGAAATTATGCATTCCGTGGATATTTACCTGAAGTGTGTCGGTACTTTCTTTATTCCGCTTACAGTTGTAAATGTTTACCGGAATGGAATCCAGGGAATGGGATATGGACTGCTCCCGATGATGGCTGGTGTGGCTGAGTTGGTTGGCAGGGGTGTTGTTGCCATGATCGCGGCAGGGCAGAAGAGTTACTTTGGAGTATGCATGGCAAGTCCGGCGGCATGGATCCTGGCAAGTGCGTTGCTGATCGTGATGTATTATTATGTGATCCATCAGAATGAGAAGCGGTTTGCGAAGTATGCGGATGAGGAATAGAAAAATTTTTCTTTATAAAGCAAACGGAATGAATAACAGCTCCGGCGAATATACTTTTTAGTAAAGTGGTTCGCCAGGAGCTGTTTTTATGCGCCTTTTTTTATACATATCTGACTTTATAGTCCCTTTTATGATTTTGTCCATTCTTATATATGGAATTTTTGCAGGAGTGAATGTATATGATACTTTTATTCAGGGAGCAAAGCGTGGATTTTGGACGGTCGTGCGGCTGATGCCAACGTTGATCGGATTGATGGCAGCAGTGGGGATTTTGCGTGCATCGGGTTTCCTGGAATTTATATCGGAAATAATTGGAAATGTGACGGAGCAGATTGGATTTCCGGGGGCACTGGTTCCGCTTACGATTGTGAAAATGTTTTCGTCCTCTGCCGCAACGGGATTATTGCTTGATATCTACAAGGAATTTGGAACGGATTCGAGAAACGGAATGATCGCTTCAATTTCGATGGCGTGTACGGAAACGATTTTCTATACGATGTCTGTGTATTTTATGTCAGCAAAGGTGAAAAAAACCAGGTATACTCTTGCCGGAGCACTTATTGCAACATTTGCAGGGCTTGCAGCGAGTGTGTGGCTTGCAGCACTTGTATAAATAAAAGTTGTATATAAAAATTATCGAATGTTGTATTCAGATCTTTTTGAAAAATGTATATATCGCACAATAAAAATGACTACAATTAACAAAAAATGTGCAAAATCTTGACAAAAGAATGGAGAGAAACATAAGAATATAGTCTATAGATGGTTCGAAATCCAATTTTATACGAAAAGGAGCAAAACATGAACGCAGCAGAAATTATTAAAAAAGATTTGGATGCAATTTATATTGGGAATCTGAGCACAGTAGATGACGATCTTACACTTCCGGAGAACGGAAAATATGGTGCTCAATTTACCTGGGAGACAGGGGAAGAAAGATTTATTGACAATACAGGAAAGGTACATCGTCCGCTGCATGGCATGGGAAACCGTAAGGTTACACTGACGGTTACTGCAACCTATGAAGGATGTAGTGAGTCAAGAGAATATGTGGCGACCGTATTGCAGGAAGCAAAAGAAAATATCGTAAAAGAAGTACGTAAAGTCGTCCTTAATGCACAGGTCGGTGAAGAAGCACATCTTCCGTCTGTTGTGATCGCATATACAGAAGATGGACGCCGCATGACAATGCCGGTGAAATGGAATACATATGAGCCGGCAAAAGAAGAGACAGTGGTTGCAGTTGCAGGTGTGATTGATGGAACAGAAAAGGAAGCATCTGCAGAGATCCATTATAAAAAGGAAATAGTACCAGTAAAAGGACCGGAGAAAAAGGTGGATTATGTTCCACTTGGACAGGTTCGGTTGAAAGAAGGAACTCTTTATTATAAATACCAGAAGCTGATGGAAGAATATCTTCTTGGAATTGACGATGACCAGATGCTTTATAATTTCCGCAAAGCGACCGGATTGGATACAAAAGGGGCACCTCCGATGACCGGGTGGGATGAGGAAAGCTGTAAACTGAAAGGGCACACGACAGGACATTATCTGTCAGGTATTGCACTTGCATTTGCAGCAACCGGCAATCCAAAATTTTTAGATAAAGTCAATTACATGGTAGCAGAGCTGAAAAAGTGCCAGGATGCATTTGCGGCAACCGGCAAATATCACAGAGGATTTTTAAGTGCATACTCAGAGGAACAGTTCGATCTTCTGGAAGTATATACCAAGTATCCGGAAATCTGGGCTCCGTATTATACTTTGGATAAGATTATGTCCGGATTATATGATTGTCATGTACTTGCCGGAAATGAGACGGCAAAAGAGATCTTGGACTTGATGGGAGACTGGGTATATGACAGACTTTCCCGTCTGCCAAAAGAAACACTGGATAAAATGTGGGCAATGTATATTGCGGGCGAGTTTGGTGGTATGCTTGGAACAATGGTAAAAGTCTATGAGCTGACCGGAAAAGAAAATCATCTGAAGGCTGCAAAACTTTTTGAAAATGAAAAGTTATTCTATCCGATGGAAGAAGAATGCGATACATTGGAGGATATGCATGCAAACCAGCATATTCCGCAGATTATCGGTGCAATGGATCTGTATCGGGCAACTGGTGATGAGATTTATTGGGAAATCGGAAAGAATTTCTGGAATATCGTGACTGGTGGACATACATATTGTATCGGTGGGGTTGGTGAGACTGAGATGTTCCATCGTGCAAATACAACGTGTTCTTATCTTACGGATAAGGCTGCTGAAAGCTGTGCAAGTTATAATATGCTGCGCCTGACCAGTCAGTTATTTGAATATACGCGAAGCGGCAATCTGATGGATTATTATGATAATACGCTGAGAAATCATATCTTGACATCAAGTAGTCATAAATGTGATGGTGGAACGACTTATTTTCTTCCACTTGGTCCGGGTGGCAGAAAAGAATTCTTCCTTTCAGAGAATTCCTGCTGTCATGGAACCGGTATGGAGAGCAGATTCCGTTATATGGAAAATATTTATGCGCAGGATGAAGATGCGCTTTACATTAACCTTCTTGTAGATTCCGTGCTGACGGACGAAAATGGAAAAACGATGATTGAACTTCAGAGTGTGGATGAAGAAGGTGTAATGGAAATCCGTTGCCAAAAGGATCAGAAAAAAGTTCTTAAAATCCATATTCCGGCATGGGGGCAGAAGGATTTTAACGTGTCTGTAAATGGAAAAGTTCTTGCAGATACAGCACTTCATGATGGATATCTGGTAATTGATGCAGATCCGAAAGCCGGAGATGTGATCCGACTGGAACTTCCGATGGAATTCCGTGTGTTGGATAACAAGTCTGATGCGGCATTTGTCAATCTTGCATATGGGCCATATATTCTTGCGGCACTTTCAGAGGAAAAAGAATTCCTTGCAGCACCGGCAGTAGAAGAAATTCATATGGTTGATGGAAAATTACAGTTTGAAGCGAATGGAATGAAGATGATCCCTCTTCCGGAAGTAGATATGGAAGCTTATCATGTATATTTTCATAAAGAATAAAAATAAGAAATAAAAAGCAGGAGTGTGCAGTTAAAAAATGTACACTCCTACTTTTTGTCATATCAGTTATATCATACTTTTGCGAAGATAAGAGATTTAAATAAAATCTTCTTGACGGATTCTGCAAAACAGTGGATAATATTGCACAGTAATCACATGTGACAAGACAGTAGATTATACACTAAAAGAATGACAGGAGCAGGAGAAAGTTATGAAAGAGTTTCTAAGAAAGAAAAATATTATCTTTTCAGCGAAGCGATACGGAATCGATGCGCTTGGTGCAATGGCGCAGGGACTGTTTGCATCGCTTCTGATCGGTACGATCATCAGCACACTCGGAGAACAGCTTGGTATAGGAATCCTTGTAACAGTAGGCGGTTATGCGAAAGGAGCAACCGGAGCTGCGATGGCAATCTCGATCGGAGTAGCACTTCAGTGTCCGCCACTTGTATTGTTTTCATTGGCGGCAGTCGGAATGGCAGCAAATGAACTTGGGGGTGCCGGAGGACCTCTTGCGGTTTTGGTCGTTACGATTTTTGCAGCAGAATTTGGAAAACTGGTTTCAAAAGAAACAAAAATAGATATTATTGTGACACCATTTGTGACGATCTGTGTGGGGGTTCTGCTTTCACTGGGATGTGCACCGGCGATCGGAGCAGCGGCAAGTACCGTAGGAACTGCGATCATGTGGGCGACTGAATTACAGCCATTTTTCATGGGAATTATCGTATCTGTGATTGTTGGTATTGCACTGACACTTCCAATCAGCAGTGCAGCGATCTGTGCGGCACTTTCACTTACCGGGCTTGCAGGAGGTGCTGCTGTAGCGGCTGCTGTGCACAGATGGTTGGTTTTGCGGTTATGAGTTTTAAGGAAAATAAATGGGGTGGTCTTTTTGCACAGGGAATCGGAACCTCGATGCTTCAGATGGGAAACATTGTGAGAAATCCGAGAATCTGGCTTCCGCCGACACTGGCATCCGCAATTACCGGTCCGGTCGCAACCTGTATCTTCCATTTGAAGATGAACGGTGCGGCAGTGGCATCCGGAATGGGAACCTGCGGACTGGTCGGACAGATTGGTGTGTACACTGGCTGGGTAAATGATATTGCAGAAGGAACTAAAGCTGCGATCACCGGAATGGACTGGGCAGGTCTGGTGCTGATCTGTTTTATTCTTCCGGCAGTGCTTTCCTGGGCGATTGCGATTCCGATCAGAAAATGTGGCTGGATCAAGGAAAATGATCTGAAACTGGATCTGTAGATTCAAGTGTAAATTATATAAAATGTGTTTGATGGGCTATCCTGTGGGAATGTTTCGGATTCTCACAGGATAGTTTTATTTTGTGTGAAATAGGATCAATCTAATAAATTTTTTTCCACCTCATCATATACGATCTCAAATGGCGCCGGTCCCACATCCAGTACCGCCCTGTGAAATTCTTTCTGGGAGAATTGATTTCCCAGGGCATCTGCCATCTCCTTTTTCAATTCATAAAATTTCAGGTATCCAATATAGTATTTCAGATAATTGGCAGGACTTCCAATGATCAGTTTGTAGACACTCTGTACTGCATTTGGATCATTGATTCCGTAATCGCTGAAAAAGCGGACTGTATCAGTTACAGACCAGCCGTCATAATGAATTCCCATATCTGCAAGTGCATAAAGTCCAAGAATGACAGAACTGTTTTTCTGGGGAAGGGATGCTTCAGTCTTAGAGAGAGGTGCAAGGTAGTAGGACATCATTTCCGCATAGGTGGCCCAGCCTCAACGTATCCGCCAAAATCAAGAATGCTCCGAATAGGATCCGGCTCAGAAGCAGAAAAATAGACGGTCTGGTACAGATGTCCGGGATAGCCTTCGTGAGCAAGGGTTGTGTAGAGATTAAGCCCTGAGGCGGTCTGCCCGTTGTTAATGTAGATGACATTTTCCGTTAGATTGTCAATGGCAGGGATCATATAGAAAGCGGGACTTAGATAATCCTGCATGGATTCCGGAACATATTTGACCTGGAAATCAACATCAGGAATTTCCGGGAATGTATCTGTGATTTTGGACCTGAGATCGTCCAGCATGGAATCAGGAGATGTCTGCTCCAAAACAGATGCCTGGGTAAGTGCTGCGTCAGCAGGGAAGAGAACCTTCTGCATGGCATTTAGATCTTCTAGTATCTGTGCCTGGTCATCAGTCGCAGCCGGGAAATGGACTCATTGCAGCCGGTAGTCTGACGCACCAGATATTCATAGTATTTTTTCCCATAAGGGAAATGGCTAAGTCCCTGTTCATTCGTTCCTTTTCCTTTCAGCGATTTGATAGCGGTGATTAGATTTTGATAAGCGGGATAAATCTCTTCTGTTACAAGTTTCATATTTTCTTTGCGGAAAGAATCTTTTTTGTTTTCAGGTAAAAGATCCAGTGACGCGATCCGTTCATCAAATGTACTGACTAGATAATTCTCTTTACCCATATCGATAAAAGACTGGCAGGTGTCCAGAACAGAATCAGCCTGGTAATCCGGCATAAAAAGACCGGAAGCAGCTTTTTCTGCTCAAACCGGATGACAGAATCAAAAATAGGAAGGCGTTTCCTTTAAGAGAGCCAGATAGGTTTCTACATCCTGTGTGTCGTAAAAGCTGTATTCCGAGAGCAGAACAGGCAGCTGCGTATGGATACCGGATACGGGGCCGAGAGGCTCCTGATAAAGCAGATATCTGTCCCTGTGGATGCATTTTTAAGATAGGTATCAGGATTTTAAAGGTTAGTGCATTTTCCGAAGAAAGAGTGTCGGGATCAAATTCCTGCAGAGAAGAGAGAACATTTCTGACAGAAGCCTTTGCAGCAACAGGATCAGAAGAAAGACTGCCGTATGTAGCCGGGATGTCCGCGATGCCATAGTCAGAAGGAGAACGCAAGGTATAGTGAAGGCTGATGGTATTTGCGGATACTTCTGTCTGGAAGAGACTACGTGTGAAAGTACGGAATTGCCGGTCGGAGGATTCTGCATGCAGGGAGCTCCAAAATGCATTGCCAGACAGAAAAGAAATCAGAATGACCAGCAGACAACAGGGAAGGATCAGAAAAATTTTTTTCCGGTGTTTAAGAATTAAATGAAACATAAAACTCCAGAAGAAATGATGTTGTTTCTATGTATATGATTTTGATTCTGGAAATATGTATCTCAAACGAAACTTACAGAAATAAAACAAGTGTCTTGTCAGATGTAAAGTACGGTGCTATAATGGGCACTATGCTGAAAAAAGATCAGAGATGAGAAAAGAGTCAGTAAGGGAGGATCACGTTATGACAACGGTGGAAGAGATACAGAAGCTTAAAAAAGAGAAGAATGCTGTCATTCTGGCACATTATTATGTGCGGCCGGAGGTGCAGGAAATAGCAGATTATATAGGGGATTCTTTTTACCTGAGCAAGGTAGCGACGAAGCTCAAAGAAAAGACAATCGTATTTTGTGGCGTTTCCTTTATGGGGGAGAGTGCGAAGATCCTGAATCCGGAGAAAACGGTTCTGATGCCGGATATGACAGCAGACTGTCCGATGGCGCATATGGCAGATGTGGAGACGATCCGGAAGATGCGGAAAGAGTATGATGATCTTGCTGTTGTCTGTTATATCAATTCAACGGCAGCACTGAAAGAATACTCGGATGTCTGTGTGACATCTGCAAATGCAGTGAAGATCGTAAAAGAACTTCCGAACAAGAATATTTTCTTTATTCCGGATCGGAATCTGGCACATTTTGTAGCCGATCATGTACCGGAAAAAAATTTTGTTTACAACAATGGATTCTGTCCGACTCATGAACGGATGGAACCAGAGGATGTAGCCGAAGTGAAAAGGAGACATCCGGGGGCACAGATCGTCGTACACGGAGAATGCCGTGCAGAACTTCTTGCGATGGCAGATTATGTGGGAAGCACATCAGGAATCATCCAGTATGTAACGGCAAGTGATTGTCAGGAATTTATTGTCTGTACAGAAGAGGGTGTGGGTTACAAGCTGAAGGAACAGAACCCGGAGAAGACATTCTATTATCCGGACAAGCTACCGGTATGTCCGAATATGAAAAAGAATACGCTGGAGAAGGTATTGCATGTTTTGCAGACTGGTGAAAATGAGGTTCACGTAGATGCAAAACTTCGGGAAAATTCCAAAAAACCGTTAGAGAAAATGCTTGAGCTTGCTGCAAAATAAAAGAACTGGAAAATCAAAAATAAGAAACAACAGGTGACCGGCTAAGAGAACCGGAATTGGAGGGATAAAGTTGGAGATTAAGACAGATGTAGTGATCGTTGGAACGGGAGTTGGTGGAGCGTTTTCAGCACTGAATCTTCCGGAGGATAAACAGATCCTTATGATTACCAAGTCAGATCTGGAAAGCAGTGATTCATTTCTGGCACAGGTGGAATCTGTGTACTTCGGGATGATGAGATTATGAGGGATATTTTGAAGATACAATGCGCGCAGGTCATTACGAGAACAGGAAAGAATCAGTGGATATTATGATCCGCAGCTCGCAGGAAATTATTCATGATCTGATTGGATATGGTGTGGATTTTGCTAAAAAAGACGGAAATCTTGCATTTACAAGAGAAGGTGCGCATTCCAGACCAAGGATTCTTTTCCATGAAGATATTACAGGGAAAGAGATTACGAGTAAACTGCTCATGCAGGTAAAGAAACGAAAAAAATGTACAAATACACGAATATGCAACTATGACAGACATAAATTGTTAAAAATGGAAGATGTGCAGGTATTTTAGCAAAGACGGCAGACGGTGAAGAGATGAAGATCTATGCACAGGATACGATTTTTGCAAGCGGTGGAATCGGAGGAAGATATCAGCATTCTACAAACTTTCCACATCTGACAGGAGATGCACTTGATATTTCCAGGAAGCATGGAATCCGTCTGGAGCATCTGGATTATGTCCAGATCCACCCGACAACTTTGTATTCTTCAAAACCAGGGCGAAGATTTCTGATTTCAGAATCTGTCCGTGGAGAAGGCGCAGTTCTTATAATAGAGACGGAGAACGTTTTGTAAATGAGCTTCTTCGAGAGATGTGGTGACAAAAGCAATCCGGGAACAATGGAAAAGACGGAACGGATCATGTATGGCTTTCCATGGAAAATATTGATAAGAATACGATCCTGGAGCATTTCCCAAATATCTGTGAGCGGTGCCGGGAAGAAGGCTATGACGTGACAAAAGAGTGGATCCCGGTTGTTCCTGCACAACACTATTTCATGGGAGGCATCTGGGTAGACAGCGACAGCAGAACTTCGATGGAGCATCTGTATGCGGTTGGAGAGACCAGCTGTCAATGGCGTTCATGGGGCGAACCGTCTGGCAAGTAATTCTCTGCTTGAGAGCCTGGTGTTTGCAAAACGTGCGGCACATAAGATTTCCGGAGTGGAAAATGCAGTAAATCCTGTACTGTTCTGTAAAGAGGCAATATAAAAGAAAAAGATCTGTTTAGAAATGAGGAAAAAAGAAATGAATAAGATTACGATGACATTGAATGTAGACCACCTGATAAAAGAAGCACTGCAGGAGGACATTTCCAGTGAGGACGTGACCACCAATGCGGTGATGAAAGAAGCGGTGACCGGAGAGGTGCAGCTGATCTGCAAACAGGATGGAGTAGTTGCCGGGCTGGATGTATTTCACAGAGTATTTGAAATTCTGGATGAAAATGTGAAGACAGATTTCTATTGTAAAGACGGTGACGAAGTGAAAAAGGAGAATTGATGGGGATTATTACAGGCGATATCCGTGCGCTGCTCTCAGGGGAACGGGTGGCACTGAATTATCTGCAGAGAATGAGTGGAATTGCGACTTATACACATTCGGTTGCAATGCTTCTGGAAGGAACGAAGACGAAGCTTCTGGACACCAGAAAGACACGCCGAATATGCGTATTTTTGAAAAATATGACGGTCCGTGTCGGTGGAGGATATAATCATAGATATAATCTTTCCGACGGAGTGCTTTTAAAAGACAATCATATCGGAGCGGCAGGAAGTGTGGCAAAGGCGGTGGAAATGGCAAAGGAATACGCACCGTTTGTCCGCAAAATTGAGGTAGAAGTTGAGAATCTGGATATGGTGCGTGAGGCTGTTGATGCGGGAGCAGATATTATTATGCTGGATAATATGTCGCCGGAGGATATGAAGGATGCAATCCGGATTATTGACGGACGTGCAGAGACAGAATGTTCCGGAAATGTAACAAAAGAAAATATTGACCGTCTGACGTCTCTTGGAGTAGACTATATATCAAGTGGGGCACTTACCCATCTGCTCCTGTCCTTGACATTTCGCTGAAGAATCTGCATGCTATTTAAGCCGGTCTGGATTCAGTAAGAGTGAAGACAGGATTTGGCAGACAGAAGAGGAAAGTCTGTAATACGTCAGGCACAGAGCAGAATTGCAGAAAAAGGAGAGTTATATCGGGATGACAGGTTCCAGACGAAGAGAAGAGATTGTCAGCAAAATAAAGAGCAGTGAGGTTCCGGTACCCGGGAAAGAACTGGCGAAGGTATATGATGTAAGCCGTCAGGTCATTGTACAGGACATTGCGCTGATCCGTGCAGCCGGATATGATATCATTTCAACCAACCGGGGATATATTCTGAATGCACCGCATACGGTAACGAGAGTGTTCAAAGTCAGTCATACGGATGAACAGATGGAGGATGAGCTTTGTTCAATCGTGGATCTGGGAGGCAAGGTGGTAAATGTAATGATCAATCACCGGATTTATGGACATATGGAAGCACCTCTTGATGTGGCATCGCGGAGAAATGTCAAAGAATTCATGGAAGGGATCCATAGTGGAAAGTCCAGTCCGCTTAAGAATATCACTTCCAACTATCACTACCACACAGTTGAAGCGGATTCGGAAGAGACACTGGATCTGATCGAGCAGGTATTGAAGGAAAAAGGCTATCTGGTGTCAAATACGCCTTGACAAGTTTCTGATATCTGTGATACGATTTTTCTGATATAGGAAAAGCGATGATGAAGAGAGTAGGTCTTTTGAATGTTTACAGAGAAGTCCCGCAGAGGCTGAGAGGGATGGCTGGAGAAGGACTGAAGATGGCTTCTGAGCAGCGCAGGTGAACATTAAGGAAGCAACGAATCAGTTTCTTGTGCAAGCATGCGATGGGTTCCGCCCGTTACAGCGGCGAGTGCAGATATAGACTGCCAAAAGCAGCAGACTGTACCCGGTGAGATTCTTCCTGTGAGGGAAGGATGAAGAGAAGTGGTAACACGGTAATAATCCCGTCTTCTATATTTTATAGAAGGCGGTTTTTATTTAACAGGAAGTCTTTGTTAAATAAAGGCACTACGTGCCGGAGATGTGCACTATTTTTAATTTATAGAAAAAGGAGATAAAGAATCATGGCAGACAAACCAAAATATTATATTACAACTGCAATTGCCTATACATCAGGCAAGCCACATATCGGTAACACATACGAGATCGTGCTGGCAGATGCAATTGCACGTTATAAGAGAAGTCAGGGATATGATGTATTTTTCCAGACAGGAACTGACGAGCATGGACAGAAAATTGAATTAAAAGCAGAAGAAGCAGGTGTTACACCAAAGGAATTTGTAGATAACGTATCCGGGGAGATTAAGAGAATCTGGGATCTGATGAACACTTCTTATGATAAATTTATCCGTACAACGGATGATTATCATGAGAAAGAAGTACAGAAGATATTCAAGAAACTGTATGACCAGGGAGATATTTACAAAGGACACTACGAAGGAATGTACTGTACTCCATGTGAATCCTTCTTCACAGAATCCCAGCTTGTAGATGGAAAATGTCCGGACTGCGGACGCCCGGTACAGCCTGCAAAAGAAGAAGCATATTTCTTCAAGATGAGCAAATATGCAGACAGACTGATTGAATATATCAATACACATCCGGAATTTATCCAGCCGGTAGCACGTAGAAGAGATGATGAACAACTTCCTTCTTCCGGGACTTCAGGATCTCTGTGTATCCAGAACTTCCTTCAAATGGGGAATTCCGGTAGACTTTGATCCGAAGCACGTAGTCTATGTATGGCTTGATGCACTTACAAACTATATCACTGGTATCGGATATCACTGTGGTGGTGAAAGCGATGAAATGTTCAATAAGAACTGGCCGGCAGACCTTCATCTGATCGGAAAAGATATCATCCGTTTCCATACGATTTACTGGCCGATCTTCCTGATGGCACTTGGACTTCCGCTTCCAAAACAGGTATTTGGACATCCGTGGCTTCTTCAGGGCGATGGAAAGATGAGTAAATCAAAAGGAAATGTACTCTATGCAGATGAACTCGTAGATTTCTTTGGCGTAGATGCGGTTCGTTACTTTGTTCTGCATGAGATGCCGTTTGAAAACGATGGTGTAATTTCGTGGGAATTAATGGTAGAGAGACTGAACTCCGATCTTGCCAATACACTGGGTAACCTTGTAAACCGTACTATTTCTATGACAAATAAATACTTTGGCGGAACTGTGACAAATAAAGGTGTTACAGAAGAAGTAGATGCAGATCTGAAAGCTGTAACAGAAAATACGCCGAAGCTCGTAGAAGCAAAAATGGAAGAACTGCGTGTAGCAGATGCGATTACAGAAATCTTCAGTTTGTTTAAACGCTGTAACAAATATATTGATGAGACCATGCCTTGGGCACTTGCAAAGGATGAAAGTAAGAAGGACCGTCTGGAGACAGTACTCTGGAATCTGATCCAGAGTATTTCCGAAGGTGCAAAACTTCTGGAATCCTTCATGCCGGAAACAGCTGAAAAGATCCTGGCACAGCTTGGTGGCGGACATGTGGTAGAAAAACCGGAAATCCTGTTCCAGAGACTCGACCTGGAAGAAGTCATGAAAAAAGTAGAAGAGCTTCATCCAAAGGTTGAAGAAGAAAAGAAAGAGGAAGAAGAAGGAATCGACATCGAAGCAAAACCGGAGATCACTTTCGAAGATTTTGAAAAGATGCAGTTCCAGGTAGGCGAGATCATTTCCTGCGAAGCAGTCAAGAAATCCAAGAAGCTTCTCTGCTCCCAGGTTAAAATCGGAAGCCAGGTAAAACAGATCGTTTCCGGAATCAAAGCACACTATAACACCGGAAGAAATGGTAGGTAAGAAGGTTATGGATTCTTGTGAACCTGAAACCTGCAAACTCGACCGGAGTGCTTTCAGAAGGTATGC
>ENA-OQHY01000574-OQHY01000574.1-human-gut-metagenome-genome-assembly--contig:-NODE-574-length-20482-cov-2.215475_pt1 | contig 20482 bp, 18 predicted proteins | sample MGYA00242570_ERZ504733 | MGnify/ENA primary metagenome ERZ504733 (study PRJEB26092, sample SAMD00036219) | human gut metagenome | host: Homo sapiens | study: EMG produced TPA metagenomics assembly of... | reverse complement strand
GTCAGAAAATTGAAGTAACGATTCCAGTAAAAGGTAATATCATTCGTTCTGAGCAGGTAAGCAATGATATGTATGTTTCCATTGACCTGGTAGAAGAAATCATTGAAAGACAGTTAAGAAAATACAAAACAAAAATTATTAACAAGAAACAGAACGTGGAAACATTCCAGCCGGAATTTATTGAAAAAGACTACGAAGATGATACAAACGAAATTAAAATCATTCGTACCAAAAAATTTGGATTTAAACCAATGTATCCGGAAGATGCATGCGTACAGATGGAATTACTTGGACATAACTTCTTTGTATTCTTAAATGCAGAAACAGAAGAAGTCAATGTTGTGTATAAGAGAAAAGGAAACACGTATGGTCTGATTGAACCGGATTTCTCTGATGAAGATTAAGAATGAAAGATTAAAAATTGAATAGGCTATGGATAGAGGCTGTAGAGAAGTTCTACAGTCTCTATTTTTGCGTGCAAAATGAAAAAAGTACCTTGAATTTCCAAAACTACCATGCTAGTATACTAGTTATAGAGAACTTGATAACAAAATCTATAAAGATGAGATAGGGATGGTGGATACGAAGGATGATAGAAATCTTAGAGGGAACACACGAGACAATCAACTATGGTAATCCATTAGGACTTAGATTGTTTCATAATGTAGACTACGAGGATTACCCGGAGCACTGGCATACTGCAATTGAAATCATTATGCCGATTCATGAAGGATATAACGTGATTATCGGAAGTAAAAAGTATTGTTTAAAAGAAGGAGATATCTTAATTATCAATCCGGGTGTACTGCATGGATTGGAAGCACCGCCAACTGGGGAACGTATTATTTTACAATTCAGTGACTACTTATTATATTCGTTAAAAGAAATGGAGACACTGTTAAATGTGCTTCCGCCTGTGCTGTATTTATCAGAGGAAGAAGACACGCAGAGATTATACAGTTTTGTAAAACGTCAGATGGATTCCATTATTGTGGAGTATGATGAGGAAAAGGCATTTTTTAATGCAGTCATTTACGCAAAATTAATTGAAATATTTGTACATATCGGACGAAATGTTATAAGCGGAGGTCGAAAGAATAAAAATCAGGTTTTGCGCACAGAAAATAATCCGGAAAAGAAAAAGGAATATATGGAAACGATTATGAGTGCCTGTAATTATATTAATCAGCACTATCAGGAAGCTCTTTCTTTGGAAGAGGTGGCAGAATTCAGTGGATTTTCCAAGTTCCATTTTACAAGGATTTTTAAGCAGTGTATGAATATGACATTCTATGAATATCTGAATCAGAAGCGGATTTCAAGGGCAGAGGAATTGCTTAGTACGACCGGAGAAAGTGTGACGGAAATCGCAATGAGCTCCGGATTTTCTTCAATTAGTGCATTTAACCGTACCTTTAAATCAATAAAAGGATGTTCACCATCGGAGCATCGTGGAAAATCGGTACCGATGAGATGTGCAGGAAAAAATAAGAATCCCATTTTCGGGGTTCTTATTTTTGTTGTATAAAAAAGAAAGCAAGAATCGGGAAACACTCGGCAACATTAAGGGAGAATTTTTACAGGGAATCCTTTATGATAAGGGTAAAATAAAAAAATGAGTAAATTCAGAATAGAGTAGAAAAAGGAGGCCGTTATGAGTCAGCCAATCAAACTTCCAAAACTTCTGCAGGAAGGCTGTGTATTACAGCGTGGAGAAAAACAAGAATCTGGGATGGTACAAAACACAGGCAGAGCTTGAGGTTACATTTCAGGAGAAAGTTTACAGAACCAAATGTGATGCGGAAGGAACATTTGAGACAGAAATTTCCTGTGAAAAAACAGGTGGTCCTTATGTGTTGAGCATAAAAAGTGAAGATGGACAGGAGACAGTCGTAAAAGAGGTTTATGTGGGAAATGTATTTGCCTGCTCTGGACAGTCTAACATGGAACTTCCGATTACAAGAGTGCGTGAAATGTTTCCGGATGAACCGGGAAATGCAATGGTACACCAGTATAAAGTGGAAGAATGTCCGGTGTTTACAGGGGCATTAAAAGAACATAAAGAAGCGGGCTGGAATGAATGTGTGGGAATGCCACTAGAAGAGACAACTGCACTGGGATATTTCTTTGGAGATATGATTCAGAAAAAAGAGCAGGTTCCGGTCGGAATCATCAACATCAGCAAAGGGGGAACTCCGGTAGAAGCATGGATGAGTGAAGAAGCTTGGCAGATTACCCGGAGTTTTTAGAAGTAAAAGAGCGTTTTGCACAAGACGGATATATTGAAAATCTGCTCAGTGCACAGGATAAAAAAGAAAATACATGGCATGAACTGCTTTCAAAGAAAGAGGCAGAGACAGAGGATGCACCGTGAACATCTTGGAAGTTCCGGGCTGGTTTGATAAACAGGGACTTGAAAACTTCAGTGGATTACTACATTTAAAGAGAACCTTTGAAGTGCCAAAAGAACTGGCAGGAAAATCTGCAATTTTAAAAATGGGAACGCTTGTGGATAGTGACCGTATCTTTATCAACGGAGAAAAGGTGGGAGAAACCGGTTATTGTTTTCCGCCAAGAATTTATCGGTACCGGAGGGACTTTTAAAGGCAGGAGAAAATGAAATCTTTATCCGTCTGGAGTGTCGTGATGGAAAAGGTCGTATCACTCCGGATAAACCTTGTGATGTATGTTTTGAATCAGGAGAAAAAATCAGCCTTCGTGGAACATGGGACTATCAGGTGCGTGTAGTCAGCGAACAGGTCCGACGCTCACCTTTATTACAAGACAGCCAACCGGAATGTATCAGGGGATGGTTGCACCGTGTACCAACATGACCGTAAAAGGAGTGCTGTGGTATCAGGGAGAATCCAATGAGTGGTATCCGGAAAGTTATGAAGATTTGATTCAGAAGATGATTTTGGACTGGAGAGCACATTGGAAACAGGAAGAACTGCCGTTTATTGTGATTCAGCTTCCGGCTTGTGGAATGGATAACCGTGGAGATGGCGCATGGGCAGTCATTCGTGAAGCCCAGAAAAATGCAGCAAAACTTCCAGATGTGGCAGTTACTGTAAACTTAGATTTGGGAGAATACAATGATTTGCATCCACTTAATAAAAAAGGTGTGGCACACCGTGCTTATCTTGCAGCAAGAAAAGTGATGTACAAAGAAGAGATTATCAGTGAAGGACCAAAGCTGATTTCTTATGAAAAAACAGCAGATGGCGTAGAATTTATTTTTGATACACAGGATGGACAGCCACTGGAAATTGTCTGCGGAGACAGCGTAAATGAATTTGAAACTGCAAAAGCAGATGGAGTATTTTATCCGACAAAAGCGGAAATTGAAGATACGAAAGTAAAAGTATTTGGAGAAGAGATTAAAAAAGTGCGTTATGCATGGAAGGATTCTCCACTTGATGGTTTGTTAAAAAATAAAGAGGGACTTTTGACAGCTCCGTTTGAGATAGAAATAAAGTAGAGAATTAAGATTAAATCGGATAGAAAAAAGTAAAGGAACAGGAGCGGAAGATGAAACGATTATTTAATGATGGATGGGAGTTTTGTAAACAGCCCCTTGAGACAAGCTTAGAACAGGTACAGAAAAAAATGCAGGATTTTTATGCAGTAGGAATCCCGCATGACTGGATGATTTCCCAGGTGGAAAATTTATACGAAGACGGAATGGGCTGGTATCACAAGAAATTCAACTGGGCAAAAGAGGAAGAAGAACTGGTTGTACTTCGGTTTGATGGAATTTACATGGACAGCCGTATCTATGTAAATGGAGTACAGGCAGGAGAATGGAAATACGGATACACAACATTTGAAGTGGACGTTACGGATCTGTTAAAAGACGGCGAGAATGAAATCTTTGTATCGATTACTTTTCAGACTCCAAACAGCCGTTGGTATACCGGAGCCGGGATTTATCGTAATGTATGGTTAAAAAGGCTTCCTTTGGAACATTTTGTATCAGATGGAATTTATTTTTCAGCCAAAAAAGAAGATGAAAATGTATGGCAGGTAGAGATTGATGCCGAGGTTGAAGCAGCAAGCGAACTGCAGGTGGTTTATGAATTAAAAGCAAAAAATTCAGAAACGATTCAGAAACTTGTCGGGGAAGAGACTGTAACAAAAGAAGACGGCATTTATGTGCATCATTTAAAGGCAAAAGTGAACCACCCGGATATCTGGGATGTAGCACATCCGGATTATTATGATTTAATCGTTTCTTTATATAAGGGAACAGAATTAATTGAGCAGGAAGTGCAGAATGTCGGTTTCCGTACAATTGAATTGAATCCAAATCAGGGATTTTTATTAAATGGAAGAAAAGTAAAATTAAACGGTGTCTGTGACCATCATGACCTGGGATGTCTTGGAACTGCTTTTCATAAAAAGGCAATGAGAAGAAAATTTGAACTCTTAAAAGAGATGGGAACCAATGCAGTCCGTCTTTCTCACAATATGCCGGCACCGGAAGTCATGGAACTGGCAGATGAGATGGGACTTTTGATTGTGACAGAAGCTTTTGATATGTGGGAATCTTCTAAGAATCCGTATGATTATGCAAGATTTTTCCCTGAATGGTATGAAAGAGATGTCAAAAACTGGGTGAAACGTGACAGAAATCATCCAAGTCTGATGATGTGGAGTATCGGAAATGAAATTTATGATACCCATGTCGGTGATAAGGGACAGTACTGGACTCGTATTTTAATAGAAGAAGTACGAAAATACGACCCGAGAAACAATGCCGAAGTGACGATTGGTTCGAACTATATGCCGTGGGAAAATGCACAGAAATGTGCGGATATCGTAAAAAATGCCGGATATAACTATGGAGAGAAATATTATGCAGACCACCATAAAAATCATCCGGAATGGGTCATTTATGGAAGTGAGACTGCTTCGATTGTACAGAGCCGTGGAATCTATCATTTCCCATACCGCCAGTCTGTACTGACAGATGAAGATGAGCAGTGTTCTGCTCTTGGAAATTCCACAACAAGCTGGGGTGCAAAATCGGTTGAAGCATGTATCAGGCAGAAGCAGAACATCCGTATTCCTGTGGACAGTTTATTTGGACCGGATTTGACTATATCGGAGAGCCGACTCCGTATCACACAAAAAATTCTTATTTTGGACAGATTGATACAGCTGGATTTTTTAAGGATTCTTTCTATTTATATAAGGCGGGATGGGTCGATTATAGAAAAGAACCATTTGTGCATATTTTCCCATACTGGGATTTTAATGACGGACAGTTTATTGATGTAAGAGTCTGCTCCAATGCTCCGGTTGTGGAATTGATTTTTAATGGCAAGAGTCAGGGAATCTGTACATTAGATGCAAAGAGTGGAAAACAGCTTGCCGGACACTGGCAGATTCCTTATGAAGAGGGCGAACTGCGTGCAGTTGCCTGTGACGAAGAAGGAAATGAAATCGCAGAAGATGTTCAACATTCGTTTAAAGATGCGGAAAAAATCTGCTTAAACGCATCCGAAAGTGAACTGCTTGCAGACGGTGAAGATTTATTATTTGTAGAAATTTCAATGAGAGATAAAGACGGATATCCGGTTCAAAATGCAAATAACCGTGTCTGGATTGAAGCGGAAGGCGCTGGAGTCTTAGTTGGAACAGATAATGGAGACAGTACCGATACCGAGCAGTATACTTCCGGAAGTCGAAGGTTATTCAGCGGAAAACTCTTAAGCAGTATTTAAGACAAAAGACAAAGCAGGAGATTTAAAAATCCGTGTCAGCAGTGCAGGAATGAAAACAAAAGAACTGGTCATTCCGGTAAAAGAAGCAAAAGTAAGAGAAGGAATCAGTCTGCTTGCTTATGAAGGAGTAAGAAAAGCAGAACCGGAAAAAACAGAGGATGTGGAAGTGAGAAACATTTATCTGGAAAGCGAAAATGGTCTGCATCTGCATGAAAAAAATCAGGAAACGATCGTAAAAGCACATTTTAATCCGGCGAATGCAAAAGATAAAGAATTAATCTGGAGTATTGTAGATGATGCGGGGATTCCGTTAAAGATTGCAACAATTGAAGAAATCGGGGACGGTCGTGTAAAAGTAACCGCAAAGAGTGATGGGAATTTCAGACTTCGCTGTATGTCAAAGAGCGGAACAGACCATATCCGTATTATTTCTTCCCTGGAATTTATTATTACAGGACTTGGAAAAGCCTTTACCGACCCTTATGAATTTGTAAGTGCCGGTTTGTATAACTACAGCAAAGGTGAAATCGGAAACGGGAATGAACATGGAGTGGCGACTGCAAGAGATGGAGAAAGTCAGGTTGGATTTAGAAATATTGACTTTGGCGTGTATGGTTCTGACGAAATTACCGTTCCGGTTTTTGCACTGACCGATGACCCTTATGAAATTGAAATTTATGAAGCATGCCGGATGAAGGAGGCAGCCTGCTTGGCAAATTTATCTATCAAAAGCCAAAAATGTGGAATGTTTATCAGTTAGAAACTTTCCATTTGAATAAGAGACTGCGTGGAATCAGCGAAATCTGCTTTGTACTTCGTGAGAAGGTTCATATCAAAGGATTCTGGTTTAAACGCTATAATCGTGCATGGCAGACACTTGTGGCAGGAGAATGCGACAAGATTTACGGAGACAGCTTTGAACGTGCAGGAGAAGAAATCCATCAGATTGGAAATAATGTTACCATTTGTTTTGAGCAGATGGATTTTGGCGAAAAAGGAACAAAGAGTCTTGTAATTTGTGGAAGTACTCCGCTTGAAAAGAATACGATTATTCTGAAATTTGCCAAAGATGGAGTTGAAGAACAGAGAATGGTTGAATTTATGGGAACAAAGACGAAACAGAGCTTTGAGATAGAACCGATTTACGGAGTTAACGATGTAAGTCTGGTATTCCTTCCGGGAAGCAACTTTAACTTTACGAGTATCTGTTTTTGCGAAGCATAAAAAATAAGACAGGGACTGCATGGGAAAAACAGGCAGTCCTTGTTTTTATTAAGGTGTTAATTCGCAAGATGTGAGCAATTTATGAGGAAAGATATGGAAAATAGCCAGAAGAAATAGCAAAAATTGGGCATTTTTTTAGCAAGATGTGACTAGCCAAATGGAAAAATGCATAAAAACATACAAGTATTATGCACATGTTGCTAAAATAATGGCAAAAAAAGAAATGCATAAGCGCTAATCGTACGATATAATTGGCTTATCAAGTGGAACACAAGAAAGTTTAGTTGAAAGGGAGGAGCAACGAAATGAAAAAACAGAAAGACAATGTACAGGTTCCGCAGTCGGGTCAGATAGCAGTTAATACAAAAGAACATTCACTGCTGAGACATATTAAAAAAGAGTGGAGATTATATTCTTTAATGATTATCCCTCTTTTATATTACATTATTTTCAAGTATGTACCGGTAGTCGGAAATATCATTGCTTTCAGACGCTATAAGGGAGGTCCGAATATCCTTGGTGAATATTGGGTAGGATTTCGGTACTTTGAACAGTTTATCAAAGACCCTCAGTTCTGGCAGGCATTTTGGAACACACTGAGATTAAGTATCGGATATTTATTAGTGCGTTTCCCGGTTACTTTAATCTTTGCACTTCTTCTGAATGAAATCAGAAAGAAAATGTGGAAGAAATCCGTGCAGACAATTTCTTATCTGCCACACTTTATCTCACTGGTAGTTGTCTGTGGTATGGTAAAAGAATTGTTAGCAGCACAAGGACCAATCAACAAATTGATTGAGATGTTTGGAGCTGATAAAATCGCATTTATGTCTGAACCAGGTTGGTTCGATTTTGTATACATCGCATCTGGTGTATGGCAGGCATTAGGATGGGGTACAATCCTTTATCTGGCAGCAATGACAGGTATTAACACTGAATTATATGAAGCAGCATCTATGGATGGTGCAGGAAGATTCCAGCAGGTTATTCATGTAACAATTCCGGGAATCATGCCAACAATCATGACCCTGTTAATCATGGATATCGGTGGTATCGTAACATCAAGCAACATGCAGAAAATCTTGTTGTTATACAACCCACTGAATCAGCAGAGAGCCGACATCATTGGAACTTTGGTATATAGAATGGGTATTACAGGTGGTAACTTCAGTTACGCCGCAGCAGTTGGTCTGTTTGAAGGTGTAATCGGTCTGATTCTTGTTACATCTGCAAACTTCTTATCTAAGAAATTTACAGAAACATCATTATGGTAGAAAGGAGTACAGGAAGAAAATGAACAATATGAAACCAACAAAAGGATATCGTGCCTTTCAGGTCATTAATACGATTATTATGATTTTTGTCATCTTTATTACCCTGTATCCTTTTGTATATCTTGTAGCACAGTCATTCAGCAGTGATGCTGCTGCAAGTGCCGGAAAAGTTACTTTTTATCCAATCGGATTTAATGTAAACACTTACAAATATATCTTAAGAGATAATCAGTTCTTCCGTTACTATGGAAATACCATTTTTTATACAGTAGTCGGAACTTTTATCTCTGTAGCATGTACAGCGCTGATTGCATATCCGCTGTCAAAGCCAAGATTAAGATTAAACAAAGTAATTACACCGTTAGTTGTATTCACCATGTATTTTGCAGGTGGTATGATTCCAAACTACATTGTAATCACACAGTGGTTAGGTCTTCAGGACAGTATGTGGTCAATCATTCTTCCAAATGCAATCAGTACATTCAACTTACTGGTTATGAAATCTTTCTTCGCAGGACTTCCGGAAGAACTTGAAGAAGCAGCAGCAATCGACGGAATGAATACTTATCAGATTTTCTTAAAAATCATTATTCCGTTATCCAAACCAATCATTGCAACCATGTGTCTGTTCTATATGGTAACCATGTGGAATGAATGGTTCACGCCAATGCTGTACTTAGATTCAAAAGACAAATGGCCGGTTGCTCTGTATGTAAGACAGTTAGTAGAGGGGGCAAATAATACGGAAATCGGTTCTTCCGATGCAAGTAGTGTACAGGCAACTGTAAAATCTGCAACCATGGTATTAACATCTATCCCGATTATCTGTGTTTATCCATTCGTACAGAAATACTTTGTACAGGGTATGACAATCGGAGCAGTAAAAGGCTGATACTTAACAAGTTTTAACAGGGTACGCTAAGGCGTACCCGCATATAAGGAAATTTATAATTTAACTATGTGAATTGCGTATGATTAAACGTACGTTAAAAAATCATAACTTAAGGAGGTAATTATGAAAAAGAAACTCGTAGCAATGACACTTGTGTTAGCTATGGCTGGCACTACATTAGCAGGCTGTGGCGGCAGCAAATCATCAGACAGCAAAGACGGACCGACTCTTTCAGCAGAAGATGCAGACAAAGACCTTGATTACACTTATGGAGAAGACGAAACTTTCCATTCAGACGAAGCAGTAAAATATTCCATGATGTACTCTGACCATGAAAACTATCCTTACAATGAGGACTGGTTACTTTGGAAAGCAATCGAAGAAAAAACAAATGTAACATTTGACCTGACAATCGTTGCAAGAACAGATTACAATGATAAAGTTTCTGCTTCTGTAAACAGTGGTAGTGCTCCTTACATCATTCCAAAAACTTATGATTCTACTGCTTACGAAGACAGCGGTCAGATTGTTCCAATCAGTGACTGGGTTCAGTACATGCCGAACTATCAAAAATGCGTAAAAGACTGGGGCATGGAAGACGACTTACAGCAGATTCTGGCATCCAACGGTAAATACTATCGTCTGCCGGGTATGTGGGAGACAACAGCCGGTGGTTACTCTCTTGCAATTCGTAAAGATGTATTTGAAGCAGCAGGTGTAGACCTTTCAAATGAAAGCTCCTGGACATGGGATGACTTTTATGAAGCATTAAAGAAAGTAAAAGAATATACAAAAGCAGATTATGTATGGTCTGATGGATTTGGGTTCGGAAGTACCATGAATATCGCTGCAACAGTTTATAACGTAACAGGTGGTTACTCCAATGACGGTGGTGACTGGGGCTTAAAAGATGGTACAAAATTTGACTTTGATAAAGGAGAATTCTACTTCGCTGATACAACAGACGAATACAAAGAATACCTCACAATGTTCCACAAAATGTACGAAGATGGTTTAATTGACCCTGAAACATTTACACAGGATACCACACAGGCGCAGGCAAAATTCTTCCGTGGTGATTCTTATGTCTTAAATATGAACTATCAGATTTATTCTGATATCCAGAATGGTAAAATGCAGGTCGATGGAGCTGAATTATACTTCCTGACTCCTCCGGCAGGTTCCGCAGGACAGTTAAAAGTTTCCAGCGCAGCTGGTCGTCTTGAAAATGGTATTATGATTACTCAGAATGCTTTAGATGAACTTGGTGAAGAAGGATTTATCAAAATGCTTCGTTTCATCGACTGGTTATGGTACTCAGACGAAGGACAGACTTTATGTCTGTGGGGTGTTGAAGGTGAAACCTATACAAAAGATGATGATGGAAATATCGTATTAAACTCTGACATCTACTACAATGGTATTAACCAGGTGCAGAAAAACAGTTAAACGTAGACTATGGATTTGGTAACGGTGTATTTGCTTACGGCGGTTCTAAAGAACTTCAGTATTCTAAATTCTCTGATGGAGAAAAAGAATGGAACGAAAGAGTAAATGCAAGCAAAGAAGATATCCAGTTAAAACCACCAATTCTTGCTGATGAAATGCAGAAAGAAGAAATGAACTTAGTTAAGACTCCTCTTATGGACTATGTAAATACAGCAGCTCTGGAATTCATCACTGGTAAACGTGATCTGGATAAAGACTGGGATGCTTACGTAAAAGACTGTGAAAACAAAGGCAGCCAGAAATACGTAGACGAAGCAAACGAAATTTATCAGGATACAAAAGACCTTCTTAAATAATTAAAATAAGCAGTAACCAGAGAAAAGAATCTGGCAGCGCAAGCTGTCGGGTTCTTTTTAGAACAAAAAACATGGAAATAAACCTGGAGGATGTATGGCTACATTAGAAATTTCAAAGAATAAGGGACTTTATTTTGTAATTCCAGAAGAATGTGGAACCGGTGTGAAAAAAGTAGCAGGCAAAGTGGCAAAAGATGTAGAGGGGACACTCTCATTTTGTCCTGAAATCTGTGAAACAGCTGTACCGGCAAAACAGGCAGTGATTGCAGTGACTGCAGGAAGCGGAAAACTGGCAGAAACACTGTGCAGTAAGATTTCAAAACTTGGACAGGTAGAAGGAAAACGGGAATCTTATGCGTTTATTGTGGCAGAAAATCCGGTAGAAGGAATTGAAAGCGCACTTGTTATTTACGGAAGTGATAAACTTGGAACCATTTATGGACTGTTTCATCTGTCAGAGTTGTTAGGTGTGACAGCAATGGTTGACTGGGGAGACTGCCAGTACGTGAAACAGGACTCTTTTATCTTAAAAGAAGAGGATTCTTTTGTATCAAAAGAGCCGTCTGTGAAATACAGAGGATTTTTCATCAATGATGAATGGCCATGCTGTGGAAACTGGGCAACTTCTCATTTTGGAAGTTTTAATGCAAAAATGTATGACCATATTTTTGAATACCTCCTCCGTATGAAAGGAAATTATTTATGGCCGGCGATGTGGGCGGAAAACTTTATGTTAGACGGTCCGGATTTGGAGTCTATGAAACTGGCTGATGAATACGGAATTTATATCGGAATGTCTCATCATGAACCTTGTATGCGTTCCGGTGCAGAATACAGCAAGGTGAGAGGACCGAAAAGTCCGTATGGAGATGCATGGAGCTATGTGACAAACAAAGAAGGAATCTTAAGATTCTGGGAGGACGGTGTGAAACGAAGCATCGGTCACAATGTATTTCCAACAGTCGGAATGAGAGGAGAAAACGACAGCAAGATGCTGGGCGAAGATTCTCTGATTTCCGATAATGTACGTCTGTTAAAAGAAATTATTACAAAACAGCGTGAGATGATTCATGAACATCTGGAAACGGACGGAAAGAAAGTACCGCAGTTATTTGCAGTTTATAAAGAAGTAGAAGATTACTATTTTGGTGGTGGAAGCGAAGAAGGACTGCGTGGATTTAAAGAACTTGAGGACGTAACCTTACTGCTTTGCGAAGACAACTGGGGCAATATGAGAGCACTTCCGGAAGCGTTTGAGAGAAATCATAGAGGTGGATTTGGAATGTATTTCCATCTGGATTATCATGGAGACCCTGTTTCTTATGAATGGGTTTCTTCTACCGAACTTTCCAAGATTTGGGAGCAGATGACAGAAGCTTATGAATACGGAGTAAGAGAACTCTGGATTGTCAATGTCGGAGATGTGAAATTCCAGGAATTTCCGTTAAATTACTTTATGGATTTGGCATATGATTTTGAAAAATGGGGTTCTTTGGCACCGAACAGCACAAAAGAATATACCAAAGCATGGATAGAGTCTGTATTTGGAAGCTATACTTCAAAAGAAGAACGAGAAGAAATTCAGGAAGTATTAGAAGGCTATTTGAAAATCAACGCATTAAGAAAACCGGAATCTTTAAATGATACGGTTTACCATCCGGCACATTACTTAGAATGTGAAAAACTGCTCTCTTTTTGTGGAAAACTCGAGGAAAAGAATGAAAGGCTGTGGAAAATTTTAGAAGAGCGTGGTATGGGAGATGCTTACTTCAGCATGATTTATTTCTCAGCAGAAGCATCCTTTAATTTACTGAAAATGCATCTTTATTCTGGAAAAAACCACTTATATGCTTCTCAGGGCAAAGCGGTTGCAAACGAGTATGACAAGCTAGTAGAAGCCTGCATCGAAAAGATGAAGCCTTGAAACTCAGATTGGCAGAATTTAAAGAAGGAAAATGGGCAGGAATGGAACTGGCTTCTCATATTGGATTTACAAACTGGAATGATGAAGACTGGAGATATCCGGTGCGCCACATCATTCGTCTGCCGAAAAAACCGAGACTGGTTGTGACAAGAGCAGATAAAACACAGCATTATACGAACCAGTATTTCCCGATTACACTTGTGATTGATGATTTCGTAGTTTCTTCTAGCAAAAAGGCTAAAATTCAAATTGCAAATGGTGGTCAGGGAAGCGTAAAATGGAAGATACAGGAAGGTGCAAGAAAAGTCGGATTAGATGGAATAGCACACGAATCCGGAGAAGGAAGCAGATGCGAATGGCTGGAATTTTCCCAGATATCAGGAGAGACTGCGCTTCAGGACGAAGTTGAAATTTCTTTAAAAGAAGAAAATCTCCCGCTTGGAGAAGAAGTATCCTGCAGTTTTGAAATTAAGACAGAAACTGAGTTTGTTCCGGTTCTGGTAAAAGCACTGCAAAAAGATACCAGTGCACTTCCGGAAGGTGCATTTCTTGCAGAACATGGCATGTTTGTAATAGACGCTGTACATTATGCAGATAAACAGGCAGGACTGTATGAGGGAGAAGCCGTAGAGTTTGAAGAACTGTATGATTTTGGAAAATATCAGAGCGGAATCAAGGCATTTCCGGTAACGTCGTCATTTGATTCAAAAGAAAATGCCCCTTCTGTTACTTATGAACTTTACAAGCGAAGAAGAAAAAGATTTGTTTTTTTAAATCTTTATACTTCTCCTGCGAATCCACTGATTTATGGCGGAAAACTTTCGGTGGAAGTTTCTGTAAATGAAGGAGCCGGAAAGCTGGTTGAATTTACAAAAGCCGGTTACAAGGGTGGAGAACCGGGCTGTATACCATGGGAACAGGCAGTATTAAATCAGGAACACGTAGGAAGTACAGAGATTTCTTTGAAAAAGGGACTCAATAAAATTACAGTATTTGCAAGAGAAGCCGGAATGGTATTAGAACGTCTGGTGGTTTATCCAAAAGATATAGAACGTGCGGTATCTTATCTTGGAGAAAAAGAATGCATCAGGGTAACACCTGCAGAGAAATAAATCAGGTACTTATAAAATCGAATACAGAAAAAAGAAAGTGAGGAATTAAACAATGGCAGTCAAAATGAAAATGAAGACAGCAGTAATGACAGATTTACAGAAAGTAGAAATTCAGGAACGTGAAGTTCCGACACCGAAGAGTGATGAAGTACTTGTAAAAGTAGAATATGTAGGAATCTGTGGTTCTGACTTACATTACTATGAATCAGGAAGAATCGGAGATTTCATCGTAGAAACTCCTTTCGTACTGGGACATGAAGCAGGTGGTACTGTTGTGGAAGTTGGCGAAAATGTAAAACACTTAAAAGTTGGTGACAGAGTTGCCTTAGAGCCAGGAAAAACCTGTGGAAAATGCGAATTCTGCAAACAGGGTAAATACAATCTGTGTAAAGACGTTGTATTCTTCGCAACTCCGCCGGTAGACGGTGTATTCCAGGAGTATGTTGCACATGAAGCTGACCTTTGCTTTAAACTGCCGGAAAACGTAAGCACAATGAAGGTGCATTAATTGAGCCATTAGCAGTTGGTATGCATGCCGCAAATCAGGGAGGTGCTCATCTCGGACAGACAGCAGTTGTGACAGGTGCAGGATGCATCGGTCTTGTAACTCTGCTTTCTTTGAAAGCAATGGGTGTATCTAATGTAATTGTAGTTGATATTATGGAAAAACGTCTGCAGAAAGCATTGGAACTTGGAGCAACAGCAGTTATCAACGGAAAAGAAGAAGATACGGTTGCCCGCATTATGGAACTGACAGGTGGAAGAGGATTTGACCTCGGAATCGAAACCGCAGGTTCTCAGATTACAGCTTCCCAGTTAATAAAAGGTGCAAATAAAGGCGCAACTATCGTATTTGTCGGATACAGTGCAAGCGGTGAAATGACACTGCCAATCGGTATGGCACTTGACAAAGAACTGACATTTAAAACTGTATTCCGTTACAGAAATATTTATCCGATGGCAATCGATGCAGTTGCTTCTGGAAAAATCAATATCAAAGATATCGTAACAGACTACTTTGAGTTAGATGATATTCAGAATGCACTGGATTCCTGCGTAAAGAATAAAGCAGATATCGTAAAAGGTGTAATTAAAGTCTGCTAATAAAATAGTCTGCTGATAAATAAAGAGAGGAATTGAGGAAAAAAGATGAGAGCCAGAAAAAAAGCAAGAGAACGGGCAGAAGCACTGGTTTCACAGATGACAGTAGATGAGATGGCAAGTCAGTTAAAAATTCGATGCTCCGGCAATTGAAAAGACTTGGAATTCCTGCATATAACTGGTGGAATGAAGGACTTCACGGAGTAGCAAGAGCCGGTACAGCAACCGTATTCCCACAGGCAATCGCAATGGCGGCAGCGTGGGATACAGATTTAATGAAGGCAGAGGCTTCTGTTATTTCAGAAGAAGCACGTGCAAAATATAATGAGTCTATAAAGCATGGAGACAGAGACATTTACAAAGGGCTTACTTTATGGTCTCCAAATGTAAATATCTTCCGTGACCCAAGATGGGGAAGAGGACATGAAACTTACGGGGAAGACCCGACTTTAACATCCAGACTTGCAGTTCCATTTATCGAAGGACTGCAGGGTGATGGAGAATATTTAAAGACAGCAGGATGTGCAAAACATTTTGCAGTTCACTCCGGACCGGAAGCACTTCGTCATTCTTTCGATGCAAAAGCAAACAAGAAAGATATGTATGAAACCTATCTTCCAGCTTTTGAAGCCTGCGTAAAAGAAGCGGATGTAGAAGCAGTGATGGGAGCTTACAACCGTACAAACGGAGAACCGTGCTGTGCAAGTGAAGAACTGATGGAACATATTCTTCGTGAAGACTGGAAATTTGAAGGTCATTATGTGTCAGACTGCTGGGCAATCCGTGATTTTCATGAACACCATATGGTAACCAAAAACGGTGTAGAATCTTCAGCACTGGCATTAAATAAAGGCTGTGACTTAAATTGTGGCTGTACTTATCTGTGTTTAAAAGAAGCATTAAATAAAAGACTGACTACAAAAGAAAAAGTAAAAGAGGCTGCAATCCGTCTCTTTACTACAAGATTTTTGCTTGGAATGTTCGACGAGACTGAATTTGATAAGATTCCGTATACAGCAGTAGAATCCAAAGAACATCTGGAACTTTCCAGAAAAGCAGCAGAAGAAAGCATTGTTCTTCTTAAGAATAATGGAATCTTACCGCTCAAAAAAGAAGAACTTAAGATTATTGGTGTTATCGGACCAAATGCAGATAACAGAAGCTCTCTGGATGGAAATTATCATGGAACAGCTTCCCGTTATATTACAGTACTTGAAGGAATTCAGGACTATGTCGGCGATGATGTAAGAGTCATGTATGCAAAAGGAAGTCATTTATTTCTGGATAAAGAAGAAGCGCTTGCACAGGAAGATGACAGAGTTGCAGAAGCACTCAGCGTAGCAGAACATAGTGACGTGGTTGTATTATGTATTGGTTTGGATGAATCACTTGAGGGAGAAGAGGGAGATACCGGAAATGCTTATGCGTCCGGAGATAAAGAGGGTCTTGAATTTCCAAAGAGTCAGCAGAGACTGATGCATGCAGTATTAGAAACCGGTAAAAAAGTAATTGTATGCAACTTTACCGGAAGTGCCATGAATCTTTCCGAAGCAGAAGAAAAAGCAGAAGCAGTCATTCAGGCATGGTATCCGGGTTCACAGGGTGGAAAAGCACTGGCAAATATCTTATTTGGCGAAGTTTCTCCAAGTGGAAAACTGCCGATTACCTTCTATCGTACCTTAGATGAACTGCCTGATTTCACAGATTATTCTATGAAAGGCAGAACTTATCGTTATCTGACCGAAGAACCATTATATCCATTTGGATATGGTTTAAGCTATGGGGATGTGCAGGTGGAAAAAGCAGAATTTGCAAAAGCACCTGAAAAAGAGCAGGATGCTAAAATTTCGCGTTACCGTGAAAAATCATTCTGAAGTAGCAACAAGAGATGTAGTAGAAGTGTATATCAAGAATCAGGATTCCAAGTATGCACCGGTAAATCCAGCTCTGTGCGGATTTGCAAAAGTTTCTCTTGAAGCAGGGGAAGAAAAAGAGCTGACCATTACAGTTTCAAAAGAAGCTTATAAAGTCGTAAATGACGAAGGAGAAAAGATTTTTGATTCTTCTTCCAGTGTTCTCTTTGTCGGAACAAACGGTCCGGATAAGAGAAGCGAAGCTTTAACAGGAAAGGTAACAAAGCAGTTAGTAATTAACTGGTAAAAATCAGAGCTACGAGGGCGGGAATTTCATAATTCCTGCCCTTGTTTTCGTTACTGGAAAGTGATACAATAAATAGTACTGTGGTATAGTGTAGATACGCTTATAGTATGACACTTATGTTTAAGCTAGTAATAAAATCAGGAGTATAATTAAGTATGAATATAATTGAGAAAATGTTTGGTACTCACAGCCAGCGAGAATTAAAACGTATCATGCCGATTGTAGATAAGATTGATTCCCTTCGTCCATCTATGCAGGCTCTTTCCGATGAAGAACTTCGTGGAAAAACAAGGGAGTATAAAAAACGTCTGGAAGAAGGTGAAACACTGGATGATTTACTTCCGGAAGCATTTGCAACCGTACGTGAGGCAGCAAAGAGAGTATTAAATATGGAGCACTACCGTGTTCAGTTAATCGGTGGAATTATTCTTCATCAGGGGCGTATCGCAGAGATGAGAACCGGTGAAGGTAAAACATTGGTATCTACCCTTCCGGCTTACTTAAATGCACTGGAGGGAAAAGGTGTCCACATCGTAACAGTCAATGACTATCTGGCACACCGTGATGCAGAGTGGATGGGAAAAGTTCATGAATTTTTAGGACTGACGGTAGGTGTTGTACTCAATTCCATGAAAAATGATGAGAGACGTGCACAGTATGCCTGCGATATCACTTATGTAACCAATAATGAATTAGGATTCGATTACCTGCGTGATAATATGGTAATCTATAAAGAACAGTTAGTGCAAAGGGATTTACACTATGCAATCATCGATGAGGTTGACTCGGTATTAATTGATGAGGCAAGAACGCCTCTTATCATTTCCGGACAGAGTGGAAAATCCACAAAACTCTATGAAGTGTGCGATATTCTTGCAAGACAGTTAGAGCGCGGAGAAGCCAGTGGTGAAATGACCAAGATGACAGCTATCATGGGTGAGGAAATCATCGAGACCGGTGACTTTATCGTAAATGAAAAAGATAAAATCGTAAACCTGACGGAACAGGGTGTTCATAAAGTGGAAAAATTCTTTAATATTGAAAACCTGGCAGATCCGGAAAATCTGGAAATCCAGCATAATATTATTCTTGCGCTGCGTGCTCATAATTTAATGTTCCGCGATCAGGATTATGTGGTAAAAGATGATGAGGTTTTAATCGTTGATGAATTTACCGGACGTATCATGCCGGGACGTCGTTATTCAGATGGTCTGCATCAGGCGATTGAGGCAAAAGAACATGTAAAAGTAAGACGTGAGAGTAAAACGCTTGCAAACGATTACCTTCCAGAATTTCTTTAATAAATATACAAAGAAATCCGGTATGACCGGTACAGCTTTGACCGAAGAAAAAGAGTTCCGTGAAATCTATGGAATGGACGTTATCGAAATCCCGACCAACCGTCCGGTTGCACGTATTGACTATGATGATGCCGTTTACATGACCAAGAAAGAAAAATTTCATGCAGTTGTTGAGGCGATTAAAGAAGCACATGCAAAAAACCAGCCGGTACTGGTTGGTACGATTACCATTGAGACGTCTGAATTAATCAGTAAAATGTTAAAGAGGGAAGGAATCCCTCATCAGGTCTTAAATGCAAAATATCATGAGAAAGAAGCCGAAATTGTTGCACATGCAGGTGAAGCCGGAATGGTTACTATTGCTACGAATATGGCAGGTCGTGGTACCGATATCAAGCTGGATGATGTAGCAAGAGAAGCCGGTGGTTTGAAAATCATTGGTACAGAGCGTCATGAATCCAGACGAATTGACAATCAGTTGCGTGGACGTTCCGGTCGTCAGGGAGACCCGGGTGAATCTCGCTTTTACATTTCTCTGGAAGATGATTTAATGCGTTTGTTCGGTTCTGAAAAACTGATGGGAGTATTTAAATCTCTTGGTGTTGCAGAAAATGAACAGATTGAACATAAGATGCTTTCCAATGCAATTGAAAAGGCACAGCAGAAGATTGAAGGAAATAACTATGGTGTTCGTAAGAACCTGTTAGATTATGACCAGGTAAATAATGAACAAAGAGAAATCATTTACAAAGAAAGACGCCGTGTACTGGACGGAGAAAACATGCGTGATTCTATCTACAAGATGATTACAGATACCGTAGAACATGCTGTAGAAATGTGCTTCTCTGATGATGTAGATACTGAAGAATGGGATTTAGAAGAATTTAATTCTGTACTCTTACCGACGATTCCATTAAAAGCTCTGACCAAAGAAGATGTCAAAGGCAAAAAGAAAAAACAGGTAGAACAGGAATTAAAAGAAGCTGCTGTCAAACTCTATGAGGAAAAAGAAGCAGAATTCCCGGAAGCAGAACAGCTTCGTGAATTAGAGCGTGTTATCCTCTTAAAAGTAATCGACCAGAAATGGATGGATCACATCGATGATATGGATCAGTTACGTCAGGGTATCGGACTTCAGGCTTATGGTCAGAGAGACCCGAGAGTCGAATACAAAATGCAGGCTTATGAAATGTTTGATAACATGATTAATAACATTCAGGAGACAACGGTTCGTCTGCTGTATCATGTAAGAATTGAACAGAAAGTAGAAAGAGAACAGGTTGCACAGGTAACTGGTACAAATAAAGATGAATCCGGTCCGAAAAAGCCGATTCAAAGAGAAGAAAACAAAATTTATCCAAATGACCCATGCCCATGTGGAAGCGGTAAAAAATATAAACAGTGCTGTGGAAGAAAAAGAATCTAAAGCAGATACAGATAAAAGAGAACGGGCAAAAACAAAAAGCCGGAAGGTGAACAAATGGGACAGATTGTAGAATTTACAATGGAAAGAGAAGGACTGGTAAAAGAGGGTGACCGAGTAGAATTAAAAGAGGACTGCGCGAGTACCATGTCCGGACAGATGTATTATTATACAATTAAAGATGCCATTGCAATGTCAAGTAATTTAAAACGTCCACTTAAGAAATTAAGTGGTACGGTAATAAAAGTCGAGCCACAGATTTCCATTTATATGGTTTCTGTGGAAATCGATGAGGAATAAAAATAAGAAAAATATTCATGAAAGTAGGTGAAGCTATTGGTAGAATTAGATCAGTTAAATATACATTAAACGGCTATAATGGGCCATTAGTGAAGTGAGGGATTCACTTTGACCTCGCTAACAAAGAGCAGAGGATCGAAGAATTAGAAAAGAGAAATGGAAGCTCCTGATTTTTGGGATAATCCGGAGCGATTCCCAGAAAATGATTCGAAAAGAAGCTGAAGTACTTAAAGAGGA
>ENA-OQHY01000573-OQHY01000573.1-human-gut-metagenome-genome-assembly--contig:-NODE-573-length-20488-cov-6.144295_pt1 | contig 20488 bp, 24 predicted proteins | sample MGYA00242570_ERZ504733 | MGnify/ENA primary metagenome ERZ504733 (study PRJEB26092, sample SAMD00036219) | human gut metagenome | host: Homo sapiens | study: EMG produced TPA metagenomics assembly of... | reverse complement strand
CTCAGTAGATTCATCTATTTTTAAATTAAATTCTGTACACATGTTTCATTACCTCACTTACAGGTAAATTGTACAAGTCTATTTGACATTAATGATGTCTATATCCTGTTTTATTAAATGTGTCTTTTGTGAAAAAAGAAGGTGTTTTCACACCCTCTTAGATTTCATTGGCAGCCTTATATCCTGTACGAATAGCACTTGCGATATCCGCTGTTCTTTCACCACTGCAGTCTCCTACATAAGTAAATGGAACACTTAACTTACTATCATCAAATACATTCTTTTTAGAACCTAATGCATTTACAATTGTATCTGCAGCAATTTCAACATTTGTTTCATCTTTTGTATTCACTGCATAGATGACATTATCTTTAATTTCACTAACACGTGTATTCACAAATTTTTGAACATTGTGTTCTTTAAAATCAGCTTCCATCAATGGCAATACGGTTTCAGATTCTTGTGCCGCAATTTTATCCATCATTTCAACGATTGATACTTCTAGACCTTTATTTGCCAAATATTCAGCGGTTTCAGCACCTACTAAGCCTCCACCTAATACTACACATTTACCGGATACTTCTTGACCATTCAAGATATCCCAACTTGATACTACATTTGAATTTTCTACAGGCATAGGAAGATCCATATTGTGAGCCCCAATGGCCAAGATCACATGATCAAATCCATTCAATTCTTCCATTGTTGGTTCGTGGTTTAATTGAATGTCTACTTTACCAGGTAAGAATTTTTCGTAGTATTGAACCGAACGTAAAATTTCATCTTTTCTAGGTGGAACTGATGCGATATTGATTTGTCCACCTAAACGATCTGATTTTTCAAATACAGTCACTGTATGTCCACGCTTATATGCTACACGAGCTGCTTCTAATCCGGCAAGACCTGCACCAACTACGGCAACATTCTTAGTTTCTGTACAAGGTTTAATGAAAATTGTTTCTTCATCTCCATTTTCTGCATTTAATACACAACTTAAGTAACGACGAGATTGGATGGCATCTACACAACCTTTATTACAATTCAAACATTCACGAATGCATTCACCTGAGCCTACTTTATTTGCGATATCTGGGTCTGTTAACAAACTTCTTCCATAGCCAATCATGTCAGCTGTACCATCTTCTAGAATCTTTTCACCAGCTTCCACACTAACAACACGACCCACTGTTGCCACAGGACAAGAAACAACGGCTTTTACTTTTTCACAAGCACCTAAAGTCCAGTTGTATGGAACCGCACCCATAGGAGGAATTGTATCGCCCATGTTTCCTGTATGGTTGGCTTGAGCTACTTGAATCATATCAATGCCTGCTGCATCTAACATTTTTGCGAATTCAACCGCTTCATCTTCCAATAAACCACCTTTACCACGTAAAGATCCATCTGGATTTACAGTAATGATTGGAAGTTTATATTCGACCATCATGGATGGAGCCGCTTCCTTAATCGCTTGTAAAACTTCTAATGCATAACGAGTACGATTTTCTAAGCTACCACCATAGTTATCTGTACGGTGATTTAATAATGTAGAACATAATGAACCAAGTAAACGGTCCCCATGAATTTCAATCGCATCAATACCTGCTTTTTGTGCTTTTTTAGCACATTGGGCAATGCTGTTTTTAATAGCTGTTAATTGTTCAACACTTGCTTCAGTCACAAAGTGCTGCATATCATGATGTAATTTTGCGTAGGCACCCTTTGTCAATTCGTCACAGATTTTTTGTTGTTTTTCAGCCTCTTCTAAATCATTGGCAGCCTTCGCTTTTGCCGCCAATTGACCAGCAATACCAGCTCCATGATCATTTTTCCTACACCTTGAACATCATATTCTGGGTGGAACAATTGTAAAGCGACTTTACAATCGTATTCATGTAAGGCATCTGCCAATTTTTTATACATTTCAATTTGTGATTCATCATATAATTTTGGTGTTGGACTTGCCGTACGAACAGGAGCCACATCACCAATAACAATATAGGAACATCCACCTTTGGCAAGTCTTGTATAGAAAGCTAATGAACGAGGACCAATTGATCCGTCTCTTTCTTCATATCCTGTTGTCAAAGGGGGAAACATAATTCTATTTTTAAAAGTTAAGTTACCAACTTGAATTGGTTGTAGTAATTTACTTGTCATATTTTCTCCTATATATTTTTTGCGATTTCATGCGCATTTGTGATCGCATCTTTTAAAGTTCCTACTTTTTCACAATCACCAATGTAGTGTACATTTTCAGCTTCCACTTCCACTTTCTTAGGTGCATAACCGACTGCGAAAATTAAAGTATCCGCTTCTGTAAGCTTGTGTTCAACACCCTCTTTTACATACGTAATTGTATTTTCATCCACACTTGTTACTTGTGCGTTCAATTCGATGCGAACACCTTTCTGCATCAATCTTTGTGTCAATCTAGATTTTGCAGCTCCACCTTCACCAGGCATTAAGTTATTTGTCATTTCTAATAATGTAATCTTACGATTCATTGGGAATAAGTCATTGATTAATGGTGCTAAATAATCGGCTGTTTCACATCCAACACTTCCACCACCTAATACAACAATATTACGTCCTGGATATTTCTTTCCAGATAATACATCGTCTGCAGTCATCCAATTTTTAAATACTTTGAATGGAGGAATTTCTTTTGGAGTTGCTCCACTTGAACATACGATTTCGTAATCTTTAAATTCATTTTCAAGCATTTCTTTTGTGACTTCTGTATTTAAACGAACTTCAACACCTTCATGATCTAAACGACGAATCATAAATTTAATAACTTTACACAATTCTTGTTTCGCAATTGGAACCGCCGCAAGTCTTAATTGTCCACCAAGTTCATTTGATTTTTCACAAAGAACAACTTCGTGTCCACGTTTTTTGGCAACATATGCGGCTTCCATACCAGCAGGACCACCGCCAATAACTAATACTTTTTTCTTATCTGTAGCTTCTTCAATCGTATCATCTTCCACACTTGGATTTACTGTACATCCAATACGTTTACCCATCATGATACCTGTTAAACAACGACCACATCCAATACATGGACGAATATCGTCTACTTTACCTTCAAATGCCTTATTCGCAAATTCACTATCACATAAGTTTGGGCGACCAATCATACACATATCACATTTTTCATTGGCGATTAATTCTTCAGCATCCAAGGTTCATTAATACGTGCTACAGTGGCAACTGGGATATTTACATGTTTTTTAATTTCTTCACTTGAATGAGCGTGAGGTGCTGGACTTGTACCTGGTGCAGGCATACTTGATCCACGTTTGATTGTGTTACCACCAGATACGTGAATAAAATCAACACCAGCTTTTTCTAATTGCTTACAAACATAGATTTGATCATTTAATGTCAATCCACCTTCACTATATTCATCACCACTAATACGAACATCAATAATAAAGTCATCTCCACAGTATTTACGAACAGATGCGATTACTTCTAAGCATAAGCGTAAACGTCCATCAATATTTCCTCCATACTCATCCGTACGTTTATTATATAAAGGTGTTAAGAAACCACCTAATAATCCGTGGGCATGCGCACATTGAATTTCAACTCCATCACCACCGGCAACCTGTACACGGTGTGCAGCTTGACCAAATTGATCAACGATTGTGTGTAATTCTTCAATTGTTGCAGGTCTTGGTGCACTTTGTGCATAGTAAGGACCCACACAGCTTGGTGCAATCAATTGAGGTGTTCCTGGTACTGGGAATGCCATATAAGCTGGGTGGAACAATTGTGCTAAAATTTTTGTTCCATATTGGTGTACGCCATCCACCAATTTTTCCATCCTGGAATAAAACTATCATCATAAATTGACATATCTCCTGGAAGATATACATACGTTGGTTCTACAGTTACAACTTCAGTAACGATAAGTCCAACTCCACCTTTTGCACGTGCAGAATAGTGTGCTACTAAATCATCTGTAACATATCCTTTATCGGCCATGTTCGTTGAAATAGGTGGCATAAAAATACGGTTTTTTACAGTTGTTTTTCCAATTTCAATTGGTTCAAATAAATGTGGAAAATTATTCATTTTCTAAACTCCTCCTCATAGATTCTTGTTATTTTATTCACAAACGGACGCAAAAAGCCTATCTCTTTTCTTGTATATTATTATGAATTAAAAAATAAAAAGAATGCGTTAAAATTATTATAACACATTTGTTAACATAAAACCATCTGTTTAGTTAATTTGTGAACTTTTTTAGTTAGGATTACTTAACAATTTATCTTAATATTTCATCATTGATTGTCACAATCGGATCAAGTTCACTTCCATCTCCATACAAGTCAGGGCGCGATAATAAGTATTCCTTTACTTGTTTTTTATTTTGGAATTTTGTTGCTTGAAAAGGTGCAATATTACTATATTTTTCAAAATATAAGTATCCATCTTCTGTATTCACAAGTAGTCCTGTATGACCTGCAAAACGAATATTTTCTTCAGGAACATGTAAATATATACTTACGATCGAAATGGTATCTGTTTTTAATTGGATATGTCTTGATTTTAAAGTCTCTACAATTTTATCTTCTTGTTTCCTTAATGTATCTTCATTAGATACATCAATCGAATGAAACAGTGTGACAAAATCCTTTATCTTTTCTTCACTTGTCTTAAATTGTTTAACTGTATTTAATGCTTCTACATCAAACATTAGTCAAGTATCATTTGAATCCTCATCTTTTGATGTTTCAACTACATTTTGAATCAATGAAAAGGCAGTTAAACGATAATTTAACCAATTTAAATAAGCATACGATTTAGCTGTATCATCCAAATACAACGTATCATAATTTACGCCGTCTTTTGGTAAGCGAACAAAACCTTTCTTATATGAATACTCTTTCGAAATCGAATTAAATTCATTCACCCAGTCCATGACTTTCTTTACATCTTTTTTAAGCAATTTATTTTGAATCATTAAATCTGCCACTTCATTTCGTGTCTTTTCATCGACTAAATTTGAATATGTAACAGAACTTGATTGACATCCACTCAAACCAAATGTCATACATATTGTAAGGATGATTGTTAATAGTTTTTTAATCATATATTTCTTTACCTTTCACCAACTTTATTATACGCAAATAAGAAAAGGACTTCAGTTCATATGCCTGAAATCCCATGTTTTTATTTACCATATCTATGATTTGGTTTATCATCATTAAAACGTCTTCTTGGTTTATAGTCACCATCTTTTCGATCATCAAATCTACGTCTAGGCTTATTATCATCATTGAATCTGCGTCTAGGCTTATCATCCTCAAAACGACGTCTTGGCTTGAAGTCACCATCTTTTCGATCATCGAATCTACGTCTTGGCTTATAATCACGATCTTTGCGATCATCAAAGCGACGTCTTGGTCTATAGTCATCATTGCGAACAAGTAGCGTAACACTTTCTACATGTGGAGTTTGACTAAACATATCGACTGGTTGAATCTTGACAATACGATATTCTTTCTTTAATACGCCTAAGTCTTTAGCCAAAGTCGCTGGGTTACAAGATACATAGATCATCGTTTTGATCTTTGATTTTAAAATGGTTTCCTTCATTGTATCATCCAAACCAGAACGAGGCGGATCCACAATCAATGTATCCACATCTTTTTCTTGCACTAAGTGTGCTAAAGCACTACCCGCATCTTCACAAATGAAAGATACATTGTCTGCATGATTTAACATCGCATTTTCATTGGCATTATCAACCGCATCCTGAATGGATTCAACGCCAATAATTTCTTGCGCCTTATCTTTCACAAATAAACTGATGGCACCAATTCCACTATAGGCTTCAACCGTAGTCTTTGATCTTGGCATCCAATCTTTAACCACATTATAAAGATTCACGGATTGTTTCGTATTTAACTGGAAGAAAGATCTTGGAAGTAAAGAAAGTTGAATATCTTCTAATTGAAGATGCATCTTTTCTTCTCCCCAAATAAAACGCATATCCCCAAATACTTCGCGTTTTGTTTCTGTTTTTACACTTTGCCAAATCGAAACAACACCCTCTAATTGAGTTACGTCATGAATAAATTCTTCACTTAGATCTTCTTTTCCCGTCACAAAAATAATTTGAATCTTAGAATCAAATTCTTTCATGACCAACGTACGATAACCTGTTTTCTTTTTATCATCATACATCTTTAAATGATGTTCATTCATGATTTTTAAAACAGCCTGACGTGTCTGTTCTAAAAGTTTTGAGTGCACATAACATCTTTCCATCTTTTGGAAATGATTTGTGTCACGCTCATACATTCCAGTATATAATTCACCATATTCTTCACCAAAAGGAAGTTTACAACTATTACGATAAGATAATGGTTCCGGATTCTTTATGATTGGTAATATACGACCATTATAATCTGCATACTTAATTAATGTCTCCTTTAAATTTCCCTCTTTCATCTTACATTGAGCCGGATATTTCACGTGCATCAAGCACATCCACCACACTCTTTCCAAATCGGACATAAAGGATAACGACGCTTTGAACTCTGTTCTACCAAACGAGTCATTTCACCAATCAAGTATGTATTTTCATCACTTTTAATATCAAATTCGATTACTTCTTCAGGAATGGCATTTTCAATAAATACAGGCTTTCCTTCATGGAACGCAATCCCTTCACCATTGATTCCCCATTTTTTTATTGTTGTTTTCATATTTTTTTGTACACAGTTACGACAAATTCAAACGTAACCTCTAACCTTTCTAATTCTTTTACACGATCAAGACCAGCTTGACTTGTTTTATATCGATATGGTGTCATTTCCAGTAAAGACCATACATCATCCACCATCTTTGTTTCTTGAATGATATCTTGACTCATCAATTCATATTGTTCTTGTATTTCTGGCATTTCATTTTCGTAGGGTGTGTCATACAATACTTCTTTTAATTCAAAACAATGCTTAGGACCCGGACCCACTACAATCCAATATCCATTTTCTTTTAGAATACGATAGATTTCATCTTGGCCTAAAGGCACAAAAATACTGGTAACACAATCTATACTCTCGTCTGAAAAAGGCATATCAAATAAACTCCCCACAATATATTGTGTATGTTTATCTTGTTTAGATGCATGAAGTATCGCTTCCTTACTTAAATCGATGCCATAACTCTGTTCGAAGTTTGCACCAATCTCTTTTGTGTAATAGCCTTGACCGCAGCCAGCATCCAAATACACATTTCCTTTTACCTTTTTCTTTACATATTGACGCATAAAATCATAATAATCTTTTTCCAAAAAATCCGTGCGCGCTTTGACCATTAAAGCATTGTCCCCATGATTCTTTGTCTGTTTACGAGATAAGTTCACATAGCCTTGTTTTGCACAATCAAAAGAGTGATTATTTACGCATCGAAATGTTTTATTTTCTTTTATTAATTTCTCTTTACACACCGGACATATCAACATAGAAAGATTATAACATAAAAGAAAAAGAGAAGTGCTTAATTTTCACTTCTCTTAGAATAAATCTTCTTCAACCTTAACTGGATGTACCCAAATATCTTCTGTATTATCTATACAATCTTGTACCATCTTGTCAAAATCCCATTTTCCCTCATATTTTTCGCATTTATCAACACGAGGTTTTGTGACTGGATTTTTAGGTGTAAAGATCGTACAACAATCTTCATAAGGAAGAATACTTGTTTCATAGGTTCCAATCTTTTTAGATAGATCAATAATCTCAACTTTATCCATACAAACAACTGGACGAATAATTGGCATGTTTGTGACATCATTGATTGCAAGCATACTTTCTAATGTTTGACTTGCGACCTGACCAATTGACTCACCAGTAGCGATTGCTTGCGCATGTCTTTTTTGAGCTAGACCTGTTGCAATACGCATCATCATACGACGCATTAATGTGATTGCATAACTTTCATCCGCATTTTGATAGATTGCCAATTGAAGATCTGTAAATGGAACAACATGAACTAAAACATCCCCCTGATAACCAGATACAAGTCTTGCCAGTTCCATAACTTTTTCTTGTGCATTTTGTGAAGTATATGGAGGAGATGCATAGTGAATACATTCAATATGTACACCACGCTTCATCATTAAGTAGCAGGCAACTGGAGAATCAATTCCGCCACTCAATAAAACCATGGCCTTTCCACCAACACCAACTGGATATCCTCCAGCACCTTGAATTCGATCTGTCATAATATAGGCTGCATCTTGGTGAACTTCAACAACAATTTTAACATCCGGATTATGCACATCTACTTTCCAGTCACTGTTCTTTAAAATTTTAGTGGCTACCTTACGATTAATTTCATCCGAAATATAAGGGAATAATTTATCGCTACGACGTGCAGCTACCTTAAATGTTTTTGGCGTTGTTAAATCTAAAGATTCATAACAAGCATCAATGATTTGATCTAAATCTGGTTCCACCTTAATAGCCAATGAGAAAGATGAAATCCCAAATACTTTTGCTAAAATGTCACTTACCTGTTTTGAATCTTCATCATGAAGGTAAATATACATACGATCATGTTGTTTTTCAAATTCTAATGTTGGAAATGCTTTTAAAGCTTACGAACATTATCATAAAGCGCCTTAATAAAGTTGTTACGGTTTTTTCCTTTTAAACTCAATTCGCCATAACGAATCAAGATATGATTATAACGATAAGCCATAATTCTCTATAATCTCCTTACATGTTTCTATAAAATATTTTGCCTCTTCTAAAGTATTCTCATAAGAAAATGATAAGCGAATTCCATGTGTCGCATCAAATTCCGATTTATGCATAGCCAATAAGACTTCAGAAGCATTGGTATTTTGTGAAGAACAAGTGCTTTTTGCGGATACACAAATCCCCTTTTGATCCAAAGCATTCAATAAGACTTCACTTGTAATTTGATCAAATGAAATATTTAGAATATATGGAATCGCACTCAAAGGTGAATGGATATGTGCACCATCAATTTTAGATAATTCTTCACGCAAATATTGATTGATTTTTGAAACATGAGCATACGCACTAGATTGTTCTTCTAAAGCCAAACGAATCGTTTTTGCCAAAACAATATTGGCCGGTGCATTCTCTGTTCCTCCACGAAGACCTTGTTCTTGTTGACCACCTTGAATAATTGGAACAAGCTGAATCTTCTTTTTCTTCATTAAAATGGCACTTCCCTTTAGACCATGAATCTTATGTGCAGAGATCGTTGCCATATCTAATTTATCGAAAGGAATATCAATTTTTGAGAAGCTTTGTACACAATCCACATGATAAACACAAGTTGGATTTTGATGTACAATTTTCTCTAATTCTAAAATGGGATTGATGGCACCCATTTCATTATTCACATGCATAACAGAAACTAAAATCGTATCTTTACGCATATGCGCTTTTAAACATTCTGGCGTTACAATACCTTCTTCATTAATTGGAAGAAATTCAACTTCAAAGCCAAAACGCTTTAAAAACTCCATCGCATGACGAACACTTGAATGTTCAACATTACTTGTTAGAACATGATGACCTCTATGTTCATTTGCTAAAGCATATCCAACAATAGCTAATGTGTTGGATTCACTAGCCGCTGAAGTAAAAATAATTTCACTAGGCTCTACATGAAGCATAGAAGCAATATTTGATCGACTCTTTTCCATGAGCGTACTTGCTTGACGTCCTATTGCATGCAAACTATCTGGATTGCCATAACAAGTTTCTAACATTTGCCCATAAACACGACGAACCTCTGTACGTACAGAGGTTGTCGAAGCATTATCAAAATAAATCATTACTGCACCTGATTCATAACAGCAGGATCTTTTTGAGCAACTAGTTTCTCATAAATTCCTGGGTGCATGTTTTCGATTGCCTGAATTGCAATCTTAAGTGCACGAGTATATTCTCCATTTTGGAAGCATAACTCTGCACGAGTTAAATCCGAATCCATTTGTGCATGCGTACTACGGAAACGGTTACCAAACACAATCGCATTTTCTACCATAACAGCAACACCGACTAAATTGTTTGCGTTATTGTATAACTTATATACAAAGTCGATGGCATCCTGCAAATCTGCATTTAATGTTTGTACATCTAATGGTGAGTGATCCAACACAACACGAACACGTTGAATCAAGCGTTCGCCTTCTTTTAAATCTGCAGAAAATTGAGATGAAATACTAGGTAAATGACGTGTTACTGTATTTAGACGCACTTCATTTAAAATCAATTGTAATTTAGTCAATTGTTTTTTAGCACGTGATTCATCACTACTTGCTCCCACTAGCATTTCTTTCATATCCTTGACTTGATCGTGGAATTCATTAACATCTTCTGAAAATTTACGATAACCATGAACTACATCTACGCTTGGACGTTGATTTTGTTTCAATTCATTTTGAATTTCATCACGACGCTTTTCTAAATCTTCCATTTGGATTTTTGCCAAAGAGAAGCGGTGTGTCCAATCTTCTAAACCAAAACGGTCTTTGATATTGGCATAAAGTGCCATGATTTCCTCAAGTTCCTGACCAATGACATTAACAATATCTAAATTTGATTGAAGACTCACATGAATTTCTTCATATGCCTGTTTTTCATTCGTCACATCATCTTGTAAAGCTAAGATGTGATCTCCAATGATTTCCAAGTTTTCTTGTGCCAATTCAAATTCACCAGCATCCAATTGATCAATTGTACTTGCCAATGCATTTTGAATGGTTGTTAATTTTTCTTCTGGTTCTAAATAAGATAAGTCGATATCTTTTTCTTGTAATTCCTTGATGTGCAAACGAACTTCGTTGATTGCACGAGGCAATACATTTTTGGCCTTTTCATAGAGTCCAGGGAAGGCTGCAATTTTAGAGCTGATCTCATCCACCATTTTTGAGATTTTTTCTTGTTCTTCCTTTGCCTTATTAAATTCAGAAGCAAACATCCATTCTTCGAAATTAGAGAATTCATTTTCGATTTCCTCTAAACATGAATCTACATAATTAACCGATCCATAGAATGAAGAACGATTATCTTGATAAACAGTTTTCACATTACGGAAACGTTCTTTTAAAGCATTTGCCGATTCACGAACTTCTGTTTCACGAGCTAAGATGTGATCCAAAGATTGCGTAACAATACGAATTCTTTCTTTTGTTTCATCCATCATTGTTTCTAAATCATCCATTGCACGCATTGATTTACGCAAACGATGTCTAGAAACATAATCATCTGCTTCATTGAACAAATCATCACATGCACTTAAGTTATTTTGACAAGTATCATATTTTGGAGTTAATTTTTTAACTTTATCCATGATATCATCATTCACTCTTGCGAACGCCGATGCTTTGTTAAATTTATAGGCCAAGGAATTGTTACGAATTTCATTCATTTCAATTTCAAGATCTGAAAGTCGCTTCGACGCCTTTTTACGTTTGATCATACGCATGATGATCCAAACCAAGATCAAGACTAAAATCGCTATACAAAGATAGATGATTACAGTCACAGAAAGTTGATTTTTTATGAATGCGTATACTGATCGAAAGAAATTCAAAACACTATCCATAGTGGTACCTCCTTGCAAACCATTCTTATTATAGCAAAACTTCAAAATCATTGCATCCTTTTCTTGATTTTATTCATGTTCTTTGATATGATACATAGGCATAAATTGATAGCAGCATACAAAGTTAAAGGATATGCGTTACAGCACTAAGCGATATGAGTAAGTTAATAGCTGATAGCGGAAAATATCATTGTTAACACAACCTTTAAAGATTTGTACTGTTATTGTTTTATGAATGATATAAAACAATAGGAGGAAAAATTATGTCAAGAAACACAGGAAGCATTTGGAAAAAGTCTCGTCGTCTTGGTTTCTCAGTTTTAGAAACTGGTGAAGAATTAACTCGTCGTGATACTATTCCAGGACAACACGGTTCACCACGTCGTCCAAAATTAACAAACTACGGTATCCAGTTACAAGAAAAACAAAGAATTCGTCACACTTACCAATTAAGTGAAAAACAATTCTACAACACTTACTTAAAAGCAAGTAAAAAAGCTGGTTCAGCTGGTGAAAACTTCTTAGTAATGTTAGAATCTCGTTTAGATAACATCGTTTATCGTATGGGATTTGCACGTACTCGTCGTGCTAGCCGTCAGTTAGTAAACCACGGACACGTATTAGTAGATGGTAAGAAAGTAGATATTCCTAGTTTCCAAGTAAAACCAGGACAAGTTATCGAAATCCGTGAACGCGCTAAAAACTTAAGCGTAATTAACGAAGCTTTAGAAGCTGCAACAGCAACAGTTGATTTCGTAGAAGTAAACAAAGATGCTAAGAAAGGTACTTATGTTCGTTACCCAGAACGTAAAGAACTATTCACAGCTCAAGAAATCAACGAATTGTTAGTAGTAGAATTCTACAACCGTTAATCTTAGACATAAAAAAAGAAAGAAGCGACTTGATTCGCTTCTTTTTTTGTGGATGTGTTTTCTTATTTTGTGTATTTCTCTTTGTTTACTAACGTAAAAAATCAATTTTTTCAGCTACAAAGCCATAGTTTAAGTATACCTTTTCATCCTTTTGATATTTACGCGAATGAATACGACCATTGATTCCTACATAATCACCAATCTTACATGAAGCACTTACCGTTTCTGCAAGTCCTCGCCATACTTCAATAACCATATCATCATTTTCATAAACACCATCTGAATTTGGAAAGTTACGCTGCACACGAACAGGAAGTTCACAAGTCTTCAAACCATTTGTTGTTTCCTTTAAAACAGGCATTTCCGTAATTTTCCCCACGATACTAAACGCATTCATAATTGATTATCCTCCTTCAATTCTGACCACCATTTTCATCACCATCCTTCTTCAAATGTATTGTACAAACATCCCTTATATAAAACAAACGACCTATTTTGTCTATAGGTCGCTATTTTGTACATATTTCTATTGTTTTCAGCCTCTAATTTGGCTAAAATAACGCAAATTAGATCAGATAGAATCATTCGGAAGAATTTTTGTCACACATACATTTGAAAAATCTAAATCATCCAAGTTAGAAAGAACCTTGTCTAAAGACATCTTTTGAATGCGATTTAAACTATCCATATAATCAAAATTTTCAAAATGACTTCTTAATAAATCATTAGCTAAACCATCAAAATGATTTAAGCCTCTTAAATTATTCGCTATAGCCTGCGCACGCAAAGATTGATAATCGTCATTCAATATTGTTTTCTTCTTCACCTGCTCTTTTACAAGCTCAATAAAAGCATCTGGATTTGTTGTTTGTGCATAAAACAAGACATAACTATGATCTGTAGTAAAATCAGCTTCTGCTCCTACAAATTGCGTAAAGATTCTTTGATCCAGCCATTCTTGAAATTTAGGATTCAAAGGCCCCATTAAAGAATCTAGCCACATATTGACCGCAAAATCCTTTTCTATACTCTCCATAACATTTGAACAAGGCTTCATTTTAAAGCCAACACACACAAAAGGCTGAGAAATATCCATTGTATCTACAAATTCTTTGCGATTGACTTCCATCGGTTCTTCTTTAAAAACACGCGAAATCTCTTTATCACACTTACTTTCTACGTCCTTTTGACAGTCTTTGATCCATTCCATAATTTCGTCTGTATCTTTTCCAGTGATGCCTACAAGACATAATTTACTTGGATCATAATTCAATTCATAAAAATATTTAAGATCTTCCATACGCATATTTTGAATATCTTCCTTAGATCCTAATACATCTACTTTCATTGGATGATTCTTATATAAAGAGATTAAAGTCTCCTTAAAAAGACGCTGTTCAGGCGATTGTTGATACATATCATATTCACTTAGAATAATTCCCTTTTCTTTTTCAATCGTTTTGTTTGTCACGTCTAGATTCTCAACAAAATCAAATAACAGCTTTAATGGCTTTTTTACATCTGCTGTCGTTGAAAAATAAAATGCAGTTTCCGTATATGAAGTATAGGCATTTGTAGAACACTGCAAACCCGCAAACAATTCACTAACATCTTCTCCATCTAAATAAAACATTTGATGCTCTAAATAATGAGCCAATCCACTTTTATGATGAACAAGTGTTCCATCCACATTTTGATCTATGTCAAAGCCACCAACTTTTGCCCCCAAAAGAAAGAGTGATCTTTGATAATCCGGCTTATGCACAAGTAAAACTTGTAAGCCATTTGGTAAAGTTTCTTTCGTTAAATCCAAATTATAATTCATTTTCATTCTCCGCAACAATGGCTACTGATGCCAAATTCATTTGTAAGGCAACACGCGAAATATCTTCCTTTGTCACCTTCATAATTCTTTCAATTCTTTGTTCTGTTGTCAGTTTACGATGCAACAAATCATCTAAAAATGCTTGGGCAATTAAAGAGAGTGCCTGATCCAACCCGCCAACAAGGCGATCTTTAAATCCCATTTTCGCAATTTCTAAATAAGCATCGTCATAATCCATATTCAATAATCGATCCATTTGGGTTTCTATTAAATTCAATACTTTAGTAACATCTTTACGATTTACTCCCGTATGAATCAATATCGCACCATCAAAACGAATGATTGATGAGCTTATTGAATAACAAAGGCTATTCTTCTCACGAATCTCATCAAACATCAAATTCTTTTGACTTTGTCCTAAAATACTACACAAAAGCAATTCTGCCTCATAGTCTGCACTTGAAATATCCACCGATGTAGAATAGACTTGCGAAATACAGGTTTGAGAAATATCCTTTTCAAATGTCTTATAACTCGTTTCTACTTTTGGAAGCAATGTTCTTTCTGAAATAAAAGGACAATGCGAATCCAAAGAATCAATAAAATCATATAATTCTTGATCAACATATCCACAAATATAGAAATGTTTAGCCATATCCATATAGAGTGTATATATTTGTTTGACCTCTTTTAAAGTAAGCGTTTCTAAGTCTTTTAAACTTCCCTGTACAGGAATCGAAATCGAATGCTTGTCATGAGCCATTTCAAAGGCATACATACAAGATAAGTTGGCTGGATCATCCATTTGTGCTAATAATCTATTTTTTAATAGATATACAGACTCTTTGAAGTTTTCTTCATCCAATACCGAATGAAATAAAGCTTGATCCATAATATCTTTGATTTTATTTACATAATTCTCATCTTCAATCCAGTCTGGACGAACAAATTGAAAACGCACATCCACTTGAATTAAATCTCCGAAAGATGTTAATCCATAAGATATTTTCGTACCATAAGCTAGATTTAGCGTAGAAGCTAATTTCTGTTTTGAATCCATCTTTTCTGTTTTTGCCTTCATCATATATACAAGAACATTGAGTGCTGTAATTGTATTTCGATTAAAAGGCATCATTGTTTTACAAGAAACATAGACATCGCTAAATTTTTGCGTTTGAATATAGTTCATACAAGACCCTCCTTGAAAATATATTATTGATTTTACCACAAAATAAAAAAAAAAGGTTAGAATTGAATTCTAACTACGTGAACATATGCGATCAATGCATTACCACAAGAAACGGATGCCTTTACAGTTTGATTACCTAACCATCCACCATGAACAGCCATTCCATTTCCAATATAAATCGCAACGTGACCTGAATAAACAATAATGTCACCTGCAACTGGACTTGATGTAATGCGTCCTAAACTTAAATATTGTTCAGGAGAACCGTGGAAATTAATTCCTACAGCGGCTAAAGCATTTGTGACTAACATTGTACAATCTTGACTTGCTCCTATTTGATTCAACGCTGCAGCCGCAATAGCTGAAGAGTTTACACTTGGAGTTGATGGTGCATAGTTATTGTTGTAACTATTGTTTGTAGAACACCTGTTGTGCTTTGTGTTGGAGCTTGTGTAGTATTTGTACTTGTGTTTGTACTTGTACTTGTATTTGTGTTTGTTGTAGTGCTTTGAGCCGGTGTACTTGTAGTGTCTTGAGTTGAAGAATCCTGAGAAGGAGTTATTTCAGTCGCAACACCATTTTCATCGATCTTATATCCATCTTTTTCGGTATTCTTAATTAAATTACCATTTTCATCGAATGCGTATTTAGTTCCATCAATATCTAAGAATTTATTCTTAGTGACTTCACCATTTTCTGCATAATAATAATCCTGACCGTTGATTACTTGCCAACCAGTACGGAAGATTCCATCTTCACCAGTGAAATATGTTTTTCCGTCTACATCAAATTGACCTGTAGCCATCTTTCCATCTTCACCAAAATAATAGTCCTGGCCATCGATTTTTTGCCAACCCGTTACGCAATTTCCTTTGTCGTCAAAATAATATTTTGCGCCATTGTCTTCAACCCAGTTTGTTGAAGTCTTGTTTCCTTTTTCATCGTAGAATGATTTACCATCTTCACTCCATCCATGAAGAAGAATACCTTCCTTTTGGAAATTATATTCACTGCCGTGAATTGTAACAGTGCCTGTTGCTGCAGTTCCATCTGCTTGGAAATAATATGTTTCATCCGAAACATTTTGCCAACCAAACTGCATTTCACCCTTACTATTGAAATAGTAAAGTTCAGTATCGATTTTTGTTAAACCAGTAGCTGTTTGACGATTTGATTCTAAAATATAATAACGATCTGCGCCTTCACCATGCCATCCTGGTTGAACTTCTTTGGCATACATTGTCGAAACAATTGGACCAGAAGTCAATAGACATAGGCTTACGGCTAAAATTTTACTATGTTTTTCGATAAAATTCATCATATCACCTCTTCGTTACAACACCTGAAGTTTAACAAGGATTCTTTTTTGTTGCAAATTTTCGTTTAAAAATCATTTGCACTTTTTAGTAATTTATTTCTTAATTTTTCCTTAATAAGCTTTATATAAAGCATATGATTCTAAATTATGGTAAATTGTGTGATTTTATAAAAATTGTACACAATTTAGTAAATGCATAATATTGTCTACAATTCATGAACAAAATCATCATAATCCGCAATCATTTTTGAAAGCGTATACAGTAAAACTATAGAAACAATCAACATACTTATAAAAAGCCCTAAAGAAAGCCATTTTAAACAAGAAATTACCAAATATACACTTTTTGAATTTAATGCTTTAACAACCCAAAACAAGCCCCAAACATATTTAATTCCATTAAAAATAACGACAATTCGAAACTTTTTTATCAATAATATGACTCCTGCAATAGCCAAAATGTCTATTAGTTTTATACAACTAATGAGTTTTAATACATTCAAAGTTGGATTTGAAATCACATAATATAGGATACGAATGAAAACACTCGATTGATACATACTTAGTGTTGACTGAATATGAAATAAACTCTCATAATCCGTCACAAAGAATAATTTACCAAACAGAATGAGCTGCCATACATTCTGCCACAACCAATATAAACAAAGAAAGAAAATAAAAAGAAAGATTCGCTTCTCAAACGAATCTATGCATTGATCAATCAACCTTAAGATTTTCAAGCCAATCCTCTCCCTTAAGCTCTTCATGCGTACTAAGTCCTGGATAATCAAGTTGACGTAATACTTCATAGACAATAATGGCAGCACAATTGGACAAATTCAAGCTTCTTGCGTTTGCGACCATAGGAAGACGCATACAAGTATCTAAGTGTCCTTTGAGGATTTTTTTGTCTACACCCGTACTTTCTTTTCCAAGCACTAAATAAACATCGCCCTCTTCTTTTGTGAAGTCAAATTCACTTGGTGCCTTTTTTCCATAGCGAGTCATAAAATAATAATGTTCACATGGATTTTCAGCCACAAACGCATTCCAATCCTTGTGAATATGAATATCGGCATCTTTAATATAATCCATTCCCGAACGACGCAAATGTTTTTCATCCAACGAAAAACCCAATGGTTCAATCAAATGCAAACGAGAACCTGTAGCCATACAAGTTCGAATAATATTTCCTGTATTTTGTGGAATTTCCGGTTCATACAATACAACATGCAACATACTTATTTACTCCAATCTTTTAAAAACTTCTCAAGCGCAATACCACGATGTGAAACACTATTTTTCTTTTCTTCACTCACATTGGCAAGCGTTGTCTTAAATGCAGGATAATAGAAAATAGGATCATAACCAAATCCGTTTTCGCCTTCCAATTTATCGTGAATCAAACCTTCACATTCACCACGATACACATGTTCTTTTCCATCTTCATCAATATAGGCAATAACACACACATAACGAGCTGTACGCACCTTACCTTGTACTTGATCTATAATATATTGATTCTTAATATCATAGCTTGTATCTTCACCTAAAAAACGAGCGGAATAAACACCCGGCTTTTTATCCATCGCATCCACTTCCAAACCTGAATCATCACTAATGACAGGTTCATGTAGTTCATTAAATAATGTACGAGCTTTAATCAATGCATTTTCTTCAAAAGTTGTTCCATCTTCAATAATATGGATTGTATGATCTAAATCTTTTAAACATTTCACATCACAATCCTTCAACATCGTCTGAAACTCTTCCACTTTATGAGCATTGCTCGTTGCTATCCAAATTGTTTTCTTTCATAAATTATCACCGATATATATTATAGAAAGAAAAAATGGGGTTTTCAATAAAACTTATGGTAAAATAAAAATCGTTTTTGAAAGATAAATATTTATTGTTTGTTAGTGCGTACTATATATGACCTATAGCTATATCGCAAGAGGCAAATTTATCCAATACAACAATTACATTTGTACTTTCTTTATTGGATGTTGCAGAATCGGCAAAAATATTGTCCTCAAATTTCAATAAGAACAGAAAGAGATTCATCTTAATTTCACTATTCTCTTTAATGTGTATTGTATGGTGAACTAGCTCTACTGCATTTAATGTGGCTTGCCAATCAGAAACAATGTTGGCAACCGATGAGAGTACAAGTTCTGTTGCGATGTCGATTTTCTCAGACATCTGATCTAGGTATTAGATATGTTGCAGGTATAATCAGTATACTTGGTATAATCTTTTATATAAGCCGACGCTAATATATGATAAAATAAATGAGTTGGAGGCATTTATGGAATATAAAAATGACAATAAATTTTATTTTGAAATTGAAAAAAGAATTCCTGGCCATTTAGGAAGAGCCGGAATTATACATACACCTCATGGTGATATTAAAACGCCGGCATTTATGTGTGTGGGAACACATGGTGAAGTTCGTTTTGTTTCTATGGAAGAATTAAAGAGCATTAATGCTCAAGCCATGTTAAGTAATGGATATCATTTACGAAACATTTCCCCAGAAATTGCCGCTAATGGAGGCTTATCTGCATGGTCAAAATGGGATGGTCCAACCTTAACGGATTCCGGTGGATTTCAAGTCATGTCTTTAGGTTCAGGTTGTGGAAAAGTTGTCAGCATGAAACGTGAAGACAATATGAAAAATACGGAAGAAGAAAAACGTTTAGCCCACGTAACAGAAGATGGAGTACACTTTCATGATCCATTTACAGGTCAAGAAGATTTTATTGGTCCTGAAGAAAGTATGCAGATTCAATGTCGTATTGGAGCCGATATCCATATGGCTTATGATGAATTAACTTCTTTAGCGGATACTTATGAATATAATGTTGAATCCTTGGCAAGAACGGAGCGTTGGGCAAAAAGAAGTCTGGATGAACATAAAAAACATTGTGATGATTTAGGATATCACCAATCTCTATATGGCGTAATTCAAGGTGGTCGTTGGGAAGATCTTAGAAGATCTACATGTAAAAAGTATGCACAAATGGATTTCGATGGCTATGGATTAGGCGGTGCTTCTTAAAAGAAACATTAGGCGATATTTTAACTTGGTGTAACGAAGAACTACCTGAAAATAAGCAAGACATTTATTAGGTTTATCTCATCCAGATGATATCTTGATTGGTACTGAAAATGGTGCAGATACATTTGATTGTGTAGCCCCTACAAGAGAAGCAAGACATGGAAGATTGTATACAATGCATGGTCCTATCAACCTATCTAAATATAGAGATAGCGATGAAATCATTGATGAAGGATGCGATTGTCCAACATGTCAAAGTAAAATCACATTAGGCAAATTAAGAAGACTTTGGAAATCACAAGACCGCACAGAATCTGCCAAATATTTTGAACTAGCTTCGATACATAATCTTCGTTTCATCATTCGTCTTACAGAACAGGCTAGACAAGCTATTTTAGATGGTACATTTAAAGAATTCAAAGAATCTTTCTTAAATTCATATTATGGGAACAAGTAATTGTTCCTTTTTTTGTGAAAAGACACATTTAATAAATTAGGATATAAAGCTAAAATCAACACTCATACAACGTCTTATATAAATTGACTTCTGGGCATATATCTTTATTTCGAATGCCACTTAAGATGTTGTTAATCTTCATGA
>ENA-OQHY01000572-OQHY01000572.1-human-gut-metagenome-genome-assembly--contig:-NODE-572-length-20492-cov-2.741812_pt1 | contig 20492 bp, 23 predicted proteins | sample MGYA00242570_ERZ504733 | MGnify/ENA primary metagenome ERZ504733 (study PRJEB26092, sample SAMD00036219) | human gut metagenome | host: Homo sapiens | study: EMG produced TPA metagenomics assembly of... | reverse complement strand
AATGTCTTCTCCTATTCGCCTTGCTGCTGAGCGGATGAATCCGCTCGTTTGCCTGATGAAGAAGATAATATCGGATGTCCTCACATGGAACTTTTTCTCTGGAAAGAAGATTTTTTACTGCCTCCGGAACTTTCGAAACTGCGAAGGTAAAAACTTCTTTTCCATTCATTTTGTATGTAGGTTTCTTTTGCTTTGGGATCTGTTTCGTATTGGATCTGGTTTCTGCTTCGCAGTGTAAGTGCACCGCCTTTTTTTCCGATGGACTGTGTTACCTGGGCATATCTGCCGCTTTCTTCTGCTTTCAGTACAACTGCTCCTGCTCCATCCCCAAAAAGGATGCAGGTGCCTCGATCTGTCCAGTCCGTTAAAGCGGACAATTTTTCTGCACCGATCACAAGTGCTGTCTGATAAATTCCCTGGGACAGATAAGCCTGTGCTGTGTTTAATGCCAGAAGAGATCCTGTACAGGCTCCGTTCAGATCGAAACAGGTAGCCTTTTCTGCGCCAAGTTTTTCCTGCACTCTGCATGCCACACAGGGCATGATCTCAGTTGGTGAGATTGTCGCTACAATAATAAGGTCGATCTCCTCTGCCTTAATATCTGCATCTTCCAGTGCTCTCTGTGCGGCCCTTGATGCCATTGTCACAGTATCTTCATTTTCTTCCGCAATGTGTCTCTGCACCACTCCGGTTCTTTCCCGGATCCATTCATCACTGGTGTCCACCATCCTGGCCAGATCGTTGTTGTCCCATACTTTCAGTGGTGCCCAGGAACCTGTTCCACATATTTTACCTGTCATATTTCTCTCCATAATCTTTACTGCTGTTCTCTGGATTATATTTTACTTTAAAATATTTTGATTATCAAATTATATCATCATAAAAGTATTTGTCAAGAAGAAATGTTATAGCAGCCTTTAGTATGAGCTGCGTTATCGCTTTATTTAACCGGCTTTTCATAAAATAACAGCTGCCGCAGACGTGGAGTATTAAACCCCACTGCCTGACAGGCAGCTGTTATTTACATTGTCTGTATAAACCAAACCACAACACTCTCCACAACCAGTATCACCGGAACACCGACTGCAAATTTAGGCTTGCGGGTTTTATGATGGAAAAACTGCATGCCTAAGATTGCTCCGGCACTGCCTCCGATGAGAGCACTGATGAGAAGGGTTTTCTCCGGAATGCGCCAGAGGTTGTGGCGGGCTTTTTTGTTTATCGATGCCGAACAGCACGAAAGCCAGAATGTTTACGGCAAGAAGATAATAATATATGTAATCGTTCATGATTTTCCCCTTCCTCTTATAGTTTAACAATCAGCACCGGTATTGGCGGATCATTGGGGCGATTTACATATTCTGACTGGATAACCAGATATTTATGCGGATCCAGCTGCCGGATAAAATCCAGCATCGCATCCCGCTCCTGAAATCCGGTATCTCCGCCGCTGTAGATACACAATGTCATAAGGCCGCCTTTTTTCAGCAGGTGAAGACCAGCTTCCACAGCTTTTTTGCTGCTGTCAGCCTTAGTTGCAATGGAATGATCTCCACCAGGAAGATAACCCAGATTAAAGGTGATGCAGGATACGGTATCCGGTTTTGCATAGTTCATCATATTTTCATGGGAATCCAGGAACAGCTGATAATTCTCAGGCAGCCATCCTTCAAAAGCCGTTCCCCAGTATGCTCCAGTGCCTGCTTCTGGATATCAAAAGCAATCACATGACCCTTCTCTCCTGCAAGCCTGCTCAGAAGTGCAGTATCATTCCCATTTCCCATCGTTGCATCAATACAGATATCCCCCGGCATTACCTGCTGCCTGATAAAATGCTGAGTATATGCTGTGATCTGAAGATTTTTCATAATGAATCCTTTCTTTTCCTGCAAAGTCAGTACCACCAGCTCTGCTGGGAGTTTGAGATCGTTCCAAATATCTTCTGTCTCTACAGTTCATGATAATACGGGCAGATATCCTCATAATGTCCGTCCTTCATACGGAATCCCTTCGGGATCACGCCAAGCTGCACGAAGCCAAGTCTCTCATAAAGATGTCTTGCATGAACATTACATGCCACGACCGCATTAAACTGCAGAACTCCAAAGCCGTGCTCTTTTCCCTGCACCAGACAGTCCGACACCAGTTTTTCTCCGATATGAAGGCCCCTGGAATCTCTGCTTACTGCATAGCTGGCGTTGCAGATATGTCCGCATCTTCCTATATTATTAGGATGAAGAATATAAAGGCCATAAACCTTTCCGCTTTCCTTATCTACAGCCGCAGCTGTATATGTCTGCTCCGCAAAAAAATTTCTTCCTGTTTCTTCGTTCAGATATTCTTCCTGTGGAAAAGCCACGCCATCTTCTACAACCTCATTCCAGATCCGGATCAGGTCCGGAAGATCTTTTTCCTCGTATTTTCTTACTGTAATATTCACAATAGCTTCTCCTCTCGCATTTCTGCAAAACACACAGCAAAACAGTCATTTGCATTTTATTTCCCCTCTTCTACATTCACATAAGCAGTTCCACATTCCGCCCGTCACGCCACAGTACACCTTCATCAGTCAGATTCCTGATCTCTCGCATCATGGCACTGCGGTCCACACTCAAGTACTGAGCCAGCGCAGTATATGACATCGGCAGTTTAAACTTCCCAGTATTCTTCTCTGCGGCCAGTGAATGAAGATACGCCATCAGTTTTTTTCTGGTGCTGGACCTGGAAAGCATATAGATACGGTCCGTCTGCTGTCTGGAGCGAAGTGCGATCATCTGCAGAAGATTGCTGACCATCTGACTGTGATGATGACAGGCATTTTCACATCGCTTGATCACGTGCTCATAATCAATAAACATCACCTTCGTATCCGTAGTGGCACACACATAATAATGCTGGGAATCTGCCGGAAGCAAAAAAGGCTCTCCAAACACGCTGTCTCTGTTCAGTTCATCGATCACATACTCATTCCCGTCTTCATCACAGCAGTAAAGAACTGCCCGTCCCTCCTGGATCAGACCGATTTTTTTCATGGAGCTGGAATATTCCATGATCGTCTCCCCATTCTGGAAAAAAGCCTCCCGGACTTTGAAACAGACACGCATTCTTTCCTGCTCTTCGGGCAGAATATCCGTAAATAATGTGATATGCTCCATAGCTTCTTTTCCCCATCCTTCCCCATGTTATCTGCTCATGATTTTATACCAGCATATCTGAAATGTAAAGATAAAGCGGTTCATTCCATGAATGACATCACGCTCTGTATTACTGTTCACTCCGTGGCCAGCAGTACACTTCGCAATGCACCGAAATCACAAGCATTTTATAAAACATTATCTGGAAAACACGCTGTAATAATCCCCTGGAAAAATGTTTATTTTAATAATGACATTTATATATTTTCCATATTTTGTTGTATTTGCAACAGAATTATTGTGGCGAATCTGTTATATTTTTATCAAAGTTAAGAACAAATAAAACAGCCACTCACATAAATCCACCATAGAAAGAAAAGAGGTATTGCTCATGAAAATCACAGATACTATCAAATATGTAGGCGTAAACGATCACCAGATTGACCTTTTCGAAGGCCAGTACAAAGTTCCAAACGGTATGTCCTACAACTCCTATGTGATCCTGGACGAAAAAACTGCTGTCATGGATACAGTAGATGCCAATTTTACCCACGAATGGCTTGATAATATCCAGCAGGTTCTCGGAAACCGAAGACCTGATTATCTCATCGTACAGCATATGGAACCGGATCATGCAGCTAATATTGCAAACTTCATGAAGGTTTATCCAGATACTACTGTTGTCTCCAATCAGAAAGCTTTTGCTATGATCCAGAACTTTTTTGATCTGGATCTGGAAGGTCAGAAAATTGTCGTAGATAATGGCTCCAGCCTTTCTCTGGGAAATCATAACCTGACCTTCGTATTCGCCCCGATGGTACACTGGCCGGAGGTTATGGTTACTTATGACAGCACAGATAAAGTACTTTTTCCGCAGATGGTTTCGGAAAATTCGGTGCTCTGGATGTGGATGAGCCATGGGATGATGAGGCAAGAAGATATTTTATCGGCATTGTCGGCAAATACGGCGCGCAGGTACAGAAGCTTCTCAAGGTTGCTGCAGCTCTGGATATCCAGACCATCTGCCCGCTTCACGGACCGGTTCTTAATGAAAACCTCGGACATTATATCGGGCTTTACGATACCTGGTCTTCCTACACACCGGAGGATGACGGAATCGTGATCGCATATACTTCCGTGTACGGACACACAAGAACAGCGGTTCAGCAGCTTGCCGACAAATTCCGTGCCAAAGGATGTCCGAGAGTGCTGATCTATGACCTGGCAAGAGATGACATGTCCCAGGCACTCAGCGATGCTTTTCGCTACTCCAAGCTGGTTCTGGCAACCACTACCTATAACGCAAGTATCTATCCGTTTATGAATGATTTTATTACCCGTCTGGTGGAGCATAATTTCCAGAACCGTACCGTAGGTCTTATCGAAAATGGAAGCTGGGCACCACTGGCCGCCAAGGTTATGAAAGAAATGCTTTCCAAATGCAAAAAGATCAACTGGTTGAACACTACTGTAAAGATCATGTCTGCAGTAAACGAGGAAAACCGCAAACAGATGGATGTAATGGCTGATGAGCTCTGCCAGGAATATATCGCAAAAAACGACAGTCTTGCAAACAAAAGTGATATGACTGCACTGTTCCGTATCGGCTACGGTCTCTATGTAGTAACCTCAAACGATGGCAAAAAAGACAACGGTCTTATCGTCAACACCGTTACACAGCTTACTGACAATCCTTACCGCGTAGCCGTCAATATCAACAAAGCCAACTATTCTCATCATGTGATCCAGCAGACCGGTATTATGAATGTAAACTGTCTCTCCGTGGACGCTCCGTTCTCTGTTTTTGAGCAATTTGGTTTCCAGTCTGGAAGAAGCGCAGATAAGTTTGCCGGCCAGAAAGTGAATCATTCTGACAATGGACTGGTATTCCTGGATAAATATATCAACGCATTCATGTCTCTGAAAGTAGAAAATTATGTGGATCTTGGCACACACGGAATGTTCATCTGCAGCGTTACAGAGGCCCGTGTCATGAGCGATCAGGAGACTATGACTTACACCTACTATCAGAAAAATGTAAAACCGAAGCCTCAGACCGAAGGAAAAAAAGGCTGGGTATGCAAAGTCTGCGGATATATCTACGAGGCGACGAGCTTCCGGAAGATATCATCTGCCGCTGTGTAACATGGGCTGTTGACTTCGAGCCGATTGAAGGATAAATATTTACTGAGACTTCTGTCTGAACACAAATTATAAACCTGAAAAAGCCAGACACTGAGACTGTAAGCAGAATCTTTAAATAAGATTCTTATCATCTCAAATGTGTCTGGCTTTTTTCTGCATATAAAACTGATATCTTCAGTCGGTTTACTGTCTACTTTCTGAACACGCTTCCTGGTAAATCGTGCATCATACAGTATTTATCAACTGGCTTACTTCATCAAACGGATAACCTGCTCCACAGTATCTGCATGTTCTGTTTTGCATTCTCATTCTTCATGGCTTCCTCCAGTGTTACCACACCGCGGAGGATCGGGAAAAACGCGTCGATTCCTGCATCGTTGCAGGCTCTTGCGTCACGCTGTACCGCACCTGCAAAAGCGATGACTTTTTTGCCATGCTTTTTCGCAAGCTTTGCAACACCGACCGGAGCTTTTCCCATGCAGTCTGACCGTCCATGCGGCCCTCACCTGTGATCACAAGATCTGCGTCTTTAATATAATCCTCAAGCTTCGTCTCGTCCAGAACGATATTAATACCGGATTCCAGAACCGCATCTGTAAAGGTAAGGAATGCGAAGCCCATTCCACCGGCTGCTCCTGTTCCCGGATACTCCGGATCTGCCTTCGGAAAACGTCCTTTTGCAAGCTCCGCGTAAGCTCCAAGCCACTGATCCATATCCTTGATCATCTCAGGAGTTGCACCTTTCTGCGGACCGTAGATTGCGCTACATCCCAGCTCTCCGCAAAGAGGATTGGTTACATCACAGGCAACACGGAATTTACATTCTGCAAGTTCCGGGATCACGTAGGCATCTGTGATCTCTGTGATATCCTTGAGTCCACGTGCTCCCGGCAGAACCTGTTTGCCGTCTTTATCAAGGAATGCGTAGCCAAGTGCCTGAAGCATTCCCACACCGCCGTCATTTGTAGCACTTCCGCCGATACCTACAATAAATCTGCGGCAGCCTTTTTCGATAGCATCCTTGATAACCTCACCTACACCGTAAGTTGTGGTGTAAAGAGGATTTCTTTTCTCATCTGGAACCTGTGTGATTCCTGCTGCTCCTGCCATCTCGATAACTGCTGTTTTTGTGCTCTCGATAATTCCATACTCACAGATTACCGGCTCACCAAGAGGGCCTGTAACTTTAACATACTCTGTTTTTCCGTTCATTCCTGCAACAAGAGCCTCCACAGTACCCTCACCACCATCTGCCAGCGGTCTTACCTGAACCTCTGCGCTGGCATCCACACGATGGATTCCCGCTGCTGCTGCAAAACCAGCCTCCATGGATGTCATGCTTCCTTTAAAAGAATCGATTGCTGTGACTACTTTCATTATTCGTTCCTCCTGTGAGATTTTTTCCATAAAACAGACTTCTCATTCCCTGCCCGCGCTTCACATCAGCAGTAAGCGAATGTCTATTTGCATTCAACCTTTTTTCCGTTCTTATCATAATAAATTCGGAAATAAATGTATATATTATATATGCTATATTCTTTATATATTTCTGTATTTTATTGTTATATATAACATAGCAAAATTGAAGTTTTGAATTCTATATGATATACTTTCCAAAAGAAATCAAGGAGGTTCCCTATGATCACACACATCAGCCATGCTCTCGCCCAGCAGATCGTCAACACCATTAAAGACGTCTGCAGCTATGATATCAATTTCATCAATCCCTCCGGCACTATTATCGCCAGTACCAATTCTGCCCGAATCGGAACCTTTCATGAGATCGGACGAAAGGCTGCTGCCACGGGCGTTACGATCGAAGTGGCTGAATCCGAAAATTTTACCGGGACACGGCAGGGAATCAATATGCCCCTTTATCATGAGGACAACCTTCTGGCCGTGATCGGCATCACCGGCTCACCGGAAAAAGTGCGCAAGTATGCGTTTCTGGCCCAGCGCATTACCAGCCTTCTGATCCGTGAGCAGGAACTGAGCCAGTACAGCCAGCATCAGGCAGATAAGAAGCATTTTGTCATCAATTCCCTGCTCCATGGCGATGCCAGAACCCGGAATACCTTCTGAAATGTCTCAGAGAATTTCAGATTGATCCTGACACACCCAAGCGGCTGATCCTGATACGGACATATTCCGATACAGTGCATTCCGCACAGGCCCACTCTACTGAAAATGCATCTGTTGATGTAAAAACAAATACTGATTTTTCCCTTCCAGAGCATCATATTCGAAATCTTTTCATAGATACAGGAATCACGCTGTACACCTTTCGCTACCCGGGCGATTACCTGGCTGTCGCAGACAGTTCCCGTTTCTCCGAGATCTCCGGGAAGCTGCGCCGTTTTGCCGAACAGCATGGCGATACCCTGTCCATTGCAGTGGGAAGATCCGTGCCTCTGCATCAGCTCAGTATTTCTCTGAAAACGGCTGAAACTGCCCTTCGCAGTCTGCAGTTTCCAGCAGCCGGCAATGACACTGACAAAAGCGCAATAGAACATTACGTACTGTTTGACAATCTCACTCTGGAAATCATTCTTTCCTCTGTATCACCAGAAGACCGTAAAGAATTTGCCGAAAAAACTATCTGCCTCCTCTCTGACAACGAGCAGGAACTTCTTCGCACCTATTTTTCTCTGGAAATGTCACTGGCCGACACTGCGGAAAAGCTTTTTCTCCATAAAAATACTCTCCAATATAAATTAAACCACATTTATAAAAAATGTGGTCTTAATCCCCGGAAATTTCGAGACGCTGTTCTGTTGTACCTGGCATTGGAGATGGAGTAAGTCTCTGCCCTCCAATATCACCTTATCCGGAAACTGCTCTCCTTCTCCAGCGGAATTTCCTTAGACTCGATTCCTTCGATCTCCACATAATTCTGCTGGGAAAGCCTCTCAACCATCTCCCGGATCTCCTCTCTGGTTCCCTGAACCTCCATCTCCACGCGATCATCCCAAAGATTCCGCACCCATCCGGTCACTCCCATATCCTGCGCGATATAAAAAGAGCGGTAACGAAATCCAACTCCCTGAACTCTTCCTGAAAAGTAAAAATGTTTTCGAATTTTTTCCATCTGACACCTCATATTCTTCTGTCACGTATATTCCTTCTCAATCTTCACCCTACACATCCCGACATCACAACGTCCGCCGGAATACTCTACGTTAATTGAATAAAAGCATTCGCTACGCAACTCTACATCAATAACCTGCTTTGCAGTTTATTCGATTATATAATACTCTGCCTTAAGTTGTAAAGTTATAACTACTTGGAAATCAGACTTATCTGCGCTATAATAATTCCATCAGATTACTATAGCAATTTCAGAAATTGCAATTATTCAGGAGGTAAAATATTATGAACGAAAGCATCAAAAATCTTCTGGAGCGCAGAAGTATCCGCGCTTATAAGAAGGACCTTGTTCCCCAGGAAACTCTGGATGTGATCCTGAAGGCCGGCGAATATTCCCCAAGCGGTATGGGACAGCAGAGCACTCTTATGGTCGTAACACAGGACCCTGACCTCGTGGCAAAACTTTCCAGGATGAACGCAGATGTTATGGGCAGCAAATCTGATCCATTCTACGGTGCTCCGACCGTGATCATTGTTTTCTCAGACAGCAAAATGGGTACATGTGTTGAGAATGGCAGCCTTGTGATGGGAAATCTTATGAATGCAGCTCATGCCCTTGGTGTTGATTCCTGCTGGATCCACCGCGCAAGAGAAGTTTTTGATTCCGAGGAAGGAAAAGAACTTAAGAAACAGTGGGGCGTTCCGGAAGAGTATGTTGCATCGGCACTGTGTTCTGGGATACCGTGACTGCGAGTATCCGGATGCAAAGCCTCGTAAAGAGGGATTTGTGATCCGCGTCTGATCCAAACGACCATAACAAAAAAATCTGGCAGAACTGTCCTTCTCATACGCATCTTACGTATCCGGTAACAATTCTGCCAGATTTTTATTTTCACTTATTTCAACGCCTTGTCCTTATATTTTGAGATCTCCTCAAGATATTTTTTTCCAAGGGCACTGATATTAACACCTTTTCTTGCGATGTATCCAATGGTCATGATCTCATCAGAATCCAGTTTCACAGCACAGTAATCAGAACCGTTGAGATCCTCGCAGATAATTCCTGAACACAGCGTGTAACCGTTAAGTCCTACCATCAGATTCAGCATAGTCGCTCTGTCATCTGCTTTGATCAGACGTTTATATTCGTAAGTACTTAAAACCTCCTCTGCAAAATAAAAGGAATTATTTCCTCCCTGTTCAAAAGACAGACAAGGATATTCTTTCAGTTCTTCCAGAGTTATCATCTCTCGTTTTGCCAGTGGATGGCCTTTCCACATGTAAACGTAAATACTGCAGTTCAGAAGCTCGTGAAACTCCAGACCATATTCATGAAACATCTTCGTCAGAACCTTTCGGTTGAAATCATTGACGTAAAGAATTCCGATCTCACTTTTAAAATCACGTACATCTTCAATCACCTGATAGGTCTTTGTCTCATGAACTGCGAATTCATACTCATCCATTCCGAACTGTTTCACAAGTTCCACAAAAGCATTCACTGCAAATGTATAGTGCTGCATGGAAACACTGAATTTCTTTCGTGACTGCTCCTTGAAAATATATTTGGCTTCCATCAGTTTATACTGTTCAACCACCTGTCTCGCATATCCGAGAAATTCCTCACCTGCCGGTGTCACTGCAATTCCTCTGTTTGTTCTCCGGAATATCTCAACACCCGTCTCTGCTTCCAGTTCCCTGATCGCTGTAGAAAGACTGGGCTGGGAAATATAAAGGCTTTTAGCTGCCTCATTCATAGAGCCTGCTTTTGCGATCTCAATCGTATATCTAAGCTGTGCCAGCGTCATCTGTCAACCTCCCTGCTGCCATGTTTGGTAATTTACGCTTATTATTTAAGGTAATTCTTATCTACATATCCTTCTTTTCCAAGTTTCGGAACGTATACATACCAGTAAGTACTGTCTTTTTTCTCAATGATCTCCACCTGATCGCCTGTATTTAACTGCGCAATCTCATTATTTTTGTCATAGGCTTTCGCATTCCGCAATGCCAGATACCCTTTTTCCACCTGGACGGTCATTGTCGGGTACGTAACCTCTGAACCACCGGTGATATAGTTTTTGTCCACATATCCTGTTTTATCAAGCAGCGGAGAATACACGTACCAGTAATTGCTGTCGCTGGTATCCTTCACCTGTACCGTGTCACCTGTATTTAACTGACCGATCTCATTGCTGTCATTGTAAGCCGGCTTATTACGAAGAGCCAGATAGCCTTTCTCTACTTTCACTGTCCACAGGCCGCTGTTATAAATGTATCGGTTATCCACATATCCGCATTTATCAAGCTTCGGAGAATATACATACCAGTAAGTAGAATCACTGCTGTCTTTTACAAGGACAGTATCACCTGTATTCAGACGGCCGATCTCATTACTGTCATTATAGCTGCTGTGTTTCGAAGAGCCAGATAACCGCTTTTTACTTTTACAGTCCAGGAATCATTGGATGTGGATTCACTTTCCACCGCTTTGATATAATTCTTGTCTACATATCCGGACTTATCAAGCTTCGGAGAATATGCGTACCAGTAAGTAGAATCCTTCCTGTTTGTAACCTCAACCAGATCTCCGGTATTCAGCTGGCCAATCTCATTACTCTTGTCAAAAGCTTTCTCACTTCGAAAAGCCAGGTAGCCACTCTTTACATTCACCTGAAAAGTTGTTCCTGCTGCTGCGTGTGTCCTCTGTGTTGTCATCATAAATGCCGTCGCAAAAATAAATACAAAAAGTGCAGGTATTTCACTGTTTTTATGAATGACAGATAAGTTTTTTTCTCCATAGACATGCCTCCTTTTTCTTTGTCAGCAAAGCAAATATTTGTATATTCTTCTGCTCTGCTGCATATTTGATAAACGCAATTCCCCGACAATATGATATTTTTTCTGCTGATAAGCTGATCTGTTCTTACCGATCAGATATCTGCCGGGATTTTATGTCAGTATTATATCATATTTCCTGTAAAAATCTGTAAGAATCATATATCTGTGGTGAGTCCGAATTGGACTTATATCGGGACAGAGGGTTGACATTTCATGTTTTAGGTGTTATATTCTATATAGAACAACTGGGAGAGCACTTTTTTATCAAACCAGTTTTACCGAAGATTTTGAAGTTATCCCCCGGGAATTATTCCCGGGGAATTTTGTACGCAGATGCAGCAATTCAGAGATCATATTTTACAGGATTTTGAACTGCTGCGCACAGACAGCATAATTATGTAAGGGAAGGTGAATACCATGTCAGCAAAAAGAGATTATTACGACGTTCTGGGCATTGACCGGAACGCAGATGAGAAAACAATAAAAAAAGCATACCGTAAACTGGCCAAGAAATATCATCCGGATACCAACGCCGGAAATGCGGACGCAGCAGATAAATTCAAAGAAGTAAATGAGGCCTATGATGTCTTAAGCGATCCTAAGAAAAAGAAAATGTACGATCAGTTCGGCCACGCTGCTTTTGAAGCCGGAGCCGATCCGGGCGCAGGTGCAGGTACAGGCGGCTTCAGCGGATTTCACGGTGGAACCAATGGCGGATATCAGGAATTTCATTTTAATGGTGAAGATATGGATGATATTTTCGGAGATATCTTCGGAAATATGTTCCATGGCAACCATAGCGGAAGCAACGGTTTTGGCGGTAGCAACAGAAGTTATTCCCATTTCGGCGGAGGCAGCGGATTCCACAGCAGAAGCGGTTTTGGCAGCAATGGATTTGGTGGCAGCGGTTTCGGCGGATTCCATCAGCAGGATTTTGCACAGAAGGGCTCTGATGTGAAGGCCAGCATCAACGTAACTTTCGATGAGGCAGCTTTTGGTGCAGACAAGAGAATTTCCCTGTCCGGTCCGGATGGGAGTTCCGGCGCACCGCAGACACTTCAGGTTCACATTCCGGCAGGTATAGACACCGGCAAGAGCATCCGTCTTAAGGGAAAAGGAATGCCAGGAACCGGCGGTGGAGAACCTGGTGATCTGCTTTTGAAAGTTACAGTTGGCACCCGTCCCGGATATGAGCGGAAAGGCTCTGATGTTTATACTACCATTTCCATTCCGTATACAACAGCTGTATTTGGCGGTGAGGCTACTGTTCCTACTCTTTACGGAAATGTGATCTGCAAGATCCGTGAAGGCATGCAGTCCGGCTCCAAAATCCGTCTGAGAGGAAAAGGTATCGTCTCCATGAAGAATCCGGAAGTTCGCGGTGACCAGTATGTAACCATCCAGATCCAGGTTCCGCAGAATCTGAATTATACTGCAAAAGAGAAGCTTCATGAATATGCCAAGCCTGCGGCCTGGAAAAAAGTAACGCAAGCAGCTCACATGTAGCGTAAGATTTCTTCGCATCTCATTATTAAGAAATCCATGCCAGTCAGAAAATTTATACTAACGTTATAATATACGTAAAGTGACGCAATCCACTACATTACGCAGCTTTACTTATTAGATGTTTCTGCAGGTTTCTCTGGTTGGCATATATTCCTTCTCCAATAAAAAAGAGTATCACATCACTCATACTGCCATAAAACAACTACTTACATTCCGCTTCATTCATCAAACGGGTATTCGCAGTTGCATTTGGTTAAGTATAAGATCCTGTGATACTCTTTTTTCAAAACTCTTTTATGACAATGTCATATCTCCATCTTTCACCCATCCAAGTTTACGCACAAACATATTGATGAGCGGGCAGAGGACTGCCGGAAGAATGAAGGAGATCAGGATAAGACCTGCCCAGTCCATTCCTGTGACCGCAGTCTTGGTTCCTGCTGCAATATCATTCATCCATCCTGTATACACACCGATCTGTCCTACAAAACCGCAGGTTCCCATTCCTGAAGAAACTGCTGTTCCATTCATCTGCAGTTTAAACAGACAGGTTGCGATCGGGCCTGTGATCGCGGATGTAACGATCGGCGCGATCCAGATCCTTGGATTTCTGACGATATTTCCCATCTGGAGCATGGAGGTTCCAATTCCCTGAGAAACCAGTCCGCCCCATTTATTCTCTTTAAAGGACATCACTGCAAAACCAACCATCTGCGCACAGCAGCCTGCTACTGCAGCACCGCCAGCCAGACCGGTAAGTCCCAGAGCTGCGCAGATCGCAGCAGAGGAAATCGGCAATGTCAGTGCAATTCCCACAAATACGGAAACCAGGATTCCCATAAAGAATGGCTGCAGGTCAGTTGCCCACATGATCACGCTTCCCACTTTCATGGCAGCTTTTCCAAGGGCAGGTGCCCACCATGCGGAAAGCCCTACACCTACACCGATGGTAACAAGCGGTGTCACAAGGATATCGATCTTCGTCTCCTTGGAAACTGCCTTACCAATCTCAGCTGCAACAATGGCAACAAAAAGTACTGCCAGAGGGCCGCCTGCTCCGCCAAGTGCATTAGAGGCAAAACCAACCGTGATCAGTGAAAACAGTACCAGCGGCGGACAATGCAGCGCATAACCGATGGCTACTGCCATGGCAGGGCCACTCATGCAGATGCCAGAGAACCGACTGTGTACTGGGTGTCATTGACTGTGGCAACTGCCATAGTCAGAAACGGAATGTGGAACTGTGTGCCAATAGTGTTTATGATCGTACCGATCAGCAGGGAACAGAAAAGTCCCTGTGCCATGGCTCCCAGTGCATCGATACCGTATCTCTTCAGGGATATCTCGATATCCTTCCGCTTCAGAAACGCTTTGAATTTTTCCATTTTTAACTCTCTCCTTACCCTGACCCGTTTCCCGTCGGATCAGTTGTTTTATTACTGTCGATTTCTCAGGATCTTATCTGCCGGCAGTAACCTTTACTTGCAAAAAGTCTCGCTGACTTTCTCCAGTTCCTCACGGATGGAGATATGCTGCGGACAGACTTCCTCGCACTGTCCGCATTTCACGCACTCGTCTGCGCGCTTTCTGCCATGACTACTTACCAGCCATTCCTCCTGATGAGCTGCAGCAGCCTTGTTTCCGTACAGTGTCAGATAATTCATTGCTGTAAAAGAACCGGAAATTCCGATTTCCATCGGACAGACCTTTGCACAGTAGTTACAGGTTGTACATGGGATCAGAGGAATTTTGCTCATAGCAGCTCTTGCCTTGTCGATGGTTTCTTTCTCGCTGTCAGTAAGACCGTTAAAATCTTTCATAAAGGAAAGGTTATCTTCCATCTGTGCAATGTTGCTCATTCCGGAAAGTACAGTGATCACGCCTTCCAGATCAGCTGCAAAACGAATCGCCCAGGACGCTGTAGATGCTTCCGGCTCTGCTGCCTTTAAGATCTTCTCAACAGATTCCGGCGGAGTTGCAAGCATGCCGCCTTTTACAGGCTCCATGATAATGACCGGCTTGCCATGCTTCCTAGCTACTTCGTAGCAGGCTCTTGACTGGATTGCCGGATTCTCCCAGTCTGCATAGTTGATCTGGAGCTGTACAAACTCCATCTCAGGATGTACAGTAAGAATTGCCTCCAGTTCTTCCGGTGTGGAGTGGAAAGAAAATCCTGCATGTTTGATCAGGCCGGCTTCTTTCTGCTCACGGATCCAGTCCCATAAACCGTAATCATCGAAAAATTTTGTTCTGTGCTCTCCAAGATTATGGAGAAGATAAAAATCAAAATATCCGGCTTTTGTTCTCTCAAGGGATGTCTTAAACTGTGCAAGAGCTTCATCTCTTGTCTTGCAGTTGATCCATGCAGCCATCTTGGTTGCCAGCTGATATTTTTCTCTCGGATAACGTTCTACCAGGGCTTCGCGAATGGCATCCTCGCTGCTGCATAAGCCCATGCTGTATCAAAATATGTGAATCCGGCTTCCAGAAATTTATCTACCATTACCTTGGTCTGCTCCACATCGATCACGCCTTCGGATTTCTGCGGCAGTCTCATAAGACCAAAACCCAGTTTTTTGATTTCTTCACCTAAATATGCCATAGTTATCATCTCCCTTCTTTTTTATTGCGGACAGAAAAAATCCTGCAAGCAGGATTCTCCGCGTTTCTCCTATTATAACGATATTTTTCCCAATGGTAAACCTTTTTCTTTGACAATCAAATAGCACCTGACAAGACAGTAATATCAAAGGATACAAAAAACAGCTGCATTCCCTATAGCCGGAAGCAGCTGTTCACCTGCCAGAAAAATCCCCGCAAATGTCATGATAATTCTTTTCACAGTCAGTGAATTCATCTTTACACCTCTTATCAAATATCCTAAAATGGTCGTATCAGGTCTGAATACTCTGAAAAATTTCTTTGAAAGGCAGGCAGCGATCATGGAAGACAAACAGGTCATGAACCGGCAAACCTCATCAAAAGAACTCCATCTGGTATCCTGCGGATGGGAAAATGTACTCCAAGTCAGTCTTACGGTCCCGGGGTGCGCCGGTATTATACCATCCATTTTGTACTGAAAGGTCAGGGATATTTCTATATAAATAACCGGAAATATTCTCTGAAAGCCGGCCAGTGTTTTTTCATCCCACCTGAGGTCAGCACACTTTATAAAGCAGAGCCGGCAAATCCCTGGACTTATATCTGGATCTGTTTTAACGGCGAACAGGCTGCCACTCTTTCCAGACACTGCCACCTCACCATCGAGGAGCCAGTCCAGCAGCTTACCTCGGTTTGCCCCTACCAAGAAACGATCCTAGAAATGATGACCCGCACCAGGCTCACTCCCGCTAACGAAGCTTATATCCAGAGCAGTCTCTACCGGATCATTGCCATGCTGGAGGAAGAATTCCATGCCTCCTACACAACCGCTGAATCCAACGATAATTTTTATATTACCCAGGCAGTAGATTACATTAAAAAAAGTCCGCTCCAGAATATCACAGTGACAGATGTTGCCGATTATCTCCACATCAGCCGCAGTCATCTTTACGGACTTTTCAAAAAACATCTGGGAACTACTCCCCAGGCTTTCCTGACCTCTGCCAAAATCATCGCTGCCAGAGATTTCCTGACCATTACGGATATCCCCATTGCAAATATTGCAGTTTCCTGTGGATATCAGAATCCTTTTGCCTTCTCACGTGCCTTCAAAAAAGAAACCGGCATGACTCCTAAGGAATACAGGCAGAAATACAGACATGCCGAGGATCTTCTGAACTGCTAGAGGCAGTATTTCCGACAGCCAGATCTTATAAAAATACTGCTTCGATCTGCTGCCGGTAATTACTGCATAATGCTGTGCCTTACGGAACAACCACCTTCGCATTATAGTATTCTACAGTCGCATCCATGGTCGGACCTTCATCATCGTACCAGTCATAAGTAACAGTCTCGCCGTTTTCTCCCCAGATTTCCGGACAATCTGTTTCCTCCCAGTCAAGCGGAACAAAATGCTCTTTCTGTTCAGATGCGATCAACATGATCTGGTGCAGTTCCTCGAATTCTTCCGGATTCAGTGCACCAGGCATTGCAGATACGAAAAGAGGTGTGCCGCTCTTTGCCAGAAGATCTGCCCACTGGAGGTTTTTATCCCACGGGATCTTTCCGAAAATTCCCACGCAGTCTGCATCAATATGATAGAAAGTATTATGCTGTGGAAGACGGAATGCCAGTGTGTTCACTCCCATACGTTTTGTGCGCTCCCAAATGCGGCCGCTTGTGTCATCACCCGTTCTGTTCAGGTGCATCAGGCCCGCTCCAAGATGGCCGATGGTATTGCATCCGATGATCACTGCATTGTTGCCGCGGGAAGCGTCATACACTTCCTGATAAAGCATTTTTACGATCTCTGCGCTTGTTTTACCCTGGTCATAAAAATGCCATTTTTCCATTGTATTATCTCTTAAATTCGCCTCAAATCCCCATTTTCCAAAGAGATCAAAGGTGGAGAAATCGTGCTTGATCAGTGTAAATCCCCAGTCGCAGATACGTTCAATATCTTTGCGGATATAGGCAAGTGCATCCGGATGGGACGGGTCCAGGCAGTCGTTGTAGGAAATTCTCCACTCATCCGGGATCGCCTCGTCTTCATTGAGAAGCAGACGTACCCAGATTCCGGGACGGACACCTTTTTCCACCAGCTTCTGTGCAAGACCTTTCATATCCGGGAATTTGGAGTTTCCTTTTGTCCATGGACCACCGTTATACTCATCAAGACGGTGATGCTCCTGCCAGCAGTCATCAATAACCATAAACGGAGGATTCTTCACTCCTTCTGTCAGTTTCAGGATGTAATCTGTATCACTTAAAATCTCTCTTCTGAACTGTCGCCGTAAGCGTAGTACCAGTTGTTGCTTCCATATACAGGAAATTCCGGAAAAATCGGATCTGTGCACATCCTTCTGCAGAATTCCTGCGCTGTCTCAAAAGAGCCTGCGTTCTGTGATTCCATACATACGATCTGCGCTGCACGAAGTTTTCTTCCTTTTAACTGTACTCCTGCATTTCCGCAGCGCACGTCCAGAAACAGAGTGATTCCCTTCGTGTCAGCCTGCCAGTAGCACATCGCTGACGGACGTACTTTCACGCCGAAGCAAAGGATCTTCTCAGAAAGCTTTGCCAGAAAATACCATGGAAGATAACGGTTTCCGCTCATTCCATGCCATTCCATATCTCCATATGTACGTTCCCAGGCGTCGCCAAAAAATCTTGCAGATTTCGGGATCTTGTAATTCCATCTCAGCTTTACACATTTCACAGCATCTTCAGATGTAACAAATATATCCTCATGTTCACCTGCATCTTCAAACTCTACCGTTGTGCTGCCAGCTGTCACAGCGGAACTGCCTCCCTGACATACCAGCCTTTCCTCTTCTGTCTCTACTGTCACATAATCCGGAGCACCAAGCTTAAATTCTAAATACTTTTCCTGCATTCTCTCTTCCTCCTGATATTCCTATATTCTTAAATCACATGTTATTTTATAAGCTTTATTATATTGATTTTTCTGTTTTTTTCTATGCTTTCAGGTTTCTATAACATTGCAGAATGTTCACTTCTTTTCTTTAACCGGAGCAAGTATATCAATTCCCCTGCAGAATTGCAAATATTCGCCTGATTGCTATATATACTCAAGGTATTGCATTTTTTATCCTATTATAAGTCCATCATATTCTAATTGTGAATAATTTGTGAAATTAGCACTCGAGTCTTGACATGGCTAGTAATGTATGTTATATTACACATAGAACAAAGGAAGAGATAAAAAAAGAGCTTCCGGATGTTCCAAAGAACAAATCAATCACCGCAGCGGATAACCCGTTGTGGTAAATATATACCGACAACAGTTGGATCTCTTGATCCACCGGAACGGCTTTTCAATTTGAAAGGAGAAATGACTTATGATGTTCCCGAGTGTATTTGGAGAAAACTTATTTGATGACTGGATGAATGATTTTGGATTCAACGATAACTTATTCAGCAGCAAGAATCCACTTTACGGCAAACATGCTAAGAATATTATGAAGACCGATGTACGTGAGACAGACAAGGGATATGAACTGGATGTTGATCTTCCTGGATTTAAGAAAGACGAAGTACAGGTACAGCTGAAAGATGGATACCTTACCATCTCCGCAGCGAAAGGCCTTGATAAAGACGAACAGGATAAGAAAGGCAACTACATCCGCCGCGAGCGTTACGCAGGAAGTTCCAGCAGAAGCTTCTATGTCGGTAACGGCGTAAAGAACGAGGATGTACATGCGAAATTTGAGAATGGTGTTCTGAGACTTTCTCTTCCTAAGAAAGCAGCTGAAGAGATTGAAGCAGATAAATACATCTCTATTGAAGGATAAACGACAGCAATTACTCACTTTCACAGGAGGCGGGGAATCCACAGTGATTCCCTTCCTCCTCTTTTTATATTCTGGTCAGGCAAATTCCTTACTACTTATCGCTTATCTCCTAACTCTGTTAAATATTGTTAAACGATTCATAATATCGGGTATTTTTTAACAACCCCAGCTGTATTTCAGAATATTTTTTGTATATTTTGCAGTATATTATTCCATTTTTTTGAAATTAATGGTATAATATGCACATTAAATAAATCTGTTTCGTAATCCTTCAGGAGATTTTTTCTGAACAACCACGCTAAACAAGATCATGACAGGAGGGTTTTATTATGGATCAGGACAAAATCATAAAAATTTACGCACGCAGTGACAACCAGATTCAGCTGAAAATGATACCGGGACATTTCGTAACTTCCCAGTCCCATATTACACATTATCTGGATCTCACAACCATGAAATCCAGATGCGCAGAAGCACGGCGCATTGCCTCTTCTCTGGCTGCCAATTACGAAGCATCCATACCAGTAGATACCATCGTTTGCATGGACGGACTGGAAGTAGTAGGAGCCTATCTCGCCGAAGAACTGACCAAAGCCGGCGTGCTCTCCATGAACGCCCATCAGACCATCTACGTTATCACTCCGGAATTCAACAGCACCGGACAGATGATCTTCCGCGACAACTACGAACCAATGATCAACGGCAAGAACATCCTGATCCTCAACGGATCCATCACCACCGGCTCCACATTAAACCGCGCCATCGAAAGCGTTTTATACTACGGCGGCAAGATCCGCGGTGTAGCAGCCATCTACAGCAGCGTAGACAGCGTAGCCTCTCTCCCTGTACACTCCATCTTCCAGTCCAGAGACATCCCAGACTACCACTCATACCGCTCCGACAGCTGCCCAATGTGCAAAAACCGTCAGAAGATCGATGCCATTGTCAGCAGTTATGGATATTCCATGCTGTAATACCATCATATCAAAACTCTAAAACAACCACCTAAAAGGAAGCCCTGTCTCACCACAAGGGCTTCCTTTTCACCTCACTCAACTCCTCCTCTCAGAATTCCTGTCATCCAGCGCAACACCTATGGCCCATCACCCTTCCGTCCACCTTGCCCCAACCAAACACCTGTGCTATAATAATCAGAACTAACCGAAACCACAGAAAACGGATATCCACATTCCGCTCTGTTACATGATCCTAAATGCAATCGTTCCCCGATATGCATTCAACCAAAAATCCGAGGTAAACCACACATGAACAAAAAAGAAATCGCAGAAATCAAGAAACAGTTCACCCCCGACCGCTGCTCGATCACACGTATCTGCGGCTGTTATGTAGACGGAGAAAAAAA
>ENA-OQHY01000571-OQHY01000571.1-human-gut-metagenome-genome-assembly--contig:-NODE-571-length-20494-cov-2.799921_pt1 | contig 20494 bp, 31 predicted proteins | sample MGYA00242570_ERZ504733 | MGnify/ENA primary metagenome ERZ504733 (study PRJEB26092, sample SAMD00036219) | human gut metagenome | host: Homo sapiens | study: EMG produced TPA metagenomics assembly of... | reverse complement strand
ATGATCTGATTTATATACTTCTTGAAACGGATGGTCAAAAGAAAAATATGTTATTTCAGCAAATATATGAAGATATCAGTAAAAATCTTGTTCCCATTCGTCCTGATCGGCATTATACAGAACGAAAGGCAATTAGCAGGAAAATATTCGAATACCCATAAAAGAGCGTACTGAGCTAAAAATACGAGTACAAAGAGAAGGGGATAAGTATGCCCATATACAAACAAAAGCAGGAATCATAGTTTTATAAATGCTTACGATTTCTGCTCTTTGCTAAAGTTAATGACATTGCATAAATACAGGCTTTCGGCATTTCTGTCCGTTATTCAAACTCTTCTTTGTAAAGTTGTTGTGTGGTGTAATGTATTGATTTTGGTGGTGAAAATCCAGGAGTTTTGTCCAGATTGTACCTGTTGCGTGGATTTTTAGGTGATTATATTGTCATTTTGTTGTCAGTAGAATAACTTGTCACTTCACCAGTAAATCTTTAATGCAATTATACCCATTTTATTTTTTCAAACACGAATGATATTGCATTTGATATAATTTTTCAAATTCTTCCAATATTAATCTAGTTGCATTTTTTACATTTTGACTTTTGCTTGCTTTTCCAAAATAAATATTTGCCAAACGCGATTCAAATGAATCACCTTTTACATTTTTTCTAAAATAATGTGGAAAGCCATATTCAATAATGCACCTCCCATTCATTTCTCCAAATTCGAATCTATACTGTGCTTGAACCTGCCTAAGTATTAGTACATCATGATATGATGGATCAGAAATGTATTCTACGTTCTCTAATGTTTCCCCTTTTTCACTGTTATTTATAATATTTTTTACGCTCCCATTCATCCATTTTGCTGAATCAGGCAGTGGTTGTTTTGATTCCCTATCTGGCCCTATTTCTATATTTTTCACTGCTTCAAATTCTAAAAATCCATTTGGACTGTTATTAGCTATTGACAACATAAACATAAATCGCTGATTATTATTGAATTCTTTAGCAGATAACTCCGTTGCATAATCAGAAGTTGCTACTGCACCTTTGTCCTTCAAAAGTTTCACTACATCCTTAACAACTTTTCGATTAATTACTTCTGTTTCAGATGATGTGAATTCATTTCTAAATGTAATTTCTTTGGTTTTTTCATCTTTTACAATTTCAACTCTTCCTGAAAATTTACTCTCACAATTTGCCCAATCTTTCGTGATATCCTCTCGTAAAATTTCGTATTCAAGAACAAGATTATTTTCAGAATTCATTGTAAATTGCATATCCGTATTAACAGTATAATTACTTGAATCATCTATTATTTTTTGAGGTTCAATCAAAGAAAGTGGCACTATAATCATTTAAATTCTCATTTGTCGATGATTCAATTTTGAGGTGCGAAATTTCACACTATCTTCTTTCGTCTTTTGAAACTCTTGTAATTTTTCAAACTCTTTAGGACTTATAATTGAAAGTGTAAGAAGCGGTATTGACATTTGTTTAGAATTGTCGCCCATGAATACTCCACGTTCTGCTAAAATCCCTTTTAAATCAGACTCACTTATACATGATTTGCTTAACAAAGGTTTTAATTTTTCACCAACCGGAAGCAATGTTTTTATATTTATTTCCTCCATTATTAAATCACCTCATCTCTGAAATCTGGTTTATACGTTATAACCTCAATATTTTTTACAAAATCAGCATTTTCAAAAGAACTTTTTGCCATTAAAACAACTTCCTTATGTTCAAACGAGTTATAATCTGGAAATGCTATTGTAACCTTTGCAGTCCATGTACTAGTTAGTTCCTGTGCTAATCCTATTAAGCGTTCTAAATACTCTTTACAAAAAGCTTCAGCAACACCAATAAACAATCTTTTTTCGTCACCATTGCTAATTGCTAACGGAATAACATTTGAGTTAATATACTCATATGGCATTTCTTTTCCTCTATATACGCGTTGTAGCTAGAATTATTCAACCCCGTGTCAATATAAAAAACTCAACGTTTTCTTTACCATATTTTGAATGAGCATAAGATAACAACTGATATAAGAATTGTGCTCTTTTGTTGTCTACCAATGCTATTGTTTCATACACACATTCTTGATTCATATAAAAATTTCCTATTTTGTCTATAACACTTTCATTTTCTCTCCCATCTTCACGACTTCTGTCAATCCAGAATATTAATCCCGATATAACCTTCTTATCTGTATTAGGTATCTTTTTCTTTGCTAATTCGCATGCTGGATAGCACTCCATCGCATATGCCAAATCTAATACAAATTCTTTAAATTTACTTTTTATTCCGCTATCTGTTACTGGATATCCATCTCTACATTTAACGCTTACCAAAACATCTTGCTTAGTGGCATCTCTTAATTGAGATTTATATGTATAGACATAATCAATTCCATGCTTTTGAGACTCTTTAGAATTTTCCCTTTTATGTTTTTCTTTATGTACGCATGGTACCGTCACCCCACTATTTGCATTATTCCATCCCATCATATCAAGAATATTTTTTACAATTTGTTCTCCGTATTCACCAGAGCTTTTCGCTTTTTCACCACCAGCCATTATATTTGCTCCTCCTAATCTTCATCATTATAATATATTTTATAATACTTTTTTTTCTTTTCCTTATCGTAACCTTTCTCAATCAAATTATTAATATCATCTACAGTATCATTAAATTTAATCTCCACATTATCATCTAATCTTATACTCTTCTTTATTGTTTTCTTAATTTTAGTTACAGCATTCGACGATATACTAAATTTATTATCTATCTCATATGAATCTAAATATACTTTAAACTTATCTGATTCTTCTTTATTATTAAATACTTTTTCTGAAAATTTTTCCAAATCAAATTCATCATTATTTTCGAAATACTCTACAGAATTGTTTATAAGTTCCAATTTCTTTTTTGGTTCTAAATCTTCATTTTTAGCAATATATCTTTTACATGATTTCAATGTCTTTGATGTATTGACATATTCATTTTTTTCTTCCTCAATCATCAAAAAAGTTTTTTCCAATACATGGCATCATTAACATTTTTATCTACAACACATACTTTATAATTTGAATCTGATGAATTAAATATAAGACATCCTTTATCCAATTTCTTAGGATTAATACCCTGTTGGCATTCAATATCATATCCATTTTCAGTACTATTAACTTGCAAATAATAATCTTTAGATTCTGATTTATAAATTCCTACAGCATCAGTGACATTATCATCTATTATGCAGTTTTGTAAATATACTATACACAATTCTCCTGCTTTTATGTTAGGATGCACTGACACTTCATACAGGTGCTTAGCAATATTTACAGATTGCTCATAAAACTGATCTGAATTATCAAATATGTGTTTTACATAATTATATATTTCATTCATTGCTATATCTGTCTCATGTACAAACCTGTATGTTATATCAAATTTAAATGTTGAAAAAAAGAATTGTTTCAGATACTGATTTGTTACTTTATTATTAGTATCACATATTTCTGTTGATAAATCTAGCGATTCACCTTTTACTTTATTTCCTACATTATGAATAATCATATTTTTTATGTTTACACTTGAAAAATCCTGCATGTCATCACCACTTTCTATCCAAAATGTATTATTACTTTTCTATGCCATCATTCTTTTCTCCGTTTCATGAACAATCACATACTTTGTATCTTCTTTTTCTTGTTCTAATTGTGTCCTTGCAAACTCCGCAATCGGTTCCGCAACAGCCAATGCTAAGCGTACCGGCACTGCATTACCTATCTGCTTATACACCAAATCAAGTTTGGCATTATCATTTCTGTTACTTGTTCCTCTGCTAAATTCATACCAATCCGGAAATGTCTGAATTCTTGCTATTTCCTTCACTGATAGGCGTCGATTATTCTCTTCCCCATCACTAAAGACATATCTATCCTTGCCAACATGTTCCATAGGTGCTCCTGCTGGATGGATCGGTGCCTGTCTACCTGATGCCTGAATCGTAAAACTTGGTTGTGACCATAGTTTTTTTCGATTACGCGACATAAAAATAGTAGAATACGAGCCTGTAAAATAATCTCCCGGATCATCCTCTAAATCACCAATAGCATCACGAAGTGTTACCACCTCTTTCAATCCATCAATACCATACCCATGTGTAGGTTCCGGATGAACATATTCAAAAGTCTATATCATTCCTGACACCAACCAAAATTACTCGTTCTCTTATCTGTGGCACACCATATTCTGCCGAGTTTAAAAGCTTGTGATATATTGTATATCCTGCTGCTGCAAAGTCCTGAACAATCTGCTTGAAAACCTCACCCTTTCCAAGAGTCATCATTCCTTTTACATTCTCAGCCACAAAATTTTGGTTTGCTCTGCATCAGGCAACGAATAAAATGTAAGTATAAAAAGTTTCTCTTATCATCAACCAATCTCGGTCCAGCCTCTGAAAAGCCCGGGCAAGGGAAACCGCCTAATACAATATCTGCCTTGGGAAACTCCTTTATTTTTCTTATATCACTCTTGTCCATGTATATATACTTACCTGCATTCTGTGCATAGGTTTCTCTTGCTTCATCAAATATATCGTTTACATAAATCGTATTGAATACATTATTATTGATATTTCATCAAGACCTTTTGTCGGCATGCTACTTCCATAACTTCTTTCGCCCATAACTGCTTTTAAGCCTGCTAATTCGAAGCCCAAATCCAGACCACCGCATCCCGAAAATAGTGACAGCAGGTTCCACTTATTGGGATCATAGTTAAGCTTATCAAACTCAATCTCTTCACTACAATCTGCAAATGCCTGTCTTTCTTCTTCAATTTTTTATTTAGAAGTTCTTTTACTTCATCAACTTTATAATCTGGAGCGGGTTTAAATTTACCACGCCCTCTTTCTTCTAAAATAACAGCCATGTTTGTCACCTCTATACTATTTTATCAGTTCCCGAATTATCCTCATCAATATCTTCTGTTGTTCTAATATTTAATTTCCGCATATAATGAATAAGTCTTTCAGCCACCTCATCACCTTTTACTATTAATGGCTTGTCAAAAACAAGTTCGGGAACTAATCTATTATTAATTGCATCCCAATTTACTTGAACTGATAACGGTCTATTCCCATCCCATTTTTCAGCAAAAGTTCTGTAATTCAAAGCCTTACAAGCAAAATAAATATCCGGGTGCATCATTACATATTCTCTTATAGGAATCATTTTATCTATTACATCTTGCGCAGAATGAACATTCTCATCCATCAATATGTAGTTAGCCACACCGCTATCTCTTATGATTTGTCCACAAACGCTCGCATTTTTCTTATCTGGAGAAAGATTACTTCCTGCATAAACATCTACTACCTGTTCATCTGTAAGTAACATTTTCCCAGATAAGTCTCCACCACTTTATTAAGCAACTCAAATTTCCATCCGAGGGTAATTGAACCCTTTTCAGTTCTTCTAAATCCATTTTTATAAATCAGCATTCGCTCATAAAATTTATCCTGAATAGCTGTAGTAGAGTGTTCTATAATATCTATCCAATCTTCACCAAATAATTGTTCTGCACGTTCTGCACTCATCTTATTTTCAATAAAATCAGCATTTTCTTTCTTATAAGAAAATTTTAATTTCAATATCACCCTCATCTGATTCTGCCAAAATATAAATGTCTGTTTTAGGTTCTCCTTTACGACATGTTGGTTTCCCAGATAAAACTACTGCATATTCTTTTCCTTCAAAGACAAACTCTGTCCCTTCTGACATAAATCCTAATATTCGTCTTTCTGCCTCACCAAAATCACCCATGTCATACCTCCTAATATTTTTTTCTGCAAATCTCATCTTTTCCAATATTCACAAATGAATTAATGTGCAATTCCCCAATGTCAGTTGCATTTTTCTTTATAAAATCAAACAATTCTGGATAATTATCCAAATAATAATACATTTGAGGACATACAAAATTGGGATTAAACTTGCGAAGTGTTTCTAATTCTATTTCCTTTGTCATCTGAAAAGACAATACTGGCATTGCGTAAGTATGTCTTGTAAGAAAACCATCTATTCTTTCACACACTCCTTTATCCGACTTGTATTGTTCTCTCCATGTGTTAATATCAATTCTCTTACCTAAATGAATCCTTCCAACTATCATTTTCGCAGGAGAACTAACATACATATATGCCATTATTTCTTCATTTGGAAATGTTCTTCTATACTCAAATAGCTTGCTACCATCCATAATTTTATTGTACCATTCTGGCTTGAAGCTCAATAACATTGTTCGCATAATAACTAACTTCCTTAATAAGTAATTAGAAAATTGTCTATCTAACAGCATTATACATATCATATATGTTCAATAATCTGGACTCATATTTCCAATATTACTTAAAAATAGCATTCCCATTCATAGAAATAAAGACAAAATCCCAAGGTAATTTTACCACAATTCTCATGAATTCTCCACATTAATTTCCTTTCTTTTTTGTGAATTTTTCACATCACCTTCCTCTCCTCACATCCTTGATCTTCTCTCCGATCCACTCCATAAACTTCTCCAGCAGATTAATCCCACCAATCACAAACTGTTTCATAAACTCATATGCCTTTTCCAGCTTGTCCTTTAGGCTACGATTCTCCTCCCGCAATATCTGGTTCTGATACCTCAGCTCTATCACCTGCTCCTTCAGATAATCATCTCCATCGACCGCACCAAGCAGTTCCTTCTTAAGCCTTTCCGCCTCTTCCAGTTCAAATTCAGCCCGTTCAGTCTGTAATTTTGCAGTATCCGAAATCATCATCCACTTGTCAGCCTCTTTTTTCGCCACCTCAATTTCCTTCTGTTTATCTGTGAGCTTATCTACATTCTCATAATATTCCAGCCTTAATTCCAAATTCTTTAAGCGTAAATCCGTTGTTTCCAACTGCAATTTCTGATTTTCGACTATGGTATCATCCAGCTTCTTTTGAGCCTCAGACTGTTCTTTTCTAAAACCATCTCGCTTACTTTCAATTTCTTTCTCCAGAGACTCAATCCGTTCCTCTTTTAATTCCAGTACAACTTGTGCCCCCTCTATCTCCTCCTCAAGTTCAGCCACTTCTTTTGCCCGTTCCTGCTTCTTATAATCCAGTACGGATAAATGCTTATTGTGTGTATCTTTCTTTTTCCAGTCAATTCCGTACCGGCTCATAATAAGGGCAATATCATCTTTCTCCGCCTCCGCCCACTGCTTCCATTCGGTATTGCCTTTTCCTTCACTTACAAATCCTCTTGTCGCTAGTGCAGCCTTAAGACTTGTCTTTGTCTCCAATCCTCTCTTACAGCCTGATACCCACGGGATAAAATTCAGATGCAAATGTGGTGTTTCCTCATCCAAATGAATATAGGCACCAATCACATAAAGCTGTGGATTTCGAAGTTGGAACTTTTTCACATAATCCTTCAGCACCCATGTTGCAACCTCTGCAGAATAACTACCTACTCCGGTATCATCCTTGTTGCCTATCTGAACGATAACCTCATAAAATAATTTTTCCTGCTTGCTTCTTGAAATCTTATCATAATAACTTTTAATCTGCCTATCCTTGCGTTTCTGCTTTGCATTATATTCCTTAAGTACCTCGTCAAACAATTTGTGATATGCCTGCTTAATATCCTCATGGATAAGAGTGATATTATTCTTGGTACGGCTGGCATCTACATTGTCAGCTATAAATCTTCTCGTGTTGTGCCCGATGGAACCTTCCCCATTCATAAAACTGATAGTTCTTTCCATAGTCAAAATCCTCCTCTTTTGGTATGTATATATGCACCTCCTTCTTATCCGTAATGAGTGCCGGATACGGCACGAAACAGCAGATTTCCCTGGGAAGGTTTTGTTACTTTTGTCAAAAGTAACGCAAAAGCACTTTTGACGCTTCGCTATCAAAAATGCAGACCCGCAAGCGGGTTTTGCGGCTCTCGCGCGAGTGGCTATACGGCCTCTCCCCGCCGGATAAAGTTCCTTTCGGGAGCTTATGAGTCGCGGATACGCGACATATTATTTACCAGCCACAGCCCCGATACAGAACTTCGCTTATCCCCTAATGAAAACAGTCCACCACATCATGCAGAACTACTTCCTCTGCTATCATTCTTGCCTGAGTTCGTAGCTGATACATTTCCACAAAAGAATTCAACTGCTTTGGTTTATGTTTATGTAACCACTCATTTTCAATATCTTCCAGCAATTCATAAGCCACTTCATTTACCTCTGTTGCTTTATCATGTAATTCTCCAAATCGTAGCAGACTTCTGTATCGCTGCGGATATTCCTCTGTATGTAATCCATCCACATACGACCATATTTGCCAACATCTGTACTGTTCTCCTCTCCACCTAATGTAATCAACGGATAAAAAATGCCGTCTTTTTTCTATGTATTTCACACCTAATTTTTCAAATAATGTTTCTTCGCTCATAGCAGTCACTTCCTTTATATAAAATATCTGTTATTCCTCATTTGGTACTGTAAGGTGTTTCATATCCGCCAATGTTCTCGGTTGTTCCTTGAAGCCTTCCAATATTTCCAGCATGGAACGGATGGGAGTAAGTAACTCCCCATCCATATCCGATGCCTTTTCTATCCTCTCAAGCTCATGCTCAATCCTTTGCAGGTTCTGCCGGAATTGTACCAACATCAACGGATTGCCTGTGGCAACCACCTTTTGATGAAGAACACTCTGGGTAATATAATCCTGCTTGGTACGAAATCCACTGAGCTTCACTCTGTTATTCAGTTCTTCATTTTCCTCCGGCGACATGCGAAATGCGATTGTCACATTACGCCATCTGTTTTTATCATCTCTATTCTTTTCTGACATTGACCAACGCCTCCCTTTCTGTTTCCAGTTGTGCTGCCATATCCGTCTGCACCGTTGGAAATAAATGTGCATAATGATATGTGATATCAACCGCCTCATGCCCGACTCTTTCCCCTATTGCCAATGCTGAAAATCCCAAGTTAATCAACAGAGAAATATGAGAATGTCGTAATCCATGAATTCGGATTCTCTTCACTCCTGCAAGCTTTGCACCTCTATCCATTTCATGATGCAGATACTTTGAAATGGTGAAAATTCTGTCATCATCCTTATTCCATAAAGACTGCTTATGAAATCCTCCATCTCAACAGTAAGAAAATCCGGCATAACAATTGTTCTGTTACTCTTTGGTGTTTTCGGGTCTGTAATTACATCTTTGCCTTCCAGTCTCTGATATGACTTGTTTATCCAAAGCGTTTTCTTTTCAAAATTGAAATCACCCGGTGTCAAGGCAAGCAGCTCACCTTCACGAATACCAGTCCAATAAAGTATTTCAAATGCATAATAGGAAATAGGCTTATCTGCCACGCACTCCAAAAATGCCTGAAATTCCTCCTGTGTCCAGAACTCCATTTCCTTATTTTCTTCTTTGCCCATAGTTCCGGCTTTTCGTGCCACATTATCCTTTAGACCATACATATTTACCGCATGATTTAATATGGCACTTAGCTGATTATGAATGGTTTTCAGATAGGTAGGGGAGAACAACTCCCCATTATCCTTTTTCAGCTTCATAATCTCATTTTGCCACTGGATGACATCCGAGGTCCGAATATCATCCAGTTTTCGCTTCCCGAAATAAGGCAGAATCTTTGTCTCAATGATGTGCTTCTTTGTCAGAAAAGTATTGCGCTTTATTCTTGGCTCTAAATCCGTCAGATAAATATCCACAAAACTTTTGAAGCTCATACTGATACTCTGATCCTCTTTCAGTTTGAAATTCCGCTCCCATTCAAGGGCTTCGCTCTTCTTGGCAAAGCCTCTCTTGGTTTTCTGTTTCCTTGCTCCGGTCAAATCCTTATAATAAGTTCTCACCTCCCACATTCCGGTCCTATTATTCTTGATAACTGCCATCTATCCCACCTCCTTATCCGTAGATAGCCCGTAGATTCGTTTCATAAAATACTGTGTACTGACACGTCCTTTTATTGTCACGAATCCATCAGCCTCAAGTTCCGCATTCAGCCGTCGTATCAGTTTATAGGAATACGATAGTGAAACTCCCAGCATTTCCATTACATCCTGCGCTGTCAAAAATCTCTTGTTCTCCATAAGCTAATGCCTCCTCTCTTTTGTTTTTATTATTCAGTTCATTTTCGAACGGTTGTGATGTGTATTATATTAACAGTTCATTTTTGTACTGTCAATACTTTTTAGCAAAAAACATTTCACTTTTGTACTGTTAATGATATAATGTACGCGAAGGCAAAAGTGAGCATGGAGTTTGCCGATTGACATGCGAAACATGAACAAGCGGCAAAGCACCATGAGAACGCGCCCGCGAGCGAGGAAAACTGAAGTTTTTTCAAGTTTTTGCCTTCGCAGAAAACGTATTTAGTATTAATGTACGATGCATGATTTGTACCTCGTGTCTCCGTGCATGCTACAACACTCATTCCACGAATAAGGAGCAGTTAAGATGGGCGAGAAATTCACCAGCCGGGTAGGCTATTTGATTCGAAACTTCAGAATTGCATCTGATATGACGCAAAAGGAATTAGCAGATAAATGTGGATTAAACGAATCCACCATCCGAAACTATGAACTTGGAAACAGATATCCGGATGAAGCGACTTTATTAAATATTGCAAACAATCTAGGAGTCAGTTTTTATGCATTATCTGACCCTGATGTTGCAAATATATTCAGCGCACTTCATGTGCTGTTTGACATTGAATGGGCATATGGATTACGCCCTACTATGAAAGGTGAAGAAGTTTGCTTTAAATTTGAAGAGCGGCTTCCAAATGCCGGTCCCCGTCCACAGGAAGACCTTGATAACTTCCGAAAGATGGTTGAGTATTGGGCACGTTTACGAGACAAACTGGAAGATGGAGAAATATCAGAAACGGAATATTATCTTAAAGAGGTAAAATACCCAATGAACCCAATAGACCCAAATAAAGAGTACACTGTTTCGTTGAATCTTGATGATGACGACCAGCTACTGGTTCAAAAAATGAATGAAGATGACGATGTAGAAGAAGCTGCTGAATTGTTAAAAGACTTGTTTCCGGATTTCTCTTATGTGAAAAGGAAAAGGAAACCGAAAAGAGAATAATCTGAAAGGACACAATTATGGATAAATTACAATACGATAGTTTTTACAAATTTCTCGTTTCACTAGGCATGTTGCTTATCACACTACCTGTATTGGCATATCTTTATATACTTAACACAAACTACAAACTCATAAGCCAAAATGATTACGATAACCTATCCGAAATTTCAATTCAAAGGATGAATGATAATTTAAAATTATTAGATTTCACAACCACAATTATGCCTGTAGTTTCCATTGTACTTATTGTAACAGGTCTAGTCTTAATAATTATTGGCTGTTGTAAATGGTATAGCATTCAAAAAGAACTTGACGAGCAAATAAAATCTGATACCATTACCAAAAAGATTAACGCCACACAATTAAGTTCTTCAGAAACTGTTGAAAAAGTAGCTAATGAAATCTCTACAGAACAAAACAATTCAACAAATGTTTTATCCGACAGAGTTGTAAGATACATGCAAATAGAGGATAAATGTTACAAATATTTTTTCCAAAAGCTTTCTCGCAGATATCTTCTCAAACAAAACTTGCGTATAGGCAGACTCGAATACGATATTATCGCTCTCTCAAAACATACCAAGAATGACTTGATTTTTGAAATCAAATATTGGACTATTACTAATATTACAAATAATAGACTTGAACATTTGATAACGAATGTTAAATATATGTGTGAAAACTATAAATCTAATACAGACCGTAACTGTAAATCTGTGATAGTCATAGTTGCACCCAAAGAAAAAATCGAGAAAATTCAAAACTGCTGTCTCAATCACTTTGATGATTATAAAGATTCACTATTAGAAAATGTTAGCTTTGAATTCTTTGCAGAAGAAGATTTATAAGCAATTCCCCAAACCCCTTTTGGGAATCTTTTGTTTACGAAAAAAACAAATAAAAAACTTTAGAGGTAGAAAATGATTGGATTGATTGTTGCAAGGTCAAAAAATAATGTTATTGGTAGAAATGGTGAGATTCCTTGGAAAATCAAAGGTGAGCAAAAATTTTTTAAGGAACTTACAATCGGAAATATTGTAGTTATGGGAAGAAAATCTTATGAAGAAATTGGTCATCCACTTCCAAATCGCCAAAATATAATAGTATCAAAGACAATGAAATATGAAGGCGAAAACCTAATTACTGTATCATCTTTGGCAGAAGCATTGGCACTTTCTGACAATTCAAATATTTATATAGCAGGAGGGTATGGAGTATACAAAGAGGCTATCCCTTTTGTTGATGTAATGTACATTACAGAAGTAGATATGAATATCGAAGATGGAGATGTATTTTTTCCAGAGTTTGATGTAAATGATTTCGATTTGATTATAGGTGAAACATTTGGCGAGAATACTAAGTATACGAGGACTACATACATAAGAAAGAAGTAGCCATTGTAACCAGGACCTTCCAAGAACGTCCAGACAAATACAATATACTGCAATTTGAATTTGATACTGATCAATCTTGCTTGTTGAGTGTTATTCAAGATATTGAAAATGAAAATATGGTGATATGGTATGATTACACCAAAAATAGGAAGGCGGAAATTATATGCTCAATATAGATGCAAAAGGAATATTAAAAAACACTGGTAGAATAACCCCCATCTTTCCCGGCATTCGTCCTACCACAATGATTAAAAAAAACTGTATGACAACCTCTGTTCTTAGCTTTGATAGTGCTGTATCCTTGAACAAATCTATCCCCGCTTCCATTACTTTTATTTCACCGAAACATTATGCAAATATATTATGGCTCAACAAGTGTTTGGATATATATGAAGGTCCAAGAGTAATAGGCACTTTCATAGTAACTGAAATAACAAATCCTATCCTTGATGCAAATGCTGAAAAGTGGATATTCATTGATGGACGTGATATCCATACGCTTAATGATTTTTTTTGACCAAATAGAACAGAAATTAACTTCTAAAATTGACTTCAAAATAGGTCGTAATATGAATGCTTTTAGCGACTTGCTGTGGGGTGGATTTGGCATTCACGAATATGCTGAACCGCTTCACATTGTTTGGATATATTCCACACAAAGCAGAAAGGCATTGGGAAACAAATATTTCGATACAATCATATCAATTATTGAAAACCACGAAAGTAATAACAAATACTTGGAACTATACGATGAACATATATTTTGATCTGTCTTTACGGGGCATCAGATTTCAAATATTAGATAAAATGTCCCTTTTTGACAAAGACTATCTTTCTTCCCTATGAGATAATGCTATATATACGGAGGATGCAAATGGAAAATACAATCGCAAAGAACATCATCTATTATGCTTATAACAGAACTAAACAACATGAAGTAGCAAAAGCGCTAGGCTATTCGACAAAGCAATTGACTAGAATTTGCAAGGCCGTTTTTAATCGTACCTATAAACAATTTCAGCGAGAACTAATTTTCTCCACCATTTTAGAACGAATACGTGACTGCAATACACCTCAATCAATTGCAGATGAATTCTTTAACGGGAATGTACATCAATTGTATGCCTATGTAAAATCTTTCTTAAATGTTCCTCCTAAACAAATCTCAACCAAAGGAGGGCACTATATGACTGCAGCCGAAATACAAATTCTCGAAACCAAAGTAATTACCATGTTGGCTACAAATCCAACCAGAAATCTTACTTTAAAACAATTAGGAGTTCCAAGATTTATTATCACAAATTTAAGACAAAAAGGATACAATATTATCTCAGTTCCAGGTCGTTATAATGGCGGATACAACCTTAACTATACCTCAAAGTCTAATTGTCTTAGCTGGATTAACAACATCCGCATATATCGATATGGATTACCCGGAAATTATTCCTTCTAAATCAGTTTTCAAATATTATTGTCATTTGATTGTCACTCAACTAAAAACGAGCCAAGGAACGCCGTAAATTCGGCATTTCTTGGCTCATGTACATTATTCAAACTCGATCGTTGCCGGTGGTTTTCCGGTGCAATCGTACATGACGCGGTTGATGTGTTTGACTTCGTTTACGATTCGACTGGTTGTTCTTCCGATGACATCCCACGGAATTTCTGCGCTTTCGGCTGTCATGAAATCGGTGGTGGTGACGGCGCGGAGGGCGATGGCGTAATCGTAGGTTCTTTCATCTCCCATGACTCCGACGGAGCGCATGTTGGTCAAGGCTGCGAAGTACTGGCCGATTTCGTGGGCGATTCCGGCTTTGTCGATTTCTTCGCGCCAGATCGCGTCGGCGTCCTGTACCATTTTGACTTTCTCGGCGGTTACTTCGCCGATGATACGGATGCCAAGTCCCGGCCCGGGAATGGCTGACGGAATACGAGGTATTCCGGGATGCCGAGCTCAAGGCCGGCTTTTCTTACTTCGTCTTTGAAGAGGTTGCGCAGCGGCTCGATGATTTCTTTGAAATCTACGTAGTCCGGCAGTCCTCCGACGTTATGATGGGATTTGATGACGGTGGATTCTCCGCCGACGCCGCTCTCTACAACGTCTGGGTAGATGGTTCCCTGTACCAGGAAGTCTACAGCACCAATTTTCTTTGCTTCTTCTTCGAAGACGCGGATGAACTCTTCGCCGATGATTTTACGTTTTCTCTCCGGCTCTTCTACGCCTTTTAATTTTGCATAGAAACGCTCCTGTGCGTTAACGCGGATGAAATTCAGGTCGTATGGGCCGTCCGGTCCGAAGACTGCTTCTACTTCATCGCCCTCGTTTTTACGCAGCAGGCCGTGATCTACGAATACGCAGGTCAGCTGGTTTCCGACTGCTTTGGAAAGCATAACAGCTGCTACGGAGGAATCGACTCCGCCGGACAGTGCGCAGAGGACTTTTCCGTCGCCTACTTTTTCGCGGATAGCTTTGATGGATTCTTCTACGAAGGAGTCCATGTGCCAGTCGCCGGCGCAGCGGCAGACATTGTATACAAAGTTGGAAAGCATTTTCTTTCCTTCTTTGGTGTGCAGAACTTCTGGATGAAACTGGGTTGCATAGAGGTTTTTCTCTACGTTTGCAACGGCTGCTACCGGACAGTCATCCGTATGGGCGATGATTTCGAATCCCGGAGCTGCTTTGGAGATGTAGTCGTTGTGGCTCATCCAGCAGATGGTTTTTTCGGATACGTTCTCAAACAGTGCGGAACTGGTATCTACAGTTACCTCAATTTTTCCATATTCTCTGACCGGTGCTACTTCTACTTTTCCGCCGAGCAGATGCATCATCAGCTGTGATCCGTAGCAGATGCCGAGGATCGGGATTCCAAGTTCAAAAATTTCTTTTGTATAAGTCGGGGAATCCGGCAGATATGCGCTGTTCGGGCCGCCGGTGAAGATAATACCTTTCGGCTGAATTTCTTTGATCTTTTCGATGTCTGTTTTGTAAGAATAAATCTCACAGTAAACGTTGCACTCACGTACACGTCTTGCAATTAACTGATTGTACTGACCGCCAAAATCAAGTACGATAACCGTTTCTCTTTTCAAGAACGTTCCCTCCTGTTTTTTCTTCTGTGCATGATGAACTACATGCGTTTTTTGGGTTTGATGCTAATTATAGTAAAGAAACCGTAAAATTTCAACCCCCGAAGTACAGGAATCGTGTTCTTTTCGCTGTACTTCGGAGGTTTTTCTTTTTTTTCGGGTCCTTATTCTCCGATGGTGATGGTGTAGCCTGCCTGGAAGGTTTCCCCGGCTTTCAGGTGCTGTTCGCCGTATTTGTCTTTTAATTCGCCGTCAAAGCCGACGTTGTCGCAGCGGCCGATCCATGGCTCGAGGCACACGAACGGGGCATCTGCTTTTGGCTTGGACCATACGCCGACGCTCGGGAAGCCTTTGCAGGTGAGAGTGACGTACGGTTTTCCATCCACTTCTACGCCGACGCGCTCGACCTGGGTATTGTCGAAGATCAGGGCGTCCTCGTCGAAAAGGGTTCTGGTGTACGGGATTCTGCCGTCCTGAAGTTTCAGTTTTCTCGGATGTGCGGCATCGACGCCTGCTGTTTCCGGGTCGATCAGGACGTATTCGAGTTCGGTCTCGGTGTGGTTTTCCAGGCCTTTGTTGAAGACGATGTCATACTGTTCCGGAATCATGAATGCAGGATGTCCGCCGACGGAGAAGTACATGTCATCATCACCGGTGTTTTCTACGTTCCAGGTTATGGTCAGGGTTCTGCCGGAGAGTTCCTGGGTTACGGTGAAGGCAAAATCGAACGGGTAGACTTTTTGGGTTTCTTCGGTCGATACCAGGCGGTGTACGGTTTTGTTTTCGGTGTTTTCGATGCACTCGAATTCGTTGTCGCGGGCGAAGCCATGCTGACCCATCGGGTATTTGACTCCTTTATGGGTGTAGAAGCCGCCGTTTACTTTTCCGACGAACGGGAACAGGACCGGTGCGTGGCGGTTCCAGAAGGCGGATCGCCGATCCAGACTGCCTCACGGTCAGCCGCTTTATCGTAGATGCTGCTAAGTTCTGCGCCGTGATCGCTGATCTGCACGCGCAGATTTTCGTTTTCCATGGTTCTCATGTTTTGTTTTCCCCCTGTGTTATTTTTTATGGTTTATTCTGGATAGACGAGACGGGAGTCGTCGATTCCGTACAGGACTTCATCCAGGTATTTTTTGCCGAGGTAGTTGGCCATAGAGAGGTTCATATCCAGATAGTTTCCGCAGTCTTTCGGGGATGCGCCCGGAACTTCGCCTTTGAAATCGCGGATGAATTCATACATTTCGGTGACGAGCGGGACGATGTCTCTGGAGGTGTAATCTCCGGCCAGCAATAGGTAGAAACCGGTGCGGCAGCCCATTGGGCCGAAGTATACAGTTTTGTCTTTCCACTGCTCATGGTTACGGAGGAAGGTGGCTCCGAGGTGCTCGATGGTGTGGACTTCGGCGGTGTTCATGACGGCTCATCATTTGGGAGGTCATTCTCAGGTCGAAGGTGGTGATGATGCTGTCACCTACGTGGTCTTTTCTTGAAACGTAAATGCCTGGTTTAAGTTTGATATGGTCGATCGTAAAGCTTGCAATTTTTTCCATGACTGGTATTTTCCTTTCTTTCTGTCCTTTAATAGCTGCGGAGTTCATCATCGGTATCCGCAGTGTTTTCGATGGATTTGATGATGAGATCATAACTATAGGCATCGCTTACTTTTACAGTGACGCGGTCGCCGACTTTATGACCCAGAATGGCTTTTCCTAATGGCGAGTCGATACTGACGTATCCTTTGAGAGAATTACCACGAACGGTGGTGACAAGTTTGTAGGTTTCTGTCTCATCATCTTCTTCGATGTAACCTGGACGGTATTGTTGATGCCGACTTCGTCGTCCTTTGAGGTATCTGAAATAACGTGAGCGGTTTTGATCATTTTTTCCAGATAGCGGATGCGGCTTTCGTTGCGGTTTTTGTCCTGTTTGGCAGCTTTGTATTCAAAGTTTTCGCTGAGATCGCCCTGGGCACGGGCTTCTTTTACAGCCTCGAGTTCTTTTGGACGGACAACCAGTTTGCGGTAGTCGATTTCTTCCTGCATTTTTTTAATATCGTTTTCGGTCAGTTTATCATACATGATTTTTCTACCTCTTTTTCTTGTGAGGTTATTTTAGCACAGAATACGGTAAATTGGAAGTAGGAAGACAGCCACGGTAGAATCACTTTCTTACGCACCGGAACAGCAAATGTTCCGGTGCTGAATGAACTATAACGGTTCACTCAGCCGTGTCGCTTGGTTTTGAAGGCGGAGTTCCTTTGTTGTCGCTGTTATTTGGCATTTTTCCACCTTTGGGATCGCTCATCGTTTTAACAGACCGGGTTCCGGCGGTGGTGATGATGTCCGTGAGGGTGATCTCTTCGTTGTCGGTACCGGCAGTCAGAGTATACGTTGCGTCCAGTTTCATTTCGGGGCAGGTCAAAACGATGCTGGCGTAGGCTTTTTCAGGTGTAACCGTGAAGAGGGCACTTCCATCGCTGTCTGTCAGTGTGATGGTAGTGTCAGCGGACTGGGTTTCCGTACTGTAATAGGTGATAACGGGCTGGGTGGAAGCTTCGTCGAAGCTTTCCGTCATGCCGGCACTGCCGATAGCAGCTAAGGTTCCGCCGGTCACAATTGCACTTCCGTCGTAATCGAGGGCACTGTCACCATCGCTGGTCGGCCCGTACACGATCGTGGTTCCGCCGGTCACGAGAAGACCGCCGTTGGAATCAAGACCATCACCATCGGCAGATACGGTCAGGGTTCCGCCGGTAATTTTAATGTAAAGCTCAGAGTTTCCCCCGCCGCCAGGGCCTCCCTGCATCATCTGTGGAGCATCGCCGTCAGAAGGAGCATTCCCCGGATCGAAGTCCTGCGGCGCATTTCCGCCAGACGGAGCGTTCTCCGGATCGAAGTCCTGCGATGGCTGCATATCGCTGCCGTTTTCTGTATCAGGCGGCATTTGCGGAGGTTCCTTTCCGTCTGCCGCACCGGATATGCTGCTATCATCACCGGAGTTTACGGCAGCACTGCTATCGTTGTTTGCGCTTGCGGCATTGCTGTCATCGTCACCGGAACCGGCAGCATTGGCGCCATCGTCGCTGGCATTTACGGTAATGTCACCACCATTGACCACAACGCGTTTTCCTTCCAGTCCTTCGTAGCTTTTTTCAACAAGGATCGTTCCGCCATGAATGACGGTGTCGAGATCCGCATGGAAACCGTCATCACCGGAGTTTACGGTGATGGTTCCGTCATCGACAACAATGCTGCCGGTTGCATGGAAGCCGTCCTGTTCCGCCTCGATCGTAAAAATCCCACCGGCAATATAGATATTTCCAAGCTCTGTGTCATCCGTATTCTTCGCTTTGACCGCACTGTTTGCAGCATCAATATCAAAGCTTCCATCCAGAATTTTAATCTGATCTTTGGCTGTGATCCCGTTGTCCGCAGCGGCGATTTTGTAGGTTCCGCCGGTAATCACAAGGTCATCTTTGGATACAATCCCGTGCTTGTAGTCTGCCTCGATGGTCAGACTTCCTGTCCCGTTGCAGACAAGATCTGATTTGGAGAAGATAACGCCGTCTACCGTGTTGTCGTCAATCTGAGTGTACTCGTTTCCACCGCCAAGCGTGTTGCTACTGTTTTCAGCAAGCGTGATGAAAACTTTGTCCGCTTCGCAACGTAGATGGCAGCATTTGTCTCACAGTTGATATGGACTCCATCGAGTACGATCTGAACCTTGTCGGAATCGGATGCGTCTACGATAATCTGGCCATCCTCAAGTGTTCCGCTTACGACGTAAACACCTTCTTCCGTGATGGTAATTGTGCTGCCGTCTGCTTTGGCTCCGCTGCCGGAGACGGTAGCTGTCGTCTTATTAAGTGTAATTTTTACGGCTTCTAATGCTTTATAGCTTCCGCTCTTCTCACGGTCTGTGAATTCGGTGTCGATAGTGGATTCGGTCAGTTCCAGGTCAAAATTAATATCGGAAGCACTTTCCATTGCATTTTCCGAATCTGTGCTCTCTGATGTGGTATCCGCGTTGTCGGCAGATGTTTCGCCGGTTGACTCTGTACGGGCAGATTCGGCATTTACAGAGCTGGAAGATGTCACTGCTGTGCCGCATCCGCCGAAGGCCAGCGATGATGCAAGAAGCAGGCTGACGACTGCGCCGGTCTCTTTTTTTCTGTTTTTTTTCTTTCTGTTTCGATTCATTATAATTCCTCCCTTCCGGTCTGCGCACGACTGCACAGGATTTCAAGGTTTCCGTTTCTGCAGCGGAGCTGGTCAATCATGTTTTTCTCTTCGCCTTCCTCGCGGAATACGATGCGATACTCCAGCTTGAAAAGACTTCCCATATTCGTGGTTTTTACCTGTACAAGCTCGCAACGGGTCAGATACCTGGCAAAGATATCGTCAAAAACACTGGTATAATCAAGGGACTCCGGTTCCAAGATTTCCATTGACGAGCATGATCACCATCTGTACGATCACAGGCATCAGAACAAGCGTGACAGCAAAGCTTTTGGTGCATTCGCTTTTGTACCTGTAAACAGCAGCGATCAACAGTCCCAGAATCAGAGACACTGCTGTGCAGGCAAGGAACTGACCAAAGGTGAAGGCGGCGGTTGTTTCTGTAAAAACGGAACTGAATATTGCGTTAAGCATAGCAAATTCCTCCCAGAATTTTTTTATTTTCTTGTCTATTCAGAGCCCCATCTCATTCCGCTTACGCTACATCGCGATGTTGCTTCTATTTTGCATGGCTCTGAATAGTTACATTTTCTTTTTGTGAAGCAGATTATGTTTGAAAAAGGCTTTTCGCAAGCTGTGAGTCCACCACTGCTTCTTGC
>ENA-OQHY01000570-OQHY01000570.1-human-gut-metagenome-genome-assembly--contig:-NODE-570-length-20498-cov-2.735114_pt1 | contig 20498 bp, 25 predicted proteins | sample MGYA00242570_ERZ504733 | MGnify/ENA primary metagenome ERZ504733 (study PRJEB26092, sample SAMD00036219) | human gut metagenome | host: Homo sapiens | study: EMG produced TPA metagenomics assembly of... | reverse complement strand
CTGCATAGTAATGTCCGCCATGATCGACGCCTCCAGCAATGAAGTATATTCCACGACCCTGAATCTGCCTTCCATGGAAAGCACTCAGATCATTAAATCTCTGAAGACTGCATTCCCGGGATACCCGTAGATCTTCTCAATGATACTGCCTGCTATTCCTATGCAGAAAAGGTCTATGGCAATATAAAAGAGAAAAATTTTGCTTTTCTCAATTTCGGCCGCGGCATCGGCGCCACCCTTTTCACCGAAGGAAGTATGCTTGGAACTGCCAGTGGTTCCTCTACCCAATTCGGCCATTATTCCATCGATCCTCACGGTCCGGAATGTATCTGCGGAAATCACGGATGTCTGGAAGTTATGATCTCCGAACAGGCTCTGAAAAACAGGATCCCGGAATTCGGACAGATCCCATCCTTAAGTGCTCTTTCAGAGATCACCTTTTCAGACCTTGGAAAGGCTGCCACCTTCCGCGATCCAACCGCACTGGCTATGGTAAAGGAGATGGCATGGGAACTGTCCATTGCACTGAGCAATCTGATCAGTACCGTAAATCCATCCCTGATCGTTCTCGGTGGAAAGATCCCTGCTCTTGGCGAATATTTTCTCAATGAAGTGCGGGAAGACCTGAAAAAAACAGGCTTTCGCAGGATGGCAGACAATGTGACCGTCCGTTACTCCCAGCTCCAGAGCGATTCATCCTGAACGGAGCCATGAAATACTTTTTTGATATTCACTATTCTTTTACAGATCAGGATCGACAAATTTTTTTATCGGATGATATAAGGAGGAAGCCATGAAAAAACTGAAAGTTGCTATTGTAGGCTGCGGCCGTATTTCCGTCTCTTATGCGGATGCATTCCATCGTCTCAGCGACGAAGCAGAATTAGTATATGCTGTCGACAAGGACCCCGCTCTTGCCAGATCCTTTGCCGAGGAATTTAACTGTTCCTGGACTACGGACTTTGATGAGATCCTGGATAAAAATATTGATGTGGTCCATCTCTGTCTGCCTCATTTCCTGCACCCGGTCATGGCCATCAAAGCATGAAAGCCGGCATTAACGTCCTTACCGAAAAGCCCATCGCCACCTGTCTTCAGGATGCAGACAAAATGATCCGCACCGCCGAAGAAACTCATGTAAAGCTGGGTGTTATCTTCCAGACCCGTTACACAAAGAGTGTGGAAAAGCTCCGTGAAATGATCCAGCGGGGCGATTTCGGAAAAATCCTTACCGCCCGTTCCTATCTGACCTGGAACCGTCCGCTCGACTATTACAGCGGAAGTGACTGGAAGGGAACATGGGCCAAAGAGGGTGGCGGTGTTCTCATCGACCAGGCGATCCACAGCATTGACCGTGTTCGATATATGCTGGATTCCGATGTGGAATGGATAGACGGAAGTGTTCATAATTATGTTCATCATTTTGTAAAAGTGGAGGATGCCGCAGACGCTGCCATCATGTTTAAAAACGGCTGTCTTTACAATCTCTATGCCTGCAACATTTACGGAACCGATTCTCCGATCAACATTGAACTGATCGGCGAAAAAGGGCGCCTGGGTCTGAAGCAGGACATGGGCTATTACGAACTGGACGGCACCTATGCCGAAATCCGAAACACTTATGAAACCACAAATGTAGGTCCTGATTACTGGGGAAGCAGCCATCACCTGCAGATCCGTGACTTCTACCGTTCTGTCCGTGAGGATCTTCCTGTTGCCATCGACGGACTGGAAGGCAGAAAAACCCTTGAAATGGTAAAAGGCATCTACTTTCCTCCGCCAAACGAGAACGGATCACTCTCCCCTTTGAGGATGTGATCTACAGTGATCTGAACCAGCCAGTGAAATAACGGCATCATTATTCTGTAAATATAAAAAACGGATGTTTTATCTCCTGAAGCATTTCACAGGAGGATAAAGCATCCGTTTTTAATATTTTTATATTTATAATGTTTTTGAAAGGAACTCGCGAAGTCGTTTGTTCTTCGGATTTGCGAAAAATTCCTTCGGAGAATTCTCTTCCTGTATCTTTCCTTCGTCGATAAAAAGAACTCTTGTTGCCACCTCACGGGCAAATCCCATCTCATGTGTTACCACAACCATTGTCATGCCGGATTTTGCAAGCTCCTGCATCAGTTCCAGAACCTCACCGACCATTTCCGGGTCAAGGCAGATGTTGGCTCATCAAAAAGCATCACATCCGGATTCATAGCCAGGATCTTGCAATGGCAATACGCTGCTTCTGACCGCCGGAAAGCATATCCGGATATGAATCTGCCTTATCCGGAAGACCGACACGCTTCAGGAGCTCCAGAGCTGTTTTTTCTGCCTCTTCTTTGCTCATCAGCTTCAATGTTACCGGTGCAAGCATGATATTTTCTTTTACTGTCTTGTGAGGGAACAGGTTAAACTGCTGGAACACCATTCCGATCTTCTGACGGTGGCGGTTGATATCCACCTCGGATCTGTGATGTCTGTTCCTTCGAAGAGAATTTTTCCCCCTGTAGGCTCCTCAAGGAGATTCAGGGAACGGAGGAATGTGGATTTACCGCAGCCGGATGGGCCGATAATGGCTACTACTTCACCCCTGCGGATCTGTGTGGTAATTCCGTTGAGAACCTGATTGCCGCCATAGGCCTTTTCAAGTCCCTGCACATCAAGAAGTACTTCATTACTTACGCTCATTGGTTCTCAGTCTCCTCTCAAGTTTTCCTACAAGGTAGGTAAGGAAGCAAACGATCACAAGATAGATCGCTGCTACTGCCAGCAATGGAAAAAGTGCGCTGTATGTCTGGCTTCGGATAATATCACCGCCACGGGTCAGATCTGTAAGACCGATGTAACCACTGATAGATGTCTCTTTTAAGAGAACGATCAGCTCATTTCCAAGTGCAGGAAGAATATTTTTGACTGCCTGCGGAAGAATAATCTTCGTCATAGTCTGTGTGTAATTAAGACCCAGGCTTCGGCCTGCCTCAAACTGTCCCTGGTCAATGGACATGATACCGGAACGGACGATCTCAGCTACGTATGCAGCGGAGTTCATACCGAATGCAATAATAGCAACTACGATCTTACCTGGATCTACAGTTGCAAAGATAACATAATAAACGATCAGCAGCTGTACCATGGTTGGTGTACCGCGGATCACTGTCAGGTAAACTCTGCAGATTGCATTGAGGATCTTAAGCTTACCTGTTTTATCATGTGTGGAACGGACAATGGCGATCACAAATCCAAGGAAAATACCAAGCAGAACCGCAAAGAATGTGATTATGATGGTGTTTTTCAGACCGGATACAATGAACTGCCAACGATTGTCGTCCAGAAAGTTAAACTGAAACTGTTCAATAAGACTCAAAATTTCCATCCTTTCCAAAACTACAGGTTCCAGACTCCGGAAATGCCCCCGGATATCCGGAACCTGAATTCAGTTCTTATAATTTTCTGTCAAGCGGATAAAATCATCCGCATTCGCTACTTGCTCATAACCAGATAATCTGTTTCACAGTTTATTTGGTTGAATTATTTCTGTACAATGATAACCTGTTCTGCTGTTGTGTATGGATCTGTGAAATCAACGCTCTTCTTACGGTCTTCTGTTACAGTCATTCCTGCAGCACCAAAATCTGCTTTTCCGGATTTAACTGCATTTACAATGGCGTCAAACTCCATATCCTCGATCTTCAGCTCATATCCAAGTTTATCGCAGACAGCCTGAGCGATATCAGCATCAATACCTACGATATTATCTCCGTCATAGTATTCGTATGGCTGGAATGTTGCGTTAGTTGCCATTGTAAGAGTTCCCTTGGAATGATCTGCATCCTTCGGAGACTCATATGGTGTCTTACCAGCATCATCACCGATGTAGTTATCTCTGATGGAATCCAGTGTTCCCTCATCCTTCAGCTCCTTCAGTGCTTCATTGAACTCTTTCGTCAGATCTGCATTGTCTTTGGAAAGACAGATTGCATACTCCTCTTTTTCAAAAATATCCTCAATGATATCAAGGTCGTCGTTTTTCTCAACAAATTTCTTAGCCGGCTCGCTGTCGATCACTACGCAGTCAACTTTACCCTGTTTCAGAGCGAGAACTGCATCGTTTCCTTTATTGTATCTCTCTACTGTTGCATCCTTGATGTCTGTTGCAAGTGTATCACCTGTTGTTCCAAGCTGAACACCGATCTTCTTACCTTCCAGATCATCTGCACTTTTGATCTCATCTGCTGCAAAAACAACGGATGTCATAGATACTGTCATAGCTGCTGCAAGTGCAAGTGCCATAAATTTTCTCTTCATTTTTTCTTCCTCCTGAATTCTGTGTACATCGCGAAAGGGGCTGCTTTCTTACAGATCCAAAGCAGCACATTTCGCGATGCACAGCATAATTATGCAATGTTATGCATATTGCTTTGTTTTATGATACCATGTTTTCAATAAAATGCAAGCACTGAAAACCTATATCCGGGATTTTTTCTTTCCAATCCATGGTAAAATTCACTTTTCGATAACAATTATCCAGTATACTATAATACCAGAGGAAGAAATTGAAACACTGTTCACTCCGCAGCTGGCCAATATTCCCGGAATGTTTTTACAGTAAGGGCTTGTGCTCCTGCGGAAAAAACAAGTATAATATTCAGGAATAAGGAGGTTATTATTATGAAATTCACGAAAATGCATGGTATTGGAAATGATTATGTATATGTAAACTGTTTTGAGGAGACGGTCAAGGATCCGTCATCTGTAGCAAAATTCGTCAGCGACCGTCACTTCGGTATTGGCTCCGATGGTCTGATCCTGATCCGTCCGTCTGAGATCGCAGACTGTGAGATGGATATGTACAACCTGGATGGTTCCCAGGGTGCCATGTGCGGAAACGGTATCCGCTGCGTTGCAAAATATGTCTATGACCACGGCATTGTAAACAAGACATCTTTAAGTATTGCCACAAAGAGCGGAATTAAATATGTAGATCTTACCATCCGCGACGGCAAAGCCTCCATGGTAAAAGTCAACATGGGCTCCCCGATCCTCACTGCAAAAGAGATCCCTGTCGTTGCTGAGACTGAACAAGTCATCAATGCGCCTATCACTGTCGATGGAAAAGAATACCGCATGACTGCTGTTTCCATGGGTAATCCTCATGCGATCATTTATGTAGATGATGTAGACAGCCTTGATCTGGAAAAAATCGGCCCTTCTTTTGAGAATCACGTATGCTTCCCTGACAGGGTCAACACGGAGTTTGTCCAGCTGATCGACCGCAATACTGTGAAGATGCGTGTCTGGGAGCGTGGCTCCGGTGAGACACTGGCCTGCGGTACAGGTGCCTGCGCAGTTACGGTAGCTCCATCCTCAACGACAAAGTTGACGGCAGCAAACCGGTAACCGTACAGCTCCTTGGCGGAGACTTAAACATCTCCTGGGAAAGAGACGAGAATCTTGTATACATGACCGGACCTGCAACTACAGTGTTCGATGGAGAAATTGATCTTGGTTTTCTTGGTGAATAAATGACAAAGGGAGAAAGCCTTCAAATGCTTTCTCCCATACTTTAGAGACAATTACTTATTGCCGATCCAGATATTTTTAAATATTCTTTGTTAAAATTTCGTTCTCTCAGATAAATACCAGCACCCGTTCCACAATAAACACTGCCGCGCACGCCAGCAGTGCCACTGTGATAAGACTTTTTTCCTTATATGCTGCGATCAGGGCTACGAAGAAGCCTGCTGCGCCGGAGATGATGCTGTCTGTGGCTTTGAGGATGGCCGGAAAGGTCATTGCTGCCAGACAGGCGTATGGCACATAATATAAAAAAGAATTGATAAAAGGGCTTTTAATCTCGTTTTTTGCAAGGGCAAGAGGCAGCATACGTATGAGATATGTCACCGCTGCCATTACAAGGATATAAAGATATACATTATGACTCATGAGCTGTGTCCTCCTTCTCTTCCACCGGACAGAAATAAGCTGCCAGACCTGCAACCAGCAGCGTTGTGATAATGATCATAAATCCGGAAGATACCTGCTTCAGCACAGGAGTCACCGCAAAAATGGTGCTGACTGCCATGGATGCCACAACAACCCCAAGAACAGGCTTGCTCTTCCTGGACGGTGGGATGATGATCGCCAGGAACATTCCGTAAATAGCCACGCTCAGTGCACTGAGCATAAAATCCGGAAGAAGGTTTCCTGAGATACCACCAACCAGCGTTCCTAAAGTCCAGCCCGGGATCGCTACACACATAGCTCCGTAATTATAAAATACGCTGACTTTTCCCTCCTGGGCTGCGCTGATCCCAAAGATCTCATCTGTGATTCCGAATGCAGCGATGTACTTCAGGATACCTGACTCCTCACGCCTGAATTTCTGTGACAGGGAAAAAGACATCAGACAATACCTGAGATTGATCACCAGCTGGGTCATCGCCATCTCCCACATGGACCCCCCTGCTAAAATAATATCCAATCCTGCGAACTGACCAGCTGATGTCAGATTAGTCAGTGAGATCAGAACTGCCTGCCAGATACTTAAGCCTCCTGCAACAGCCATCATGCCAAAGGTGAACGATACTGCAAAATATCCCAATGCAATGGGAATGCCATCCTTCATACCTTTTCTGAAACTTTCTCTTTTCATCAATTTCCTCCATTGTATGTACGTCCGCCAGGCAGATGAGATCATCTGCGTTTACGGCCCGACCCAGAATTCTATGTAGTCATAAACCTGGTTATACACGTAAATAAGAGCGTGCCTGGAAACTTTTTTCTGCTTCCTGACACGCTCTTTTATTGTAGCATTGCCATATCAAAACTTCAATACTTCACAGCAAAATGCGATACTTCATTCCTGAATTTCCTTTTTTATTTCTCTTCTTCTGCTCCGTCCGGATTCACAAGGCGATTGAGAACTTTGAAGCCGTTGTTGCGGAGTACGCTCTCTGCAACCAGAAGATCTTCACAATGCATGATCGCTACCGGGACTTTCAGACCTCTGTGGAAAAAAGTGTAAATGTAATGAAGGTTTACATTGCTGTCGCCCATAACGCTTAAGAGCTTGTCCAGACCGCCGATCTCGTCCTGAAGGTCTACAAGGATCGCCTGTGTGATACGTGTCATGTAGCCATTCTCAGCCATGATCTTGTCTGCTTTTTCCGGTGCATCACATACCATACGGAAGTTTGCGAATTCCGGAGCGTCAAAGCAGCCAAAGCCGTAGATGTCGATCTGATTCTCCGCAAGGATCTTAGTTACTTTCTGAAGACTTCCAGGGGTGTTTTCTACAAAAACGATGTTCTGTTTTACCATAATCTATTCCTCATTTCTATATAGTTTTTCTTTCCCAAGGAGGGGTTTGACAACGGCTGATTCTCTTCCAAGAAGGGAGGCTTCTCTCCTCTGGACACGCCGCTGTGATTCGCTTTTTTGCTTTTCTGACTCTGTATAAATGTCAACAACTGATTTCCTTCTAAAGTGAAATCTTCCTTGACTGTAACAGAATTTTTCTTTCCGTACAACTCTTAGTTACATCACCGAACGAAATACGTTCTGCTACGCAGCCTTATTTCTGTGCACCCTTCCACACACTGCTTTTGCATCTGCACGTTAAAGCGTAACACTTTCAATCATTAAATCCAAGTATCAGTATACCATGCCACCACAAAATGTCAATCACAAATCAAAGAAAACCTTTAACCATATGCTTTCAAAAACATACAAAAAACCGGACACACATCCCTCGACATGTGCCCAGTCTTTGCCATGCGAATCTTAACAATCCACTACATTGCATGTATGCAATACAATCAGAAAACTTACCGTTTCATTTGAAACAAAACAATTCTACGCTAATCCAAGACCTCACGTCAATGAACGCACCCAATTGCAGTTGCCTATGAAGAACTCAGTCAAGTTCTTCATCCACGTACTTCTGAATATTAGAAGCATTCACATACTTTTTAACCTGTGCCCCGTCAGTGATCACCAGAGTCGGGGCCTGGCGGATCCCATACTGTTTGACAAGCTCCGGGTTCTGTTCTGCATCAATGATCTCCAGCTCTTCACCTTCCAGCATCTTTTTTGCCATGCGGCAGTTCGGGCAGGTGCTTGTTGTAAACAGATACTTATGAGATGCAACCGGCTGGATCTCAACCTCGTCACCTTTCATGGTCATCACACTGGTATGAACCTTTTTCAGCTGTGAATGTGTGATATCATAGAGCGTACGGTTCTTATACTCCTGAGTCTTACCGTCATTCCAGTTCTGTACAGGACGGTAATATCCCGTGATACGGCTGTAGACCTCAGCCTTCTTGCCGCATTTCGGACAGGTAAAGTGCTCTCCGCTGATGTAACCATGCTCCTGACATACAGAATATGTCGGAGAAATGGTGTAATACGGCAGACGATAGTTCTCTGCGATCTTACGTACAAGAGAAGCTGCTGCTTTCCAGTCCGGAAGCTTCTCGCCAAGGAATGCGTGGAAAACAGTTCCTGATGTATACAATGTCTGCAGATCATCCTGATATCCAGTGCATCAAAATATCCGCAGTATAATCAACCGGCAGGTGAGAGCTGTTTGTATAGTATGGTGTGTCACCTTCTTTTCCGGCTGTCAGGATATCCGGATAACGCTTTCTGTCGTGTTTTGCAAGACGGTAAGCTGTGGACTCAGCAGGTGTTGCCTCCAGGTTGAAAAGCTCTCCCGGATACTGCTCCTGGTAGTCAGAAAGACGATTTCTCATATGCTCCAGAACTTCTTTTGTAAACTTCTGGGTTGCAGGATCTGTCATATCCTTCTTAAGCCAGCATGCGTTCAGACCGGCTTCATTCATTCCCACAAGACCAATGGTAGAAAAATGATTATCAAAGCTTCCAAGATATCTCCTGGTATACGGATACAATCCCTCATCAAGAAGCTTGCTGATCACATCTCTCTTAATGTGAAGAGATCTTGCGGAAATATCCATCATTCGGTCCAAACGGCGGTAAAACTCCTGAGGACTTTTTGACAGATATGCGATACGCGGCATGTTGATGGTAACAACGCCTACAGAACCTGTACTCTCACCGGAACCGAAGAAACCACCGCTCTTTTTGCGAAGCTCACGGAGATCCAGGCGGAGACGGCAGCACATACTGCGGATGTCGCTTGGTTTCATATCGCTGTTGATATAGTTGGAAAAATACGGTGTACCGTACTTGGATGTCATTTCAAAAAGAAGTCTGTTGTTCTCAGTGTCAGACCAGTCAAACTCTTTGGTGATGGAATAAGTCGGGATCGGATACTGGAATCCGCGGCCGTTGGCATCGCCCTCGATCATGGTCTCGATAAATGCCTTGTTGACCATATCCATCTCTTTCTTACAGTCTTTATACTTGAAATCCATATCCTTGCCGCCTACGATAGCAGGAAGCTCTGCAAGGTCATCCGGAACTGTCCAGTCCAGTGTAATATTGGAGAACGGTGCCTGTGTTCCCCATCGGCTCGGTGTATTTACTCCGTAAACAAAAGCTCGATACATTTCTTAACCTCCGGATAGGAAAGATTGTCTGCCTTTACAAAAGGAGCCAGATACGTATCAAAGGATGAAAATGCCTGTGCACCAGCCCACTCATTCTGCATGATCCCCAGGAAATTCACCATCTGGTTGCAGAGCACGCTTAAATGCTTCGCAGGTGCGGAAGTGATCTTGCCTTCGATCCCGCCAAGTCCCTCACGGATCAGCTGTTTCAGTGACCAGCCTGCACAGTAGCCTGTAAGCATGGAAAGGTCATGGATGTGGATATCTGCATTCCTGTGCGCTTCTGCAATCTCATTGTCATAAATCTCAGACAGCCAGTAATTGGCAGTTACTGCACCAGAGTTGCTTAAAATCAGTCCTCCTACGGAATAGGTGACAGTTGAATTCTCTTTTACACGCCAGTCTTCAACCTTCACATAGCTGTTTACGATCTCTTTATAATCAAGGATGGTAGATTTCATATTGCGGATCTTCTCACGCTGTTTACGATACAGGATATAAGCCTTGGCAACATCGGAATATCCTGCCTGGATCAGTACATTCTCCACACTGTCCTGGATATCCTCTACTGAAATTCGATTGTTCTCGATCTTATTCTGAAAATCAGCAGTAACACGAAGCCCCAGAAGATCGATCATATCCGGGCTGTAATTCTTGCCCTTCGCATCGAATGCCTTGTCAATGGCTGCGGTGATCTTTCCCATTTTAAATCCGTCCAGTTCGCCGTCTCTTTTTACTACCTGAAACATAAAAATGCCTCCCTCACACATGTATATATAAAGTGTTTTTGATCACTGATCAGACCTCATCCAGTGACGTTTTTCCAAAAACGCTGTAGGCTCATTGTATCAGACCGACACCTTTGCGTCAACACAAAAAGTACCATATGTAGTGTCCATTTTGTTCATGGTACTATATATGGTACTGAGTTACTCATTCAACATTATGTTACTTTCGGATAGATTTCACGGGGAACCCTTGCTTTTACAGCAATTCCACCCTCTGTATACTCCTCGGAAAGAAGCTGCCCATACTCACGGATCAGCTGGATCTGACCAGCTTCTGAATACGGAAAGAGCCGTTCCATATAGATCTGTCCCTCTGCCAGGATTCTGGAAAGGAGTTCCTTAAATTCACCGAGTCCCTCTCCTGTTCTTGCAGATATCTTCAAGGTATGATCTGCACGAAGATCCCGGAGACTCTCCCCCGCAGCTTTGTCCTGCTTGTTAAAAAGCGTGATCGTTTTTTTGCCAAGGGCACCTAATTCTTTCAGGGTCTCATACACAATGTGCATCTGCATTTCTGCCTGGGGATTGGACGCATCCACCACATGGATGATATAATCCGCGTACTTTGCCTCCTCCAGAGTACTCTTAAAAGCCTCAACCAGATTGTGGGGAAGTTTTCGGATAAATCCTACAGTATCTGTAAGAAGCAGCTGCTGTCCGTCATCCAGCGTCAGAAGACGGGTCGTAGGATCAAGTGTTGCAAATAGCTTGTCTTCAGAAAGCACGGAAGCTCCTGTCAGCGTATTCAGAAGTGTGGATTTACCTGCATTTGTATATCCCACAATGGCTGCTGTCTTAAGATTGCCCACCGCTCTTCTGGAACGGATCAGCTCTCTGTGCTTCTCTACCTGGGAAAGCTCCTGCTTCAATGCTGAGATCCTGTTTCGGATCAGACGTCGGTCTGTCTCCAGCTTCTTCTCACCAGGACCTCTTGTTCCGATTCCGCCGCCAAGACGGGAAAGAGAGGATCGAAGTCCTACCAGCCTTGCTGAACGGTAACGAAGCTGCGCCAGTTCGACCTGGATCTTACCTTCACTTGTCACTGCCCGCTTTGCAAAAATATCAAGGATCAGCAAGGTTCTGTCCATAACCTTGCATTCCAGCTCACGTTCCAGATTGTTCATCTGGGCAGGAGAAAGCTCATCATCACAGATCACACCATTGGCATTTAACGCATAGAGAAGACCTTTTACCTCCTCGATCTTACCTTTGCCGATATAAGTTCCCGGATGGACGGCCTCACGGTTCTGGATGATCCTGCCTGCCACTGCTGCTCCGGCTGTAGCTGCAAGCTCTCCAAGCTCATCCAGGGATTCCTCCATATCATCGCCAAAACTGGCCTGCACGCCGATCAGGATCACCCGGTCCTGTATCTCGTCAAAATATTCCATATCAGCCTCCGAAGATGTTCTGGTTTTCAGGAAAGCCAGCTCTTTTTTGGCAGCGGAGTCTTCCGGAAACATCTCAACATATTCCTGCGCCTTGGTCAGTGCCGTAGCAAAATCCAGTTTCTTTTCATAGGCTACGATCTCATTAAAGAGAAGGCTCTGCATCTCATCGGTTGTAGCTGTCGGCAGACCTTTGGTAATATTATCAAGAGCAGAATCATAATCTCCGTTCCTGATATCACACAGTGCAAGTCCGTTATAACCTTTTGCAGAATCACCTGCCGCTGAAATATACTGTGTATACATGGCTTTTGCATTATCCACATCGTCCTGTGCCAGATACACCATCCCCAGAAGAAGTAATGCCTCTGTATTATCCTTTTTAGAGGCTTCCAGAAGTTCTTTTTTCGCATTACTGTAATCTTCCATATAGTAGTAGACACGGCCTCTGTCGCAGTGATCCTTGGCATCCTTCGCTTCGGAAGAAAGTGCAGCTTCCAGATATCTGGTTCCGTCTGCCTCCATATCCTTGTCAAGATACGCCTCATAGATCTGAATAGCCATATCGTAAGTGGAATCCTCGCCGTAAGCCTGTTTGAAATCAGATGCGGCTTCCTCGTAGGAATCCATGGCAAGAGCAACTTTTCCGGTGAGGAAATATATGCCTGCATCCATATCAAAATCTTCTCCCAGAGTCTGGCAGTCTGCCATTGCATCTTCATACTTACCGGACTTCAGCTCTGCTGTTGCACGGTAAGACAAAATATCCTTCCGGAGGCTTTTGCTTACTTTGTCACAGTTCAGTGCCTCTGTAAAGCTTGAGATCGCATCATCATACTTGCCAAGACGGAGACTTGCAATACCTGCACCACGATAAGACTGCGCCGGTTTCACTCCGTTCCGGATGGAAGTCTGGTACTCTTCCAGCGCATACTTGTAACTTCCCTGAGAAAGATCCTTGCCTGCCTGCTCGTATATCTTTGTTTTTTCACTGCCGCAGCCGCCCAGGAGTAACGTTCCTGTCACAGCTGCAAGAATCAATACTGTCTTTGTATTTTTCATGAAGTTCCTTATTCTACAACAAGCCCTTCGGCTTCCATTACATCAACAACACTGTCTACATATTTATGGCAGAGTTCATCTGTTCCTGCTTCTACCATTACACGGATCAGCGGCTCTGTACCGCTCTCACGTACCAGGATACGTCCGTCATCTCCAAGTGCTTCTGCTGCTGCCTCGATGGCAGCTTTCACCTTCTCATTGTCCAGTGCTGTCTTTTTGTCAGACACACGCACATTACGGAGAAGCTGCGGATAAACCTTCATTTCCTTCGCAAGGTCACAGAGTGTAGCTTTCTTATCTACACATGCTTCCATGAGCATAAGAGAAGTGAGGATTCCGTCACCTGTAGCAGAATAACGGCTGAAAATAATATGTCCTGACTGCTCGCCACCGATACTGTAATTATTTTCCATCATGTTCTCAGCAACATATTTGTCACCAACTGCAGTCTGCTCGTAATCAATTCCCTCACGCTCCAGGGATTTATAGAGTCCAAGATTCGACATAACGGTTGTGACAACTGTGTTGCCGTTAAGCTGGCCTTTTTCTCTGAGATATTTGCCGCATACATACATGATCTTGTCGCCGTCGATGATATTTCCACGGTGGTCTACTGCGATACATCTGTCTGCATCACCATCGTATGCAAAACCAATATCCAGTCCTTTATCGATCACATACTGTCTCAGAACTTCAATATGTGTGGAACGCATCCGCGGTTGATATTTGTTCCGTCCGGCTCATTGTTGATCACATAAGTTTTTGCACGAAGTGCATCAAAAACACTCTTGGCAATAGCTGAAGAGCTTCCGTTGGAGCAGTCCAGACCAACCTTGATGTTCTTGAAATCATGGCATGGGATAGAAATCAGATGTCCGATATAACGGTTTCTTCCGGATGCAAAATCAACGGTACGGCCAATATCCTCGCCTGTTGCCATCGGAAGCTCCTCAATCTCTCCGTCAAGATATGCCTCAATGCGTTCCTCGATCTCTGCTGAGATCTTCTGACCGTTCTCATTGAGAACCTTGATTCCGTTATCATTAAACGGATTATGGCTCGCGGAGATCATAATACCGCAGTCAAAATCCTCTGTACGTACTACATAAGATACACTTGGTGTAGTAGTTACATGAAGCAGATACGCATCTGCACCAGAGGCAGTCAGTCCTGCTGCCAGTGCATACTCAAACATATAACTGCTTCTTCTTGTATCTTTGCCGATCACGATCTTAGCCTTATGATCTCTGCCATAGTACCATCCAAGGTAACGGCCTACGCGAAATGCGTGATCTGCTGTAAGTTTTACATTTGCTTCACCACGAAAACCATCTGTTCCAAAATATTTGCCCATAATGTTCTCCTTTATTAGTGATACAGTCCTTCCGGATAAACACCCTCATCTGTCAGCTTTTTAAATGCTGCCTGTACAGATGCTTTATCTTCCTGATATGTCACGCCGAACCACTCATCTTTTGTCTCAAGTACATCTACTGCTGCCTCACCGGAGTGAATCAGCTGGTCGATCAGTTCCGGAAGAAGATACTCTTTCTTGATGTCGCCCTCTTTGATTCCACCAAGGAATTCTACGAAGCCTTTCTCAAGGATCTCCATAAATTCCGGTGTCAGTCCCCACATGTTCATGGAAACAAGGCTCCTGGTATCCAGTGTCTCTGCTGTACCGTCATCATTTCTTGTCTCGGCACCATCAGCTGTCTTGAAGATGTTGTGTGTCTCTGTTACGCCAACAAGCTTGCCGTCTTCGATATGGCACACACCTCTTGTAACGCTTCCGTTGTCGCTTAATGTATTTCCAAGTCGGAAACCTGCCATGCAGATATGCATCGGGCCATCCTGCGGATGATCCTGTACAAGATAATCATGTACTTTAACATATGCATCTTTTCCATAGTAGTCATCTGCATTGATTACAGCAAATGGCTCGGAAAGAACTTTCTTCGCTGCCAGTACAGCGTGTCCTGTTCCCCATGGTTTGGTACGATCTGCCGGTTTCCTGAAATCTCCCGGAAGATCATTGATCTCCTGGAATGCGTAAGCAACTTCTGTGATCTTCTCGATACGGTCGCCGATGACTCTGCGGAACTCATCCTCAATATCTTTACGGATGATAAATACCACTTTATTGAATCCTGCTTCCAGTGCATCATGGATGGAATAATCCATAATGATCTCGCCCTTCGGGCCTACCGGTGCAAGCTGCTTGATTCCTTTTCCAAAACGGCTTCCGATTCCCGCCGCCATGATTACCAATGCTGTCTTCTTCATATTACGTTTCCTCCTGATTATTATAGTTTATGCAATTCTTTATCTGTAACCGTTACTGTTCACCCCGTGACCACTAAATTACTCCTGTTCATTAAGCTTAGTCAGCTTCACTGCCTGGTCCGCTGCGATCAGGCTGTCAATAATCTCATCCAGATCACCGTTTAAGATATTTTCCAGACGATGAAGGGTTAACTTGATCCTGTGATCTGTCACACGCCCCTGCGGGAAGTTGTAAGTACGGATTTTCTCAGAACGGTCACCTGTACCGATCTGGCTTCTTCTGGCCTCTGCCTCTGCATCGTGCTGTTTTGCAAGTTCCATCTCATACAGACGGGAACGAAGTACTCGAAGCGCCTTATCCTTGTTCTTAAGCTGGGACTTCTCATCCTGGCAGGAAATTACGATTCCTGTAGGAATATGAGTAAGACGTACAGCAGAGTCTGTTGTGTTGACACACTGACCGCCGTTTCCGGATGCACGGAACACATCGAACTTACACTCATTGAGATCCAGATGGAAATCAATTTCCTCTGCCTCAGGCATAATTGCTACTGTACAGGTTGAAGTATGGATTCTTCCACCGGACTCTGTCTCAGGCACACGCTGTACACGATGTACACCACTCTCATACTTCAGTCTGGAATATGCTCCCTCACCTTTGATCATGAAAGTAACTTCCTTGAAGCCGCCGATCCCGTTTTCATTGAGACTGAGCATCTCTGTTTTCCAGCGGCGGGATTCTGCATATTTCACATACATACGATAGATCTCAGCTGCAAAAGTGCTGCCTCATCACCGCCTGCACCTCCGCGGATCTCAACGATAACGTTCTTACTGTCATTAGGATCTTTCGGAAGAAGAAGTATCTTCAGCTCATGCTCCAGCTCCTCCACTCTCTTCTTCGCGTCAGAAAGCTCTTCTTTCAGCATTTCACGCATCTCTTCATCCTTCTCGCTCTCCAGCATGGAAAGACTGTCTTCGATGGTCTCTTTATTCTTCTTGTACTCTTTATATGCGTCTACGATTGGCTGCAGGTCGCTCTGCTCTTTCATCAGCTTCTGAAAATGCGCCGGATCATCGGTTACTCCCGGCTCTCCAAGCTCATTGAGAAGCTCCTCAAAACGCACCAGCAGATCATCCAGTTTATCAAACATGTATTTCCTCCTGTTTCTGATACTTGTAAATCTCACACTGCTGTCCACTCTGTGTCCAGCCACGATCTCATTCTTACAGCGCTTCTGCCCGATCACTACACGGTCAAGGCCCGGAAGGTCTTTTATTACCTGAACCTGTTCAAAACCGGCTGTCTTCATCATCCCACTGACTGCCGCACCCTGGGTGCAGCCGATCTCATACAGAAGCCATCCACCCGGACGCAGATATTTTCCCGCTTCCGCAGTAATATTTCTGTAAAAATAAAGCCCGTCTTCCCTGCCGTCAAGTGCCCCTCTCGGGTCATGAAGGCGAACCTCTTCCATCAGTGTCTCAATTTCTTCTGTTGCTATATAAGGCGGATTTGAAATAAGAATATCATATTTTCCGCCCTCTTTTCCACCTTTTTTCCAAAAATACGGTGCTGAAAATGTATCACTTTCCACAAATTCTGCCCGTTTCTCCACACCCAGATCTTTTGCATTCTTTTTTGCCACAGCAAGAGCTTCCGGTGAGATATCTGCGCCGGCACCTTTTGCATTTTCCCTTTCCAGCAGAGGCTATAAGAATGAGCCGGAACCTGTGCACATATCCAGGATCTCCGGTTCTTTCATGCCGTTCATACATTTCAGTGCTTCTTCTACAAGTGTCTCCGTATCCTGTCTGGGAATCAGCACATCCTGATTTACATAAAATTCATATCCCATAAAAAAAGCCTGATGAGTCAGCTGCTGTACAGGAATATGACCTGCACGCCTGCCGATCAGCTTAAGATACTCTGCTGCGGTCTCATCAGACACCGGTTCATCTCCATGTGCAAAATAATATGCCCGATTTATTCCGGTCTTAAATTCCAGAAGGAGCCAGGCATCCAGCCCGGCTTCTTCCAGTCCATTTTCTTTTAGTATGTTCGTTCCTTTTTTCAGAAGGGACTCAAGATTCTGCATTTTCTGTCTCCTCTGTCTCATAGGGGATATCCAGGTCGAATTCCTCTTTCAGATAAGCTCTCCAGTCAAAAACCGCCTCTACAGCTTTAATGGCTACTTCTGCCATATCTGCTGTCGGCTCTTTGGTTGTAAATTTCTGCATGGCAAGGCCCGGCTTGCTCATGATATCTGCAAACCTGCTGTCTGTTCTTCCTGCCCACTGGATGATCTCAAAAGAGATTCCCGCAACTACCGGTACCATAAGAAGTCTTCCGAACAGTCTTACCCAGTAAACCGGCACCAGTACAAACACGAAATGCAGTACAATGCTTACCAGCATAACCAGGAACAAAAAGCTTGTCCCACAGCGTTTATGAAGTCTGGAACTCTTCAACACATTCTCCACAGTCAGAGGAAGTCCGTGTTCCACACAGTTAATACACTTGTGCTCCGCACCATGGTACATAAATGTCCTCTGGATATCCTTCATTCTGGAGATCAGGAACATATATCCCATAAACAGTACCAGCTTCACAAAAGCCTCCACAACTGTGACCAGAAACTCCGACGCGCCTACCTTGCGGATCAGACTGGCAAGTATGTAAGGCAGAAACATAAAAGCTGCCACAGACACAACCATGGAAACAGCTACAGTCACATAAAGCAGCCATTTAAACTGCCTGTCTTCTTTCGCTTTCTTCGCGGAACGCTCCTCTTCAGTAAGCTGCTCATTCTTTCTGGCAGCTTCTTCATCTTCCTCATCTCCTGCGATCTCTGCAGAATACATCAAGCATTTCGTTCCAACCACAAGAGAATCCACAAAACTTACCACACCACGGATGATGGGTTTCTTCAGAACCCCATGATTTCCGAAGATACATTTATAGTCCTCTACTTTCAGCTCGATCTCCTGATCCGGACGGCGCACTGCAATAGAATATTTATCCTTGTGGCGCATCATGATGCTTCCATGACTGCCTGGCACCAATATTCGATGATTTCATTCATTCTCTCCTGTGCAGCCTGAAAATGAAAAATATTTTCAGTTAAAGAAAGGCTGAGATTTCCCAACCTCAACCTTCTCATTTCCTGTATTCGTAATAATTACTTATTCAGGCCGTATTTCTTATTGAACTTATCAATACGTCCACGAGCCTGTGAAGCCTTCTGCTGTCCTGTGTAGAACGGATGACATTTGGAACAGATCTCTACGTGGATGTCCTCTTTAGTGGAACCTGTTACGAAAGTATTTCCGCAGTTGCAGGTTACAGTTGCCTGATAGTAGTTCGGATGGATTCCTTCTCTCATGATTTTCACCTCTCTATATAATTTAATATTATTCGTATACATTTGACGAATTCCATTTTAAACAGCTTGCTAAGTATAACACAGCTTTTAGCAAAATGCAAGGACTTTATAAAAATTTCTGTTTTCTTACTGTCTGCACCAATTCTGCATTTGTCCTTGTTCTGGCAAAGGTGTTCAGGATCTGCTCTACTGCCTCATCGGACTTCATTCCGTTGAGGGCTTTCCTCATAATATAGACAGCTTCCTGTTCTTCTTTGCTGAGAAGGAGATCCTCTCTTCTTGTACCGGATTTCTGGATGTCGATAGCCGGGAATACCCGTTTTTCCTGGAGTTTACGGTCAAGGACAAGCTCCATGTTGCCGGTTCCTTTGAACTCCTCGTAGATCACATCATCCATCTTGCTTCCTGTGTCTACAAGAGCAGTTGCCAGAATGGTCAGCTTCCGCCTCACGCATATTACGGCTGCGCCAAAAAATCTCTTTGGCATATGAAGTGCTGCCGGATCAAGACCGCCTGATAAAGTTCTTCCGCTTGGAGGAATGATCAGGTTATACGCTCTGGCTAATCTGGTGATGGAATCCAGAAGGATGATAACATCCTGCTTATGTTCTACCAGACGGCGAGCACGCTCCACGACCATCTCGGAAACTCTTTTATGATGCTCCGGAAGTTCATCAAAAGTAGAATAGATCACTTCCACATTCGGTCCCTGGATCGCTTCTTTGATGTCTGTAACCTCCTCTGGGCGCTCATCGATCAGAAGGATGATCAGATGAGTGTCTCGGTTGTTCTTGAGAATGGATTTTGGCCACATCTTTAAGAAGGGTTGTCTTACCTGCCTTAGGTGGAGATACGATCATGCCTCGCTGGCCTTTACCAATGGGACTGATAAGGTCTACGATGCGCATAGCTGTTGTCCCGCCTGCACGTTCCATTACAAGACGCTCATTCGGGAAGATCGGCGTCATATCCTCAAAATTGTATCTTCTCTGACCCTCGCTTGGATGAAAGCCGTTTATGGAAGATACATAGAGAAGTGCACTGAACTTCTCACCCTGAGTCTTAATTCGGATATTTCCCTGGATGATATCGCCTGTCTTCAGGTTAAAACGGCGGATCTGGGACGGTGAAACATAGATATCATTCTCTCCCGGAAGGTAATTCTCGCAGCGGATAAATCCGTATCCATCCGGAAGTACCTCAAGGATTCCATTGGCTTTCTCGCCGCTGTCAAGCTGCGCTGATTCAGCCGGAGTGTTCCCATTCTCCGTACGGGCTTCCGTTTCAGACATACCTTCCTCATGACTGTACGTTCTTCTCTCACCGGTTTCCTGTAATTATCACGGTTATAGCTTCATGACTGCCTTCTCTGTTACTCTCCCGGGTGTACTCTCTGCGAATGGTTCTGTGTTCCTGTTCGTACTTATCTGCCCGGTATTCTCTATGTTCCTGAACGCCTTCCGACTTCTGACGTGTACGGTATTCCGCATTTCCGCTCTCATGTTTCTTTTCTTTCAGTGTATTCTCTTTCTGTACATCTTCTCCTGCAGAACTTCCCCTGAAAACATTCTCCTCTGATATACTCTTCTGTTCCTCAGCCGGATTCCCCTTCGCTGCTTCTTTCGCATCTTCTTCCAGCATTCTCTCGATCAGTGCCGGTTTTCTCAACGTGGAAATGCCCTTCATACCCCTTGCCTTCGCCAGATCTTTCAGCACGGCCAGAGATAGTGATTCATATTTTTCTCTCATAAATACCTCTATCCTTACTATTTATAATTGTAATTTCAAAAAATCAATGGAATTTTATACAGCCCGACATGGCTGTACTGGTGTCTGAACCGTTATTGAACGTAAAATGATTATGATAATAATATACACCATTTCTGAAGCAATGCAAGAAATTTTTATCGACAATTTTATCCCCTGACAAAAAGGCCACCCGGAAGTAGAAAACTCCCGGGTGGCCGACTATGTAATTATTTATTTCCAAATTACTTTATAAACATTGATGATCTTATTCACCTGTGCATCTGTAACTTTTGCAAGTGCGTTCTT
>ENA-OQHY01000569-OQHY01000569.1-human-gut-metagenome-genome-assembly--contig:-NODE-569-length-20524-cov-2.354219_pt1 | contig 20524 bp, 24 predicted proteins | sample MGYA00242570_ERZ504733 | MGnify/ENA primary metagenome ERZ504733 (study PRJEB26092, sample SAMD00036219) | human gut metagenome | host: Homo sapiens | study: EMG produced TPA metagenomics assembly of... | reverse complement strand
TAAATTGCGATGCCGGATTTCTGCCCTCTGATTCCATGATATTCAGGATCTTTGTAATCGCCATACTTCCAACACCTCCCGAATGTTTTCTTTACATCATCCAGACTATCCTGTAACTTGTCAATATCGCTGTAATACAATCTCCCCTGTGAATTGCCAAGCTTTACCGCCTGATTAATATTATTTGCAATACCTGCTATGATACGAATTGCTCTTGCCCTGTCCTCAGGATAACTTGTATCTATGTTGCCGCCTGTCCGGATCAATTCTCTTATATAGGCACTTGCTGTTATTCCAGTTCGTTTAAGTGCTGCTTTCAGAATATCCATATCTTTCTCCGACAGTTTTACAGAAATCTTTATAATCTTTCCTGTCAGACTTGTATCTTCTCTTTCCATCTACCATGCGTTTCTCCCCTTTCGTAGTTTTCTAATGCTGCATCAAACCAATCTCTTTTTATCTGTACCATTGCTTTTTCATCCTTTCTAAACTTCATCCTGTTTGCTTATCACAGAATCCTCAACTGCCGCTTCATAATCCTTTTCTTCTGCAACCTTACTCCGGTTACGCTGCGGCTCATAATCCGAATTGTAATAATCTTTGTAACCATAGATTTTCTGTTCAAAGTACTTCCGTGGGCATTTGCCCCGCATGGTGAAATAACCTTTTGCCTCAAGCTCTACATTATATTCCTTTATAATTGCATATGCCTTTGTCATCCCGATACCAAGCATCTGGCTTATCTCACCTGCATCTATGAATGCTTCCTTTATACCCTTCATGCAACTCCTCCTCGTTAATCTTAGTACACTTTTGTGTTCCTTGTAATTCGTATTATATAGTACACATTTGTGTTCGTCAAGTATTTTTCATAAATTTTTATACACAAATGTGTCCCAATGTGCTAAACTATCTCTATACCCACAAAGCACAAAAAGGAGAAACATTATGACTAATCGGAGAAAAAATCAAATATTATCGGAATATACGTGGAATATCACAAGAAATGTTGGGAAATCTTTCCGGCATAAATCCGGCTACTATCAAAAAGTATGAGTATGGTATTCGCAATCCAAAGCCGGATCAATTACTGAAAATCACAAACGCTCTTGGCATCAGCATTAATCTATTCATGGATTTTGATATAGAAACTGTATCTGATGTACTTTCTTTACTGTTTAAATTAGATGAGCAAGTAGATATGAAATTTGAAGCAGAAAGAGATGAAAATGGAGAGTTTATCCCTTCTACTGTGAAATTTTCTTTTCAGAACGCTGCTATCAACAATAAACTTTGCACCTATCTTAAAGTAAAGCAAATAAAAGAAAATCTGGAAAACTCCAAGAATAAATTGAGTGCCGAAGATAATTATGCAGAAACTATCACTGAGATTGAGCAGAACATAGAAGATATAAAAATCATCTAGTAGATGATAATATGGTTGTCAAAAAGGAAACCAACAGAATTACTGTAAAAGTATTTCCACAATAGATATAACCTCTCATTCTACTATGTAAAGACCTTTGACTAATTGAATTTACTCTATGTAAAAGCATTTTGATAGAATCATTTACTAACATTTAATACGATATGTCTAGGTCGAGAGAAAAAACACGTAAAAAGGAGGACGCGCATTGGAACTGTATAAACAGATAAAAAGATATCGAACAGATATGAATTTATCTCAGGAAGAACTTGCAGAAAAAATATATGTCACAAGACAAACTATTTCTAATTGGGAAAATGATAAAAGTTATCCAGATATTCATAGCCTGCTACTGTTAAGTTCAACATTTCACATCTCTCTTGATCAACTAATCAAAGGAGATATTACTACTATGAAAGAAGAAATTAGCAAAGAAGCTATACAGAAATTTAATCGTGATGGAGCTATTTTTACAGTACTTTTAATATTAACTGTCATTGCAGCTGTGCCATTGGCAGTATTTTTAGGATATTGTGGATATATCGTTTGGGGAATTCTTTTCTTAATTACGATATATTACGCTTTAAGAGTAGAAAAGTTCAAAAAAGAAAATGATATTATGACGTACAAAGAAATTGTGGCATTCACCGAAGGAAAGCAATTAGATGAAATTGAAAAAGCACAAGAAAAAGGAAAACGTCCTTATCAGCAACTGCTTTCAGCTTTACTAAGTGCCACAATCGGATTTATTATATCTATGTTTTTTGTTTGGTTGCTCAAATCCTATATTTGTAAACGGTAGAACCTGAGTACCTTTTTATTCACTTCAAGTTATGCCATAATCATACTCAACAAAATAACATAGTCAAAAAGTTTAGTACTTAACTTTTTAACTGACTATGATTCAGAGGAGGAATATTATGGCTACGCAAACCAGCCTTGTAGCTCAGCAGGTGAGGATCAGACAATGGGCAGAACAGATCCGGAATTGTCAGAACCGTCCCAAAGGGATGGATGTTGAAACCTGGTGTACCCAAAATAATCTTACAAAAGCCAACTATTATTACCGTCTCCGGCGTGTCAGGCAGATATGCCTGGATCAGATGCAGGACACAGAAACCACTGCTTTTGTGGAACTGCCCGCACCTGCACCAGATCCAAAGAAAACAGATACTCCAAAAGAATCCGGTACATGCATTTCGGCAGGAACTCTGCCAATGATCCGTATTAAAAATACCAGGGGACTGTCAGTTGAGATATTTTCCGGTACTTCACCGGAAATGCTCTGCCATCTCATAAAGGCTTTTACCCATGCTGAATGATGCAGATGCTTCCGGATTTAAAAAGGTGTATCTGGCGATGGGATTTACGGATCTCCGTCGTGGGATCGATGGACTGGCAACGATCGTACGCTTTCAGTTTAAGCTTGATCCTTACGACAAAAATACACTGTTTCTTTTCTGTGGAAGAAGATGTGACCGGATCAAAGCACTGCTCTGGGAAGGCGATGGTTTTCTCCTTATGTACAAGAGACTCGATAATGGTGCATTCCGGTGGCCCCGTTCGGCAGATGAGGCAATGGCGATCACAGACGACCAGTACCGTATGCTGATGCAGGGACTGGAGATCGTTGCACGCCATCCGATCTCTGAGCTGAAAGAGACACCCCGCATTATGTAGCCTGTGCAAAATGCCGAAAATAAAAAAGTACCAAAACTGTAAAAATGATGTGTATCAACCGGATGAAAAAGGTTATCCACAAACAGTCTTTTCTCATTCCATTTGTTATCGTGTGAATAGAAAAACTGTTGTGGATAATACATCTGAAAAGCTGTAAAACAACGGCTTTCCAGATGTATTATCCACCGTCATTATGACGAAAGCCCATATCTGAAGGATTGGCGGAAATACAAAAATTCTGTTATAATCGGAATCAGTATAAAGACAGGAGTTCCGGTTATGACGATCAAGTACACAAAAGAACAACTGAATAAGTTTGATAAGGATCTGCTGATAGAGCTTTTTCTTGGGATGCAGGGACAGATGGAAGAATTGTCCAGGCAAACGCAGGCCTTAAATGACAGGATGCAGCTGATGATGGAACAGATGGTCCTTTTTCAGAAGAACCGTTTTGGCAGATCCAGCGAAAAAATGGCGGATTCTGAACAGATACGTTTCATGGAAGTGGACGGGACTATCGTATTCTTTAATGAAGCAGAGGCAGTCTGCGACCTGGATGCACCGGAACCTGATGACCTGGAATTGAAAGCACCCAAAAAGAAAAAACAGCCAGGGAAAAAAGCGGCTGATATAGCAGGGCTGACAGTAAAACGTATTGATCACTATCTGAAAGAGGAAGAACTGACGGCTGAGTTTGGTGAAAACGGATGGAAACAGCTTCCGGATGCCATTTCCCGATGTTATCAGTTCATTCCGGCCAGTGTCGTGATAGAGGAACATCATATCGGCGTTTATTCCAGTAAACTGGATGAACACATGATAAAGGCACCCCATCCCAGAAATCTGCTTCATGGAAGCCTTGTATCCCCGTCCCTTGCTGCGGCAGTCATAAATGGTAAGTATGTAAATGCGGTACCTCTCTACCGTCTTGAAAAAGAATTCGAAAGGTACGGGCTTGCCATTACCAGACAGAACATGGCGAACTGGATGATCCGTCTTGGGGAAGAATATCTGGGAACCATGTATGATTATCTGCATAAACTTCTGTATGATTATCATGTGATACAGGCAGATGAGACTCCTGTACTTGTAAATAAGGGCGGGCGTCCTGCTGGCAGCCAGAGTTACATGTGGGTGTACCGGTCCGGCTTTATGTACCGGGATCGTCAGATCATCCTTTATGAATACCAGAAAACGCGTAATGCATCCCATCCCCGGGAATTCCTGAGGGATTACACCGGGATCTGTGTTACGGATGGGTACCAGGTATATCATACATTGGAAAAGGAGCGTGAAAATCTGAAGATTGCAGGCTGCTGGGTTCACTGCAGGCGCAGGTTTAACGATGCACTGGAAGTGATACCAAAAGCACACCGAAAGGAATCAATCCTGCATCTGATCATGAAACAGATACAGGCCATTTACCGGGAAGAGGGAAAACTGTCTGATTTTTCTACGGAAGACAGGCTCATGCAGCGTCAGCTTGTGGTAAAACCACTGGTGGATGCTTTCTTTGCGTACCTGAAACAGAATGAACCTAAGATTCCAAAGAACGGTAAAATACGGGAAGCATTTACATATGCACTGAACCAGGAAAGCTACCTGAAAGTTTTTCTGAAGATGGGGATGTTCCAATAGACAACAATGCCAGCGAACGTGCGATCCGTGGATTCTGTATAGGGAAGAAAAACTGGGAGATGATCGATACGGTCAATGGAGCCAATAGTTCAGCGATCATCTACAGTATCGCAGAAACTACAAAGGCGAATAACCTGAAACCTTTCGATTATTTCGAATATCTGCTTACGGAGATTCCCAAACATGTAGATGACAAAAACACAGATTTTCTTGCAGAACTTCTGCCATGGTCAGATATGTTGCCCGAAAACATTAGAAAGCCGCAAAAAGCCAGCGGAAAATAAACAGACCGCAAAAGCGGTCTGCTATTTGTCAAGGTACTCGTATTCTACCGTTTACGCTACTTTCCCTCCGGGAGTTTTTTTGGTTCTGCCTGAAAAAATAATATCCACAAAAAAAAGATATACACTTGTAAGACTGTAATTTTACGCTTATACTTTATACTAAAGTATGTAAAAACAGTACACTCATATGTTGGAGACCTTATATGGACTAGAAACAATGGAAACAGTTTGACTATGAAATCGAATTTCGATAATTTCCGTTAGTTATCAATCCAGGGGGTTATGAAGCGTATTAAGCGAAGGGCGCGACAGTGATTATTTATGAGCCGACATTAGAGGATGGAACTACTTTCTTTGGAAGCAGGATAGTGAATGATTTGGAGAAGTTTAAGGAACAGAGTCAGGCGATTATGGCTAACAGATATGACAGATGCTGGATGATGTAAGGGAGAAGTATATACCAGAGATTTATATGGAAGAGATTAACTGACAGAAGTTGGATAATAATATAGCAAGCATCAATAAGACATTACAGCTTAATGACGAATTGCTCATGGTTTAGAAGAATTAAGTCAACATCATTAAATATTCTATAAATTCTAGCTTTCTAAAAATATTGTGAATAAAGTATAATTATAATGTACGAATCTATAGGGAAGAAAAAGCAAGGAGGAATACAAAATGATAAAAATTAGCGAGATACTTGAGATTGGAAGCAATAAGAAATATATAGACAATTTGATTAAAGAGTGTAAGAAAGAAAATATAATTCCGTTTATTGGAGCCGGAATGTCGGTTCCTATATATGAATTGTGGGGGGGATTTTTTTAATCGATGTGTCTAAGAAATCATTTGATTCAGAATTTCCTAAAAAGATTTGGAAGAGGATAGAGGCGGGAGAGTATGAATGCGCCGCATCAGATGTATTAGAAGAATTGGGCGAGGGAGAGTTTTATTCGGCGCTTACAGATGCATTCAGCAAAGAAAAGATAAAAACAGTTAAAAATATAGGCAGTAAATTTGTTACCGGACATTTTTCATGGATTTGTAATAACGACAAATTATGATCGCATACTAGAAAAAGTATACAGAGACAATAATAATAGTTTTGAAGAAGTATCATATCATATAGATGAGAGTGATAGAATGAATGAACTTGGACAAGAGGAAATGCTGAAAACCGACATTATTTATTTAAAATACATGGAGATATTGAAACTGAGAGAAGCCTTGTATTAACTGAGGAAAAGTATAAAGAAAAATATGCTCCGGGAACAATATTCAGAATAGCATTAGAGACAATCTTTAGAAATAAATCTTTTCTATTTTTGGGATGTAGTTTGAAAGGAGACAGGACAATACAATTGTATAAAGAGATAAAAAAGGAATCTAAATTGTATGGTTATGCTTTTGTTCAAAAACCAACAGATGAAAAAGAGGCACAAAAGCGGGCGAGAGAATTGAGCAATATGCTTATTCATCCAATCTGGTATCCGAAAACAGACGTAAAACATGAAAGTGTGAAGGTATTGTTAAGATATATCGGAAAGCAGGTAAATCAGGTAAAAAAAAACAGTAAGTAGTAAGAAAAGAGATGTAAAATCTGCTGAAAGACAAAGTATAGAACTGTCTTATGAAGAAATTGGAGAAATTCTGAAAGAACAAAGGCTGGCTTTAAGTAAAGATATTGTATTAGGCCGGGAAGGATATAATATTGAAAACTTTGAAACAATGCTAAATTCTTTTTACATTTCTCCTAGAATTAAGAGGATTGGTAATGGTGAAGTATGTTCGGACTATGATGTTCAAAAAAGAATAAGCGGTGCAAGTAAAGGAAATATGATTCTGATAACAGGAGAAGCTGGAACAGGAAAATCCTGTTTCCTGAAAAAGTGTTTTCTGGAGGAGTTTAAACGAAGAAAAAAGGATACAATAGTATTCTGGGTATCAGCAGAATTGATAAATGAGAAAAAACCTAAGAATCAGTTCCATTTTTTTAATAAAATTTTGAAATTAAAATATGCAAAAAAGAATCGAGTAATTATTTTTATAGATGGCGTAGATGAGATATTTAATAATGAAAAGAAAAATGCAATTGAGTATATTGAGAAGCTAAGAGAATTGAATATATGTGTTATTTTAGGCTGTCGTAGAAATTATTATGGAAGAATATTTCAAAAAGTGTCTTTTACTGAAATCTATGAGATAGAAAACTGGAAGGAAGATCAGATAGAAAAATATGTAAAAAATTATCTAGGTTTCTGCAAAAAAGAATATTTATATCATGAAATTTTTGAGAAACAAAATTGTGAAAGTTTTTTGGTAAATCCGTTTCAATGTTCTATGTTATTACACTTAATTGTATCTTTGAAAAAAGAACAGATAGATGAAATAGGAAATATATACGTATTGTATGAAACTTTTTATAAATATTGGATTTATAGAGAGAAAGAGCGTACTGATAGTTTTTTAGAGATAAAGGATATAAATAATATACATTATAAAATAGCAAGAGAATTTTATCGCACATATAATAAAGCATTTTCTATTTCCAAAATATTGTCTCCAAAACAAAAAGAGTTGGATTGTCAAAATCAGGAAGTTATTATTTCTTTATTGAAGATGAGAAATTTATTCGAAGTGGAGTCGTGTGTTGCTGAAGGATTTATGCATATGAGTTTATGCGAGTTTTTGGTTGCCAAGAGCATAATAGATGCGTTACTTAGGGGCGGGATAAAATTAATACAAAGCTTTTCCTTACCATACAGACATTTTGAAATGGATTTTTTGGAAAATGGATTAAAGAGTCTGAAGCTGGAAGATGCGAGAAAGATAAAAGAAAATCTTGAGAATGCATATATTTTATTAATGCCTGAGAGTTTCAGAGAAAAACATTATCCTGATATGATAAAAGAGCAGAGATGGGAGAAAAGACTTGAACAAATTAGGAAATAAAAAGTTACAGATAATAAGAGATCAGATGATTTTTTATTTGGGAAAACTACCGGAAATACTTATAGAAAATTCAAAGATTTTTGAGTATGCATTTGAGGAAGATGAAAGTATCCTGGTAAAGATAAGTGCGGCAACAGTTATTATAAATCATGATTTGAATTTTGACATTGAAAAAAAATATATAGATTATATTTTAAATGATGAAAATTGGGAAAAAACTTTGCGCTCATGGGTTGTTGTGTTTTGGCAGGATGTAATTTATGATGATCCTTATTCATATATGGATAAAGGTGGAAATTGGAATAATATTAAGCAACGTCGTATTGGAAGACTTCAGATGAAAAATACGGAAGATAATATAAAATATATGAGAACAAGGGCAATTGATTTGGCACAGCTATATATTTTTTTATAGAAATAGAGGGTGGAATACATTAGATCAGAAAAACTATAATGCAATTATTAATTGTGATACTGAATTGGAATGTTATTCAATTCAAAAGAAAGAATTATTAAAAAAACTAAAGGAAATGTTTAAAGATGCGACCTTAGGTTTGTTTTCATAATTTTACAGAAGGCATAGTATTTATATTTTTTAAAATCTGAATGGATATATTTAATTTACTTTAGATTATAGAAAAATTGAGGAATTAAGTATGCACAAAAAAACCAGAGAGATTGTGCTGGAAAAATTAAGAAGTAAATTAATAGAATATTTGAAATTAATCGTATGGCCAAATTCGGTAGTCGAGGATGGCAGAAAGATTAAGATAATGGCATTAGATGTAGATTTCATGGAGACTGAATAAAAAACATAAAAGCAGTGTTCTCTAAATGAAATGGAGAGGATTATGGAGCTTATTATTATTGGATTAATAAAAAGAAATGTATTCATGAGCAAGGTTTTTGTTTTTCACCGGAATATAATATTTCAATGCTGAAAGTGGAACAAGGAAAGTATGAATTAAAAATATCAAGGAAAAAAGAAAATAATGTGTTTCTTTCAGATGTTATATCAAATATAACAGTACTTGTTGGAGACAATGGAGCAGGAAAGACAACTCTGTTAAAAGAATTGTGGAGTTTGAGGTGTTATCCTTGTGAGAATGAAGATCGTGAGGAATACCAGGAGTTTAATAAAAACGAAAATGAGAAAAATAAGAATTTGATTATTCTTAAAAAAGATGATGGGCAGTTATATTTATATACCAATATTTATCAGAAAAATATTCAAATTCAGGGAGAAATTATAAAAAGCATATTTTATTTAAGTGACTATTCGAGTATTGCGAGCGAATTTATAAGAACTAGTGGAGAATATTTTGGATTTACCAAGATTTACATTTCAAATAGTTATTTTGATGATTTAAATGGAATGTCGACAAATGGAAAACTGGATGAATTGGCGATTACACCAGCAAGATTATTCTTTATTTCGAGTGCATTTTTTGAATTTATATGTCCTGATAAAACATATAACGAAAAGGTGAATGACTTTGGAAGATATAGCAATTGGCTAAAGCAAAATAAAGATCCAGATGAATTTCAGCAGATATGTGATTTAATGTTTTATAATTTTTTGATTGATGAGGACTTTATTAGTGATTATGAAGGATTTGTGCAAACCCAAATTAGAGTAAATATTTATCTGGCTTTTACAAGAATAGAGAGAGCAAAGATGGATGGGAAGATTCAGGAAAGTTTATGGGATATCGTAAAACCTGTATTAGATATTTTGCACTCTAAATGCATAGTCGATAAAGCGAAGGATGATTTGGGATATGTATTAAAAACGAATTTTATTTTTGAATGGGTTTTGGAAAATGGATTAGAGATGCTAAGTACAGATGATGATATTGAAGCGATATATACAAAAATAGTTTCTGTTCTTGGTACGAAAGATATATCAGCTGCTAATAATTTATATTTTTGCGATGCGGCGAATGAGATAAAAGAATTCACAGAATTGTTAGAAAATATTCCTTCGCTTAAAAATGACGTTCCCAAAAAGGATTTAGCTTATAAATCAGGCAGGGAAACGGAGAAATATTCAAGGGAAAATATATTAGAAGCAAGCAAATGGAAGGAAATTATACAGTATATTGCTGATAGAGTAAAGATAAGTGAGGAAATTTCTGGGGAAAAGACAATATGGAAGTTTTTTGCTTCGTTTATTTTGAATATAGACAATTTGATGTTTTCATCCGGAGAGCGGGTTTTTCAAAATGTAATGTCATTGGATATACTTTCTTGGTTATTTTAACAAGTATATAGTGAAAAGTGAGCATCATACAAGGAAAGATTTGCTTATTTGTCTGGATGAAATTGATTTAAGTTTGCATCCTGCATGGCAGCGAGATTTCGTGGATTATCTTGTGGCATATATTAATAGTTGCTACAAAGAAAATAACGTCCAGATTATAATGACAACACATTCGCCACTTTGTCTTAGCAATTTTCCAAGCTCCAATATTATATATTTGCGAAAAACAGAAAATGGAACGGAAGTGGACCTTTCAGAACATAAGGAAACGTTTGGGACAAATCTCTATGAGATACTTGATGATGCATTTTACTTGGGATGTGATTCAATGGGAAGGTTTGCAAGGAAATATATTCAAAAAGTTATAGAAGAAATCATGGAGCTTTCTTATTTGAATCAGGAAGATTATTATAGATATAAGCAAAAAATTGGATGCATAGGTGATACATTGATCAGGAATAAATTAGGGGAACAGCTATCGAAAAAATTAAAAGAAACGGAAGGTCAGAGGGTAGCGGTTGATGCAATTGATAAAGAAATAAAACAACTTGAATTGAGAAGAAAGAAAATTACGGAGGAAATGAGTGGTTCCACTAAAATATCAGAAGAATGAAAATCTTGAGAAAAAGTATTATAAATTAATTACGCAATCAAGAAATGAGAGATTTATTGAAGAGATAGATGAGAAATGCCAATGCTATTTGAAAATGCCATTTAAGAATCTTGTCTGTGCATCACCGGAAGAATTAGAACAGTTACATTCTAATGTGAAGGATAGAACGGATTATGGGCAGATGAAAGATGCCTTTAAGCATATCTCATCTATAAAACAAAACAATTATATAGTTAGTATTTTGTTTCAAAATATGCCTAAAGAGGCTAAATTGTTAATTTATGAACAGGTGGGCCAGAATGTTTGCCTTTATTGCAACAGGAATTTTATTGAAGATTTAAAAATTGTTAAAAATAGAAATGGCAGGAAACCTGTTGGGACTTTTGAATTAGACCATTTTTATTCAAAAGATGAATTTCCAATGTTTGCGGTTTCATTTTACAATTTGATTCCGGTCTGCGGAACTTGTAATAGAATAAAAAGTAATACAGTTTTTAACATAAATCCGTATTTAATGTATGATAAAAAAGATAATATTTCATTTGAATATAATATTCTCGGCAGCAATTACATGGAAAATGAAGATGAGTTAGAAATTAGAATAAAATCTTCGAGTAAAGAGGCTTTGGAAGATGCTCAAAACCTTCGATTAGAGGAAATATATAATCGTCATAAGGATATTGTTCAGGAAATAATTAAGAAAATGAAATATTATAACTCGGAATATATAGAATGTCTGTTTAAAGACACAGGGGCACTGTTTCAAAGTAAAGATGAATTATATCGTTTGCTATATGGAGGATATGCCAATCCAGATGAATTCGGGAAAAGACCGCTATCAAAATTTATAAAGGATATTTATCAGAATACAAAAGAAGTATTGGATGGATTTGATATTTTTAGTGATATTGATACATAATGAAGAAGCTAAATCCATACCCCTGGATAGTCCTGTGTGATATTGTGGATGACTGAGTCAATGGAGAATTCCTGCTATCTGTGTTTTAACAGTAGAGTCATTCGAGCGAATTACACGAAGTCATGTTAGAAATGTTGTTGGAGCGATTATCTCAGAGATATGGGAAGATAAAAAGGTACTGATTATTGAGGATTAACATTTTACCGTTCACAGTATTTTAAAGATACGAATGTGGATAGTAAGTAAATTGGGTGTGAATGGGATATAGGTAAGAGACATATAATTTAGATTTACGATAATTGTATTGAAGTGGGGAAGAGAAAATGATTGTTAAATGGTTAGACTTTTCAGATTTGCATTTTGAGTATACAAATGTTGATACAGTGAATATTAGAGACAATTTATTAAGTACTATTTCAGATAAAGAGTTAGATGCTGATTTTATTTTAATGTGTGGTGATTTTTTTTATCAAGGGAAAACTGACGAGAGCAGAATAAAAGCTTGCGGAGATTATATACATAAAATTATTAGTAGTGCAGGATGTGATAAATCTTCCGTATACATGACACCTGGAAATCATGACTTGGTTCGAAGCAATGAAAGAAATCATCTTTTAAGTTATTATACTAATATTAATTATGAAACAGGCAAAAAGAAAACAGAAGTAGAGCACGAATTAGATGCAAATGCATTTAAAAATTTAAACAATGGTAGTCCAGATAGCTTTTTGGGGTATGCAAAACTATATAAGAAAATAACTGGAAAGGTGTTTAAGGGAAATCATGAATGTATAGAAAAAGACAGTTACCGTATATTAAATATTAATACAAGTATTTTGGCCGGAAGTGCTTATGATGAGGGGAATTTATCTGTATATTGTGGACCATTACTGGAAGAATGTAAAAAAATAAAAATGATGACAAAATAAATATTGCATTTATGCATCATGGTGTAGAATTTTTAAAAAAGAACGGAGAGAAGAAAATTTGAACAGTTAATGGAATCACATTATATTGATTATTGTTTTTTCGGACATGAGCCATGATATTGGAATTCGAACATATGATCATACTGGTAATCGCATGAGACAGTTTACATGTGGTGGTCCCTTAAGGATGGATATAATAAACCGAGTTTTTATTATTGTATTTATGACAGCGACACCCATGAATTAAAATGTTATTTATATACGTATAATGATGAGATACAGGATTGGAATTTGGCAAATACAGAAAGAGCGTTTAAGGATGGAAAATGTTCTTTCATTCTTCCTCGCTTTCAAAAAAAATCGAAGTATTTTGATACGACACGTGACAGGGAATTAGATGGCAGAAAGAATCTTCAGGATGATTATTTAAAACAATTTGGAATAGTAGCTGCATTGCCTTTAAAAGAGTTTATCAGAAAAAGAAATGTAATGATACAAAATGCTAAGGGAAATATTATATTAGCAGGACAGTCACTGGAAAACGCTTTTGATATTCGTGAAGATAATGAAAGTATTGTAAACAGTATTAAGCATAATAAAAACATAAAAAACATAGACATATTTCTTACAGATCCGATTATGTTTGATTCTGCTACAGAGGTTGAAGTAGGAGATACTCCTATTTCTCGTATCGGAACGACTATGCATACAATTTTGTATGATATATACAAAGAATTGGAAAAAGACCAGTCTATTAACATTTACTTCATACCTTTAGTACAATTGGATCATATGGTATTTGTAGATGATTTGTTGTTGCTACGCCACACTTTATTATGGACGAATGATAGTCACTATAAGGCAACTCCATTAATATGCAAAAGAATTGATAAAAACAGTACTTTAGACAGAATAATTGTTAATTCGGCAATGTATAATGTATATGCGGAATATATAAATAGATTAAAAACTGATAGTATGGTAATAGAAATCAAACAATATGGAAATTCTGCTAAAAATGAAACGAAGGCTAAAAAATCTCATAGAGAATGGAGAGAACGATTGTATTATTTGAGAAAGTCTAAAAAATTAAAAGGACAAATTATAATGCATAAGTTGTATCGTTCGCAGCTAATAAGTGATTTGCATTCGACATGGGATCCAAGATTTAGATCGTTTCAGCTGAAATTAATTGGGGAGATGAAGGAGAAAGTGGATTTTTTAATCCGGACAATTAGATGGAAAAATAGATTCTCCAGATAAGCTATATGACGCATCAAATTTATTGAATGATGACACTCAAAAAATATTGTTACCATACATAAAAGAAACAGAACATTTATTGAATGGGATGGTGAAGCGATACGATAAGTGTGGTGAAGCACATATTTTCCCATCTCTGGATGTTGGATTTCCGAATAATATTCTTCGTCTGGCTGGTGGCTTTGCAACGGGGATGCTTGTCGTCTGGAAATCGGGAACTCCTTTAGTTCCAGTTGACACAACAGTGAATGTGTGCTCTAGCAGCTATTATGAATTTGACGAATCAGCGTTGAAAGGAAGAAAAGTGTCGGACTTTTTCAATCAGAAAATTATCCAGAATATTATAAATAAGGGATCTGTTAAAGAAGGATTGGCATTTAGTTTTAATACAGGAAATCATTTTATTTTGTTGAGTAAAAGCAGAAATACAGGACATTATTTCTTAGTTCTCCATTCTTCGGCAAAACAGTATAAAGATACATATTTAGGGTTATATCCGAAACCTCATAACTGGTATAGCAATCTGATAAAAACTTATCAGGAAAAAGGAAGTGACAGATATATTCACTATTTGAAGGACGATGAAGCATTACGATTTATTAGTATAGCCCGTTCTCTGAACGAACAGAACAGAGATATACATAATTGGTTTGCATCTGAAATTTTTGGCGATATCAAACCTATTCAGCAAAAAACATATCACCATTATGGCATGCCGACAGATTATTCCATTGCGATTGGAACATATGTTGTGGATGAAAGGGATGTAGTGCCAATTTTTTCAAGAGAGGGATATCCGATTTTTTTGTTTAGACCTTCTAGTAATATGTGGAGTATTGTTTTGGAGGGGAAAACGAAATATATTATTCCTCATGGCTGGGGACAGGAATTAAGATACGATTATTTTGCGAAGCAATTCAGAAAGAAGACTTTAAAAATGGAAAATTAAGTATTAAAAATGGAAAATTTGTTTTGTCAAATTCTCAACATGGTTATTATGAAAAAAAATTTGATATTGATTATTCGGCCAGATTTAACAAGAAACAAGTAGGAGTTAGAGATTTATACAAAACAGATAAATTTGATGGAAAAAATATTTTTGGAGATACACCATATATCAAAGGTACTATAGAGGAAATATTAGATCCGGTAGCGCTTTTTCGAGCGATACAGAAGGAGCGGTTAAATATTATGTTTCGGGAGAAGAAAATTAATGGGGAATTTATATTTTCTTAGACATTGCAAGACACAATTTAATGCAGATGGAATGATTTCTGGATGTTTGGACTCAGAATTGATTGAAAATGAAATCACTTATCAAGAAGAAATGATGAATTGGGATAATGTGACGATTTTTTCTTCAGATTTAATGAGGTGTAAAAAAACACTGGGAATATTGTTGGAAAATATCCGGATTAGTCCTGTAATTGTATATACTTCGGCGCTTCGTGAACGGAATATGGGATTATTTGAAGGAAAAAGAAGAGCGGATTTGCAAAAAAAGTATCCTCAATACTTTATAAATCAAAGATTTTGTCATCAGTTTACCCCACCGCAAGGGGAAAGTTTTTATGATTTTTTACAGCGCGTAGATGGATTTATTAATAATGAGTTTTTGCCATATAAAAATAGAAATGTCCAAGAAAATTTTATAATATGTGCACATAATCAAATATTAAAACTGTTGTATTGTAGACTTCAGAATGTGTCCATCGAAGAAAACTGGATGAGTTTAGATTTTCCTAGCGGAACAGTTGTGAAAATATATCCTTAACTTTCTGAAAAAAATCAGGCGTAATCGAATAACCTGAAATTATTGTAAGTGCTCAAAACATGGCGTAGTGTAAACCAGCAGAGTTCCTGCTATAATACCTACATCAATGTTTGAGGCACTGTAAACGGTAGAATAAAACATTTGGGTCAGACCCCATGAAATCCAAATAAAAGAAATGAATCAGAGCTAAAAGTTCTATAAAGAAAATCTAAAGTATCTTGCAGAGACTTATCTTAAATGATATAATTTCAAAAAGTAGGAAAGGAAAGAGTGTTTGCAAATTCGTAATTCTCAAAGAAAAGAGGATAATACAATGCCAGAATTGAGTAGATTTGAGGGAATGGTCATAAAAATGTTATTCAATGATACAGTCCAGCATAATAAACCACATGTTCATGTTACTTATGGTGAGTATAAAGCTTCTGTTGGATAGATGGAGAACTGCTTGCGGGTTCTCTTCCACAGAAACAATTTAGAATGTTGGTAGGATGGCTTGCTTTACATGAAGAAGAAGCATATGCCGCTTGGAATAAAGCCGTTAGAGGAGAACATTTTGATAAAATTAAACCATTACAGTAGGGGGTGGGTTGATGTTTGTATTAAATGGAATTGTATATGCTAATGAAAAGTCAGAAAATATCCAAGTAGTATCTGTTAAACCATTGGATGATATGATGATGATTCTTACATTTTCAACAGGAGAACAGCGTCTTTTTGACGCATCTATCTTAACAGGATCTGCCTATAAACCATTGTCTGATGAAGAATATTTTTAAAAATTGTAAAGTAGTAGATGGAGTGGTTACCTGGCTGGATGAGGAGATTGACTGTGCACCTGAATATATGTATGTAAATAGTTACGAGTATCCCTCTCTTAAACCTGCTATCTGATTTTAAGAAGATTCCTTAATATTGGGGTCAGACCCATGAAATACCAATCATCATACAGTCAGGCTGCCTCTTCGTGTGAACTGGGGAGGTGGCTGGAGTGATACACCGCCCTATTGTAATGAAAAGGGCGGGACTGTATTAAATGCCGCTATTCTTTTGAACGGGGAGAAGCCGGTAGAGGTGACATTGGAGAGGATTCCTGAGCAGAAGGTGGTTTTTGACAGCCGGGATATGGATGTTCATGGAGAGTTTGACACGATTGAGCCTTTGCAGGCCACAGGTGACCCTTATGATCCCTTTGCCCTGCAGAAGGCTTGTCTTCTTGCCTGTGGGATCATTCCCAGGGAAGGACATACTCTGGGTGAAATACTGGAACGTCTTGGCAGTGGTTTTGTTATGCATTCTGAGGTAACAAATGTTCCCAAAGGTTCCGGTCTTGGCACCTCATCTATTCTTTCGGCAGCCTGTGTGAAGGCAGTGTTTGATTTATGGGAATCGCATATACAGAAGAAGATTTATATGCCCATGTACTGGCAATGGAGCAGATCATGTCTACAGGAGGCGGATGGCAGGAACAGGTCGGAGGTATTACATATGGTCTTAAATATATAACCTCCATGCCTGGACTTCAACAGCGGCTTCAGGTAGCACACATAGAGCTTTCACCGCAGACAAAGAAGGAACTGGATGAGAGATTTGTCCTGATCTATACAGGGCAGAGGCGTCTGGCGAGAAATCTTCTCCGTGATGTGGTGGGACGCTATGTGGGCAATGAACCGGACAGTCTGTTTGCGTTGGAGGAGATTCAGAAAACAGCAGTACTGATAGATTGCTGCACAATCATACTTATTCCTGTATCTCTCAAATGCGGAGATACAGGAGTAATTTACAGGCTCTCTTTCTTGTCCATCCGGTAGCGTTTATCCAGGTGGCGGTTAATCAGAAGCAGGAATACAATTGTTGAGAGGACAGAAGAGATTCCGTCAGCAACAGGTTCTGCGAAAAAAGCCGCTTTTGCACCAAAGAAAGAAGGCAGGACAGCTGCACTGATCACAAAAAGAGATTTTCTGGTAACGGAGAGCGCAAGTCCTGTCTTTGGACATTCCAGGGCAGTCAGCCCGTCTACAAAGACATACTGGAAGCTTAGCGGAATGATCATCAGTGTATAGGTACGGATGACCCAGACAGAGAATCTGATATACTGTGGATTAGTGGTAAACAGAAGAACAAAGTACCGGGGAATAAACCGGGAGAGAAGGAACATGATGGTGGTAAAGATAAGCATTACTCTCAGAATGTTCCTTTCTGCGTCCTTGACCCTGTTTACGCATCTGGCACCGTAATTGTAGCTCAGGATTGCCTGTGTACCTCCGCTGATCCCGATCATAGGTGAGGTGATCAGAAGCAGATAGCTTTGAGCAATGGTGGCACAGGTGATCAGCATATCGCCCTGGGAAGCACCACCATATTTCTGGAGCACTGTATTCATAAAGATCAGGATCAGGCTGTCTGTGGCCAGGATCAGAAAAGGAGAAAATCCCAGGGAAAGGATTTTCCTTATGACTTTTAAGTTGTACTGTCCGAAGGTAATCTTTACAGGAACCTTTTTTCCCAATAAGAAGGTCATTGCAAAGATGCAGGAGAGTATCTGTGAAATAACGGTTGCAATGGCAGCACCGGAAATTCCCATATGAAAACCAAAAATAAAAATCGGGTCTGACAAGATGTTACATCCTGCGCCGATCAGTACGGTAAACATTCCCACAAGGGGGAATCCCTGACAGTTGATAAAGTAATTAAGCCCTGTAGCCATCAGTGCGAAAAAGGTACCTGTTGTATAAATAGTCAGGTAGGTATTGGCAAAGGGAAAAGTAGCCCCACTTGCGCCAAACAACATAAGCAGCTTATCTTTTAGTAGAAGAAAGCTGACAGTCAGCAGAACAGAAAAAATACTGAGCATCAGAAAAGAATTTGCCAGTACCTGTTCTGCTTTTTTGTGATTCTTTTCGCCCATTCGGATTCCCATGGTAATGGAACCTCCGATTCCTACCAGGGTGCCAAAAGAAGTGAGAAGTGTAACGATAGGACCGCATATGCCTGCACCTGCAAGAGCCAGTGCGCCATTTTCGGAAATATGTCCGATATACATCCTGTCAATAATACTGTAAAGTACATTGACAAATTGCGCGGTCATAGAAGGGATGGCAAGCTGGAGCACCAGAGTGCGTACGGGTGCCTTGCCAAGATTTGCTGTTGTGTTCATTTTAATTTTCCTCATCCATTCGACAGGGACTGCCGCACTTTCATGTGCAGCAGCCCCTGTATATTAATCATTGTCAATTTTAACAGATATGGACAGAAAAAGCTATGATTTTTGAGATATTGTCCTTGTAAAAGATATTGAGAATAGCCTCTCGGGGTCAGACTCTCGGGGTCAGACCCATGAAGAAGAAATGATTTTTCTCTAAAGAAACTATAAACGAAAACGAGAGCATAGGCTACTGGCGCTGCTCTAATAACTACATAAAATTTTGTGGAAGGCACATTGGGCGCTACAAGGTATGGAAAGGAGAATTATGAAAACAACATTACTTATCATGGCAGCTGGTATTGGCAGCCGCTTCGGAACAGGAATCAAGCAGTTAGAGCCGGTGGATTATGCTTTCCAGGACATTAACGATATTCCGGGAACTCTGCCGGAAGGACGTACAAAGCCGTGGGGAACTGGACAGGCCGTGCTTGCAGCGAAGAAGGTCATCAAGACCCCGTTCATCGTCATCAATGCAGATGATTACTATGGCAAAGAAGGTTTCAAGGCTGTTCATGAGTATCTGGTGAATGGCGGCAAGTCCTGTATGGCAGGTTTTGTGCTGAAGAACACGCTGTCTGATAACGGTGGCGTGACTCGTGGTATCTGCAAGATGAATGAGGATTACAACCTGACCGAGGTTGTGGAAACGAAGAACATTGTAAAGACCGCAGCTGGAGCAGAGGCAGAAGGAATGGCTGTTGATGTTGATTCTCTGGTTTCCATGAATATGTGGGGCTTAACTCCTGATTTCCTTACAACGCTGGAAGAGGGATTCAAAGAATTCTTCGAGAAGGAAGTGCCGGGTAATCCACTAAAGGCAGAATATCTGATTCCTATCTTCATCGGTGAACTGCTGGAGCATGGGAAGATATCTGTGAAGGTTCTGAAAACAAATGATACATGGTATGGCATGACCTATCATGAGGATGTCGCAGCAGTAAAGGATAGCTTCAAGAGGATGCTGGAGAACGGCGTGTATAAGACTGACCTGTTCAGCGATCTGTAAACGACGATGAAAGAAACGATTGATTTACTCGGAAAGATCCTTACAAACATCCTGACTGCTCTCTATGAGCCGTTTGGATTCTCGCTTCTTCTTTCCTTCTTGGCAATGTTTTTCTACCTGTATGCATATGAGCCTGCTGCAGCAGGTAAAGGATGGAAGAGCGCCATAGTGACATGGTATCAGAAATTCAAAGAGAGCGTGTTCTTTCGGAAGTTGTTTCTGTTGTTTTTTGTGACTTCGATGATTTTATTCCGAACACTATTGAACCGTAATTTGTGGATGAATCCGTTATCCAAGGTCATGGGTGGCTGGGGCATCTGGGAGACAGTGAACGGCGAGCAGAAACTTACAACTGAGTGCATAGAGAATGTGATCATAATGGTGCCGTTTAGTTCGGTAGTGATGTGGACATTCGAAGAAAAGATAGGAAACGGCTGGAAGAAGATACTGTGGTATAGCGGGAAGATAGCGTTCATCTTTTCGGTAAGCATTGAGATGTTGCAATTATTGCTTAGGTTGGGTACGTTTCAGCTATCGGATATCTTCTACAATACAGTAGGTGGAATGCTCGG
>ENA-OQHY01000567-OQHY01000567.1-human-gut-metagenome-genome-assembly--contig:-NODE-567-length-20563-cov-7.868174_pt1 | contig 20563 bp, 20 predicted proteins | sample MGYA00242570_ERZ504733 | MGnify/ENA primary metagenome ERZ504733 (study PRJEB26092, sample SAMD00036219) | human gut metagenome | host: Homo sapiens | study: EMG produced TPA metagenomics assembly of... | reverse complement strand
AAGGTTCTCGTATCGGCGAACCTGAAGGACATCAACGAGGCTCCTTCGGCAATAATATTCAGTAACAAACCCCATACGATATGAAAAGACAGAAGATACCAACAAGATCATTAAGCGTTGTTAAGTACCCCGAATATGTTGCATGTGAGGAGGCGGCAGAGGGCGAAGCCCGAGCCGCACCATCACGGGGTACGCAATACTTTTCAATACTCCGTCAGAGCCTCTGTGGAGCGACGATGACAGCGAAGCCCGGGAGATGATAGCCCCGGGCGCTGTCAGTAAGAGTTTCTTGACAGCCAGGACATCAAGATGACGATGTTCCATGACAACCACCTGCTTCTCGCTCGCAGCGACAAGGGTAAAGGAACGCTCACCTACTCCATCGACGACAAGGGCGTAGCTTCGAGTTTGACGCCCCGAACACCGTAGACGGCGACAAGGCGCTCGAACTTGTGCGCCGCGGCGACATCAAGGGCTGCAGCTTCGCCTTCTCGACCCGCTACTACAACCGCGACTTCGTGGAGCGCACAAGCGAAACGGCACCGAACGGAAAAGTAGCCATCACATATACCGTAAAGAGCATCCTTGGCATTCACGACTTCACACTTGCTGCCAATCCGTACTACCCTGACACAAGCGTAGAAGCACGAGAACTGACCGACAATCTACGTAATGTTCTGCACCAAGCTCCAGCGGAAGAGAAAAGCGAGGAAGTAGAAAGACAGCTGCGCGAAATGCGCCAGGCAGCACAAAAACGAATTTTCCAATCATAAATCAGTAGTTATATGACGAAACCAAAGAACAACATTATCGTTCGCGAGCTTGTAAACAAGTATCAGGCGAACTGCGACCGCATCACAGAGATTGCGGACGCTTGCGAGAAGGAGAAGCGTGAGCGCAACGAGGCGGAGACCGCCGAGTTCGAGGCGCTTACCCGTGAGAACCAGATTCTGCAGATGAAGATGCAGGCAGCAGCAGCCGAGCACCTCCGCGAGAACCCGAACGCCATCGAGGAGGCTACACGCATGATCCGCGAGAACAGCGCACAGGGCCAGCGTACGGAGATTCTTCTTGTGCGTGACATGATGATGGTGTCTGACGTGAACAACGGCGGCATCGTACCTCTCAACGTGCAGGAGATTATGCGTCCGCTGCAGGAAGGCTTTATCCTCGACAAGGTAGGCCTGCCTATGCCTACGGGCCTCGCAGGCGATTATGTATGGCCGCTCTACGAGAACGTAGACGCTGAGCTTGCCGGTGAGGGTGTAGAACTCACCGACAAGAAGATTAACCTGAACAAGCTGAGAGCTACACCGGAGCGCATCGGTATCGCTATCCCGGTAACCAACCAGTCGCTCAACCAGTCGCAGGGCATCCTGGAGATGATCGTGCGTGAAATCATGCCACTCGCCCTCCGTCGCCTCCTCAACAAGGTAATCTGCAGCACCAACAAGTTGAACGCCTCGACAAAGCTCACAGGTCCGTTCGTAGCCCTGAAGGCCAAGGCTACTACGCTGTCTGCTGTGCCTACCTTCAAGGAACTCAACGGCATGAAGGCGAAGATGTTCGAGACCGGCATCGAAGGCTCGAACGCTTGCTGGGTAATGACAAAGAGCATGGCAGCCATCCTCGAAGGTACGCCTGTCAACGAGAAGGGTATCTACGTGCCGATGATCCAGAACGACATGCTCTGCGGCCTCCCGGTATACACCTCTAACGAGATCCGCGACACCGACGGCACGGAGTTCATCGGTCTCGGCGACTGGAGATACCAGCCGATGGGTCTCTTCGGCGACATTCGCTTTATCGTTGATCCATACAGCAAGGCACGCAAGGACGCAGTGGACTTCGTTCTCAACGCAGACTACGCTACTATTACCGTACGCCCGGAGGCCTTCGCGCTCGGCAAGGTTGCTAAGGTTGTGTAATTTTGAACGTTCGTATATCTAATAAAAACATCAATCATGGCTATAACGGATTTGGCACTATTCAAGAAACACGTGAGAGCTGACGACTTCGCCGACGATGACGAGTATCTTGCTCATATACTCGACACGGCGGAGATGGCCGTCATAACGGCGACAAACAGAACTCCCGAGGAACTTGTGGAGATGGGTAACGGCAGCCTGCCAACGCCCATCAGGCACGCAGCGATGATGCTCGGCGCCCATTGGTACAACCAGCGTGAGAGCGTGAGCAGCGTCCAGATGCACGCCGTGCCCGATTCGTTGCAGTCATTGATTAAGCCTTATCGAAAACTGGTATGAGAGCAGGAGACATGAAGTACAGAATAAAGCTGCTCAAGCCCGTTGCGACCGCCAACGCCTACGGCGAAGAGACCAACGCCTACGAGCTGCAGAGAACGGTGAGGGCACAGCGTGTAAAGCAGAGCGGCAACCGCAGCGAGGAGGTCGGAGAACACTTCCCCGACTATCGGGCTGAGTACAACATCCGTGACGCGCACCAGGTAGAAGAGAACTGGCGAGTGCAGCAGCTCGGCGGTTATCTGTATACCGTGGTGGCGATCATACCGAACCTCGACCGAGGCATGAAGACATTGATCTGCGAACGAGTGAACGAATAGCAAGTCCTATGAATCAAACCGTCAATGACATCAAAAGGCCGTTCCTCGACGTCTACAAGGCGCTCGACGTGAAGACACAGCGAAAGGCCATGAAGGGCGCCATGCGCCGCGAAGGCAACCGACTGAAGAAAGCCGCCGTAGCCAACCTCGGCAGCAGCGGCATAGGCAAGGGCACCAAGCGCAGCCTGTCAAGCGGCATCTACGTGCGGACCTATCCCGACCGCTACGGTCTGGGCTTCATGGTGAGCGTGAAGCCGCACGGTAAGCGTAAGGGCATACACATGAACCGGCAGAGCAAGGAAAAACCTGTGCTGATGTGGGCCGAGGACGGAACCAGGTATCGTAAGGCAGGAAGAAGAATTTCTTCGTTCTTCGGCAAGAGCCGTTTTACGGGCAAGAAGATACGTCAATACGTGAGAGGCGGTGCGAATCGCGGCAAGATGAAGCGTTACGCTTTCCTCGCCAAGACAGAGCAGCAGACCGCTGACAGCGTAGAGACGAACCTCTTCAACAACCTCCAGGACAACATCGAAAGGGCGGCGAGAAAACAAGGACTCATCTAAAAAACAAGCAATGGTAAAGAAGACATCTCTCAGCGCAGGTGCCATCATTCGCAACATGCTTCTCTCCGATAAGGAAGTGAAGACGAAAACGAATAAGGTATTTCCTGTGGTAACAGACAAGGCGCAACTGCCATACATCCTCTACAGACGTGCAGCTCTCGCACACAACCCTACAAAAGCGGGTATGCCTGGTGCAGACACCGTAACGATGGAGGTAGTGTGCTACACAGCACAATATGCGGAAGGTGTAGAACTTGCGGAAGCTGCACGTGCGGCACTCGACTACAAGCAAGGTGAACTGGACGGCATCCGTATGCGCAGCTGTATTCTCATTGATAGCGAGGAGGGTTATGAGGACGATGCCTATGTGCAGCAGCTTGTATTCCAAGTAAAAATTTAACCATTAAAAACTTATAGTTATGGCAGAAACAAGTGGATTTATTAACGGCAGTGACATTCTGCTGAAAGTAGACGGCAAGGCCGTAGGCCACTGCTCTACTCACACACTCACGTTCAACTCGGAGACAAAAGACCGAGCAGTCAAGCCTGCAGCGACCGCCACCAAGGGCAGCGGTCTGTGGAAGGGCAAGGGCGTCACAGGACTCTCAATCTCCATCAGCGCGGAGGGCTTCCGTTTCTACAACGAGACCGAGAACGGTTTTGAACAGCTCGCCCCTTCCTGGGGTAAGGGCCAGAGCGTGGAGGTCGAGGCCTTCAAGCGCGGTGAAGATACAAAGCCTTACGTCAAGGGTAACTTTGTTATCGCCTCAATAGAGGAGTCATCACCAGCCACTGACGATGCGACCTACAGCCTTTCGTTGGAGAACGACGGCGAGCCTGAGGTTTACCCGGGCAAGGCAGGCTCGGCTGTAGCTGCAAAATAAAGCGCAGAGACATGAAAAAAGTAGAAATTACCATCAACGGAAAGGCATACCCCTGTAGACAGACTATGGGGGCTATGCTCCGCTTCAAAATGGAAACTGGAAAGGAAGTGTCCGCCATATCGAACGACGTGACGGACATGTGCACATACCTGTTTTGCTGTATAGCATCGGCGTGTAAGCATGACGGCGTGGAGTTCGGTCTTTCGCTCATGGACTTTGCCGACAGTGTGACGCTTGATGATGTCGCCGCGTGGACGAATGCCATCAACGGCGACGCTGCAGGCGTTGAGGCTTCGGCTGAAAAAAAAAGTTAGAAATACTTGAGCTGCTGGGGATAGCCGTTGGCAACATCGGCATCCCCTATTCTGATTTTTGCGGCTTCACGCCCGAGGAGTTCGACCATATCTACAGAGCATGGAACGAGCAGCAGGAGGCACAGCTTCGGGACAGATGGGAGTGTATGCGCATGATGGCGACAATAGCCTGCAGCCGCACGTAAAGGGCAGCCTGACACCACAGAAAGTACTTCCGCTCCCGTGGGAAAAGAAAAAGCCGATGCAGAAAGCACCGGCTGTATCGAAGGAAGATGCGTTAAAGCGTTTTGAGGAAGTGTTGGGAAAAGTAGGAAATGACTAAAACCAAGCTTCCCAAGGGACGTTGTGGTATCCAGGTTCATCGGGATGGGTGGTACTTGCCCCGTCAAGGGCAATCCAAAACACTACCGTACTAATGGCAGTGGCGACCAAAGAATAAATATTCAACCCAAATGGCAAGCAGCTTAATACGGAAACTACCAAAGCCAACAACGCCCAACGAGAGATACATGCCCAACGTTTACGCCTTTTGTCGTACTTCGTTGGCTCATCTTCACCGATAATCTCAAAACTGATTTCGGCTTTGATTTCCTTTGGATGTTTTGTTACTTCATTTGTTTTCATTGTATTGTACCTTTTGATTTATATCGCAAAGATGCAAAAAATATCGGTTACTTAGTTACTTATACATTAAAAATATGGCAAAAGAAATAAAGTTTAACATTAAACTGCACATTGACGGCAAAGAGCAGTTGGTTTCCGCTACATCGACAGTGGAAAACTTGCGCGGTGTCGTCAACGTCGCCAAATCGGACATACAGAAAGCCAACGCCGTTTTTGTGAACTTCAACCAACAGGTTATGAAGCTTCAAAACATCAATGGCGCAGTGCAGCAGCTTGCCTCAACGCTTAACAGCGTGACAGAGGAAAGCCGCACATTTGGCGCAGCCATGAACGTAGCTAACACGATGGCAGGAAAGAGCGGTGACGATTTTGCCAAGCTCAAAGGGCAGGTAACCGAGTTGTCGAAGACTTTGCCGATTGCACGTGACCAACTCGCAAACGGCTTATATCAGGTAATCAGTAATGGCGTGCCCGAAGACAATTGGTTGGAGTATTTGCAGAAGTCGGCAAAGGCTTCCATCGGTGGTGTAGCTGATTTGGGAGAGACCGTAAAGGTTACATCAACTATCATAAAGAACTATGGTTTGCAGTGGGATGCCGCCGAGAGCGTGCAGGACAAAATACAGCTCACTGCCAAGAATGGTGTAACCTCATTCGAGCAGTTAGCCCAGGCGCTTCCAAGGGTTACGGGCAATGCCGCCACTTTGGGCGTGAGCATTGACGAACTTTTGGCAAGTTTCGCAACGCTTACGGGTGTTAGTGGTAATACTAACGAGGTTGCAACACAGATGGCGGCAATCTTTACCGCTTTGGTGAAGCCGTCGAGCGAGGCGGCGAAGATGGCGCAGCAAATGGGCATAGAGTTCGATGCGGCGGCTATCAAGGCGGCAGGAGGTATGCGTAATTTCCTTACCAGTCTTGACAAGGACGTTAATGCATACGCAGCCAAGAGCGGTATGTTGAAGCAGGAAATTTACGGCAAGTTGTTTGGCAGTGCCGAAAGCCTTAGAGCATTGGGGCACTTACCGGGCAGCTTGCTGCAAAGTTCGGGGAGAATGTGGATGCCATGAAAGGCAGCGCGGGAACCATCGATGATGCTTTCGGCAAGGTTGCCAATAGTGGGTCGGCGGCATTCCAGATGTTCCAAAACCAAATGAGCGAGTACACCGATGCCGTAGCGTCGGCGGTAAGTGGCATTATGCCAGCCGTGAATATTATGGCGAAGTTGGGAAACACCGCCGTTTCCATTCTTGCGCTCAACAAGGCTTTGCAAGTCTTTTGCGGCATAAATACCATTGCCAAGGCCCGAATTATTGCCACCAATACAGCGGCATTGGTATGGAACGCTACATCAGTAAGGGTAAATGCCATCGTAAAGGTAATGTCGGCTTCATTCCGTGGGGCGGCGGTGAGTGCCACAACGCTGAAACTTGCAATACAGGGTTTGTTGGTTTCTACGGGTGTGGGCATAGCCATTGTTGCGCTTACAGAAGTAATCAGCGCATTCTCCTCGAAGTCCTCGGAGGCTAAAGACAAAGCAAACGAGCAGGCAGAAGCAATGAAGGAGATGAACAGCGCAGCCGACGAGGTGAAAAACGCCTATGACAGCACGCTAAAGTCTACCTATCGGAACTCATGTCGAAATACGACAAACTAAAGGAAGGGTGGAAGTCTTTGTCTACCGAACAGCAGAAAGTGCAATGGATAAAGCAGAACCAATCCGCTTTCGGTGAGCTGCGGCTGAAGATAAACGATGTCTCGGAAGCCGAGAATATCTTTAACAACAAGACCGATGCTGTGGTAGAGGCTTTCATGCAAAGAGCTATGGCAGCTGCATACGCTGCGAAGCTCACAGCATTATACCAAAAACAAATCGGTCTGCTTGACAAAAAGAAGAAGACAACTAAGAGTATTTCTGACGATGCTAAGGATAGCGGAAGAAACGCCAAAGAGGGCGACATCGTGCCGGAAAACTGGCGCAACGAGCGCTATGGTAAAGTTGGTAACGATGGAGAATGGAGATTTACCAAAATAGGCGCAGAAAGATACAATGGTACGAATGTTTCGGGCAACAAACAGGTAATTTCGATAGACAAGAGCCTCAACGCCGTTAATCAAGAAATTGCTGACACCCAAAAACAGTTAGCTGAAAAACTGAAAGCAGGCAAAGGTTTTATTACAGCAGACAAGCCTGCTAATAAAATTACCAACACCCCGACACACAGCACCGCCAATACACCATCTGCTGTTGAGCCGAAGACATATATCGAAAAGCTGCAAGCGCAGCTGTCTGCTGCTCAAAAGGAGAAGGACAACGCCCTGACCATCGAAGCACGAGTGGAAGCCGACGCAAAGGTGAAGAAGATACAGGCGCAGATAGACGAGGCGACAAAGGCAAGGTATCAATCGAAGCCGCTACCGAGCCGACATATATCGTGGCAGGTTCCACCGACGATAAACGCAAGAGCTACAGCAACGCACAGCAGCGCATCGGCAACATCCGCCAGGACTACGACTCTGGACTGATAGACAAAGCCTCAGCACAGAAAGCTATTGCAGACATCAACGACCAACTTTCTGCGCTCGGACTGAAACCTATCGAGGTGCACTTCAAGACACCTATCGAAGAGTTGCAAGAGCAACTGCAGAACGCACAGCGCAGTCTCGATGAGGCTACAACCATCGAGCGAAAGTCAAAGCCTCAGCAAAAATCGCAGAAATACAGGCAGAGATAGACGAGGCGACAAAGGGCAAGGTCTCCATAGCCGCCGAAGTCACGCCCGAGTACATCGAGCAAGGCTCCGCCGCCGACAAACGTCAGAGCTATAGCAACGCACAGCAGAAGATAAGCCGCATCCAAAACGACTATGAAATTGGCATCATTGGCAAAGATGAGGCCATGAAACAGATAGACGAGGTAAACAAAGAGCTCGCCGATCTTGGTCTTAAACCGATAAAAATCACTCTTGAACCTTCTGGATTTGACAAAGCATTTGAACAAATACAGAAAGGTTGGGGAAGCGTGCAAAACATCAGTGGCGGCATACAGGGCATTTCTGATGCACTTGAAGGTAATGGCAACGCATGGGAAAAAACCTCTGCAATGATTAATGGATTTATATCTATTGCACAGGGAATACAGGGAATAGTAGAACTCTACAACCTCCTATCCGCTGCAACAACAGCACATGCCGTAGCAACAACAGCAGACACTACTGCAACAACAGTAAATACGGGCGTAACCGCCGCGAACACCGCTGCGTCTACCGTCAACACGGTTGCTAAGGAAGGCGAAGCGATAGCTAACGCTACCGCAAGTGGAGCAAAGATGCCGTTCCCAGCCAACCTTATAGCAATCGCAGCTGGTGTGGCAGCCGTTGTGGCAGCAATCGCAGCAATGTCAAGTTTTGCAACTGGTGGTGTCGTTGGTGGTACCTCTACCTTTGGCGACCGAAAATTTGCACGTGTCAATAGTGGCGAAATGATACTAAACAAAACGCAACAGGCTCATTTGTTCCAGATGATCAATACGCCACGCTATACCCCACCGTCATTTGTACGAAGAGAGTTACCGCAAATGACACCTACGCAAGTGACACCTACGCAAATGAATGACGTGCACCTCGTGGTTGACGTGCGTGGAAAGACGCGAGGAACAAGTATAGAGCAGACTCTAAGTAACGTGCGCAAGATAGCAAGAAAGTCTGGACGGCGTTCAAATCTTGTTTAATATAGAAAAAGGGAAACTATGTACATACACGGGCAATTTATAAATCGGAAGGGTAAGGTTATTACCATTGAGATCTTATCAAAAGGAGACAGAACCGAGGAGAAAGTCATCGGCTCTGAAGGCAGTGGTATCTACTTTCAAGACGACCCCATTGAAATAACCAACGAGATGAACGACACGTTCGATCATCTCTTACGACACAGTTGCACAATACGCCTCTTGTGTAAAGATTTCATCAGTGATTTTTACAACACATCATGCCGTAGTACTATTGTAAACGTGCGGCAGGATGACACAATCATCTTTGCGGGATATATAGAGCCCCTCGTATTCTCGCAGGGATACAATTTTGAATATGACGAAGTAGAGATAAATTGTATTGACATACTTTCATCATTACAATATTCTCAATATATGGGCGCAGGTATGCCTGGAGTAAACTACGAAGACATCAGAAGCCAGGCAAAACAACGCACCTTTATGCAGATATTAGAGTCTATTCTCTGTGCTGCTACTACAGAAGTCATTATAAACAAAGACAAGGCAATAAATACATTCCGTGTATGTTACGATGACAGCAAGAGCATTGACAAAAAAGAAACTGAAACTTCCATTTTTCACGACATCTCCATATCCGACCTTCTCTTTCTTGAAGAGGAAGAGGAGGACGTTTGGACGCAGGATAAAGTAGTAGAAGAAATTATGCGATATTTAGACTTGCACATTGTACAAAACGGCGTAACATATTATATCTACGCTTGGGAGACACTGCGCAATCTTAATAACGACAACATAAAATGGAAAGACATTACGCATAATCAATCCGTAATAATATCCCCACGCAGCACTATAGACATTACCCTGGACACGGTTGCTGACGATGACACACAAATAAATATTGACGAAGCATTCAACAAGTTGGTACTGAAAAGCGATACGAAAAGTATGAAAAACCTTATCAGAAGTCCACTTGATAAAGACGACCTTTTTTCTCCATTCACGGGGAAACAATTCTATCTCCGCGAAATCGTTTCTCCAGGAGGCACCAAAACGCCAAAACAAGCATTTATTGAGGCGTGTACAGGAGGACGCACCACAGACTGGGGTAAGGCTTACTTTGCCGATTGGTATATTCGCGTGATGAACAACAGTAAATGGAAATTCCGTCCCCAGTCTGTAATGGGAGTTAACGCATCTGAGTCTTACTTTCCGTATGCGGGAGACAATCGCCACCAATATGTATTGCCAGACTTTATAGGTAGAAGCCGAGGTACAGCTTTGTTAGAGGTGGGATGTGCTATAACAACACTCAGCACTAAAGACAATTCTGTAAAATCGAAGGTTGATATGGAAGAGTGTCTCGTCATTGGAATTCATGGCGTTCAGGCAGGCTTGGGAGGTTCAAACAGCCCTAACAAGGGCTTAATGTCGATGATACCATGCGCTACATACGAAGACACCGCAGAGGCAGGAATATACTCTCCTGCAGATAACGACACCACCAATTACATGGTAATATCAGGCAAAATAGCATATAACCCTATAAGAGAGCTGTCATGCCCGCCTTACGTATCGCCCGTATATTACAAAGACCTTCACGCTGTCAAGGGCCGTAATGACAACGAATACTATACTCAGGAGTTCTATAAAGCAGAAACGCCAAGTTCTAAACCTATATTAAACTTAGATGTCAAAAACGGCTTTGTGCCTTACTCTGACAAGACCCCTCAGTACTTCAAGCTACAGCGGAATATCAATCTCCAAGATAAGGATGACATTTCTAAACTATCAGTGCTGATGTGTATGCTTGTTATTGGAGACAAGTGTCTCGTCGAGAAGAAGAAAGGCGAAAAGTTCTTCGATGGCGACACACCAGGAACGGGTAATGGAACGATAACAGATTACGTGTGGCGTAAATATAAAACCCCGGGAGAATGTGTTGACGACAAAGAGTATTATTCGCAATCATTCAGCATTGGCTTCGACCCCAAAATAGACGACCTCCTTGTTGGCACCGAGTACGATATCCAGAATAATATTAACATTCAGATGAACTTAGATGCAGAAGGAATGGCAATCCCTATGAGAAAGACAGACAAGTTGAAAGGAGCGGTGAAATTCACTATACTGTGTCCTGCACAGCCTATATATACGCTTGGAACCGTAGTTTCAGCACCGCCCTGGGAGGCTCAAGAGATTGAACCATCCATGTGGGGAGATTACTTATTGAATGCAGTAGAGAGCATCGTCATAAAGGATTTTGAAATAAAACTCTATAGTGATAATGGTCACTACGAACAACGTGACGAGAACGACATTATTTATACGAGTGATACCGACGAATCCTATGTCAATGCAAAAGATGATCTTGAATTTAAGATTACAAGTGCCCTAACGGCAGAAGAAAGCTATGCTCTCGGCGTTAAAACGTCTCTAAGTCTGTCAACTCCTTTTGATGTTAAAAAAGAGGAGCAGCTACTTGAAGTCTACGATCGTAATACGGGAGAAATGGCTAAGCCTGAGCAACACTATGTTGCTAATCACTACGCCGATTGTCATGTACCACGAGTAACAATGATGCAGAACATTGAAAATGACGGCGAAAATGTAAGTATTGTCAACCGTTACCGCCATCCGGCTATGAATAAAGTGTTCTGGGTTACAGGTATTAGTCAAAACATTATGGAAGGCATAGCTTCAATGAGTCTTCGCGAAATTTAAAATATAAGTATAATGATAGGAATAAAAATGTATGCAAAACCGAAGGCTTCAAATAAAGGAGGCGGAGGTAATGGTGGCGGCAGTGCGATATTCGCATCTACACAGAGTCAACGTGTCGATGAGGCTAAACATGCAGAAAAGGCCGACGAGGCTAATTTTGCAAAGAAGGCTGGCGTTGCTGGAGACATTGACATCAACGCACCCGGATTGCAGCACTTCCTACGAAGCGACGAGGAAGATACTGCAGAGAAAAAGATTATATTCAAAGAGGGATTATCTTCTGAAGCCGATGTACTCTTCAAGAAAGCGATTTCATTATTAGGCAATCTGGTTTTAGCCGATGGAACCCTCGGCATCACATCTGACGGCATCGCTACACTGCGTTCTCTGCTCATTGGCAATACGGGATATGGCATAACGCAGGAAGGCATCGCCACCCTCAAAGAGATTGTGTCGGCTGCTTTCCGTTCGGGTGCGCTCGGCTCTGGCTTTAAACTTGGTGATTACAACGGAAGTGGTGACAGTTACTTGGAGGTAGACCGCCTGCTTGTACGCAAGGCTGCGGAGTTCGTAAGGCTTGTAATCCGAGAGCTTCAAAGCGTAGGTGGCGAGATTGTTCTGTCGCCTGCTGCCATGAAGATTAGCAATGTGGTCTATTTTGAGAAGGGCACGGTTCTTCCCGAATACAACGGCTCCCCCCTACGTTACAATGTTTACCGTTGCTATTTCTCGCAGAAGAAAGGTGACGAGGAGATAGAGAATCAATTTGTGATGGGCGACCTGGTGCGCTGTCAGACGTTCAACGTCAAGGAGGGCGTGAGTGAGAACGTGAAGAACAGATACTACTGGCGCAAGGTGTACAAGGTAGGCAAAGACTTCATCGACTTACTTGCTGACGATTGTGATACTGGTAGCGACGTTCCGCAGGCAGGTGACGAGCTTGTACAGATGGGCAATACGACGGACACGGCACGCCAGTCGGTCGTTGTTTTGTCGGCATACGGAGCGGATGCGCCATCATTAAAGATGTACTATGGTGTAGATAGCTACTCGCTTGACAACAGAGAAGTATTCGTGCTATCGCGTTCCGAGATGTTCGCCATAGCCGATAAGTTTAGGTTCATTACGCGCAAGGCTAATGGCGAGATAAAGAGCACGCAGTCGTTTGCGGAGCTTGTAATGTCCGTGGATGGACTCAATTCAACGGTCAACAACAATAAGAGCGAGGTGGATGGACAAATATCAAAGATTAGCTCGCAAATCACACAGACAGCAGGCAAAATCACTACGCTTACCAAAGAGCAGACTGCGATGGGAAATAAAATATCAAAGATTGAGCAGTCAACTGAAAAAATCTCGCTACAGGTTGAAACGACCACGAACTTGAAGAACTGCATCGTCGGCTCAGCCCTACGTCCATGGGATGACATCGTGAAGATTGCTGCCGGTCTCTCGCAGGCAGTGAACATAATAAACGGTGGCGGTGTTGGCGGCTCAAACTACGCAGTATTCAATGCGCAGGGGGCGACTGCGAACACATGGACTGGTCTATACTTCAAAGATGTGCGTGTGACACCTGGCAAAAAATACATCTTCAGTGTTTGGACGAAGGTCATAAGGGCAACAGATAGCGGTGCGTATTACACAATCAAACGCTTCGATAATGGTGTCGCAGGTGCAGTTGTCGAATCGAAAAACTATCCCAATATTGTTGGTGACTGGGCACTATACACGTCCCAAATAACAGTGCCCAGTGGTTGCTCAAGGCTACTGATAGAAACAGCTATTCGCAAGAACGGTACTATCAATCTGTGTCGTCTGATGCTCATGGAGGGCACAGAGTATGGTGGATGGAGCCTTTCGCCTTACGACAAGACAGAGGCAGGCAAGCTGGAGACCGACTTAAAATCTACGGGCATCGACATCGAGAACGGCAAGATAACGGCAACGGCGGATAAGTTCGAGATACGTAATAATAGCGGCGAGACAACGGCAAGCGTTAATGAGAAAGGTTTGTTAGAGGTTGGCGCAGGTCTGTTTGGCGGTTTTATCAAAAAGAAAAAGACAATTATTACACCAGAGAACATAGACCAATACCGAATACCCGCAGCTTCCTTAAGCGTTGTATTATTCGACTTTACTAATGCGGGCTCGTTCGTGGAGTTTCAAGGTGATTTCAATAATTACTTTAAATCCTCGCAGGTTGATCTTGTATTGCCATTCAACAATCCTAAAGATAGTTTGAATAGTCTTCATGGCGTGTCAACCGACGAAGCGTTACAATATGTTGGACAAACACTAATAATCAAGAATCGCGCAAACGTTGCATTCGTTGTACATGGAGGAGGTATAATAAACAAAAGAGGAACAACGACCTCAACTGGAGTTCTAAAAGTCAATGAAATTTCCTCAAATGAAAGACTTATCACGACTTGCGAGGTTACGACTACTTTTGGCAATTCTACGAGTAATGGTCCCAACCGCTTAACCGCCGTAGGATGGAATGGAAACATTTATGGTTAAATATAAAGTGCAACAATAGAACACAAAACAATATGAAGAAGATAGAATCATGGAAATAAAAGTAAGACGAATAGCTAAAAAGGAGGCGTACACCATCGGCAAGATGTATATAGATGGCGCATACGTCTGCGACACGCTCGAGGATAAGGATAGAGGACTGACATCTAATATGTCGGTGGCGCAGATATGCGGAGTTAAAATCAAGGGCGAAACCGCCATCCCGACTGGCAGATACCTCGTAGACATGAAGACGGTATCGCCACGCTTCGGAGGTCGAGCGCAGTACCAGTTCTGCAGGGGGAGACTGCCGCGACTGTGCAATACGCCCGGCTACCAAGGTGTGCTGATACACTGTGGCAACACGGCGAAGGATACGGAGGGCTGCATCCTCGTCGGCGAGAACAAAGCGGTCGGACTGGTACTGAACTCAACGGCAACGTTCCGCAAGGTATACACCATGCTGAAGGCTGCGGACGAGCGGTGCGAGCAGATTTGGATAACAATAGAGTAAACACAATGGAGATGACAGGAAACATTACAACAAGCACTGGCAAAGCATTTATTGTAGGCACCATGAGCACAGAAGCACTTACCGCTCTGTTCGATTTACGCTGGATGCTCGTACTTATCGTCGTACTTATCGTCGCCGATTTTTGGTTCGGTGTGTCGGAGAGCCTTAAAAAGCGTGAACACTTCCGCTTTTCGCGAGCAGGTAGAAGAACGTGCAACAAGGCGGTGGACTACGTTACGTATCTCATACTCGGCTCGGTGCTCGGCTTGGCTATCTTCGAACCGCTGGGCTGGGCAAACCACGTAACAACAGCGGCTATCGGTTTGGGCTTCGGCTGCATCTGGGAGATTGACAGCATCGTAGGACACGTATGCGCATTGCACGGCATCAAGAATACATTCTCCATCAAGCGGTTTATTATCTCGCTCATTAAGAGCAAGAATAAGGACATCGGCGAAGCGGTGGAGGATGCAGTGGATGAGGATTGTAAGAGATAGTTAGTTTAATGTAGGAGAGCGTTCTTTGACTTGTTGGAATACCGCAGATCGACCATTTGTACACTTGCTGCATATAGTGTAAATTGTTTTAAATCTAATATGATTAAATGCAATAATATATTAAATTATAGTAAAATCAACGACTATTAGCATTAAAAACTTGTACTTTTTATAAAAACTTATTACTTTTGTAATCGAAATAGGCAGGTAAATCCTAAATTAAGAGTGATAAGTGTCATAAGTGTATTGCAAATGCACCTCTTTTAGGGTCTGCCTTTTTTCGTATATATACCATAAGTAATATTTGAATGAATGTATATTTAGACGAAAGTGGAGATTTAGGATGGGTCTTAGATAAACCATATAGAAATGGTGGGTCCAGTCGTTTTATGACGATTGCATTTGTCGCATGTCCTGCCGAGAAAAAACATCTTTTACGAAGAATTGTTGTTGATGTCTACAGAAAGACAAAGACTGATCCAAAAACTGAATTAAAAGGAAGTTCTTTGTCAGTAAAAGACAAATGCTATTTTGCAGAAAAGGTAAGAAAACTTGTTAGCATGAATCCTGATATACACATAGGTGCTATAACTGTAAATAAAAGCAGAGTTCAACAACATATCAGAAAAGATGGTAATAAGTTATACAATTATATGATACGCTTATCTGTACTTGATTGTATCAAAAACGAATTGATTGTAAATCTGATAAGGGATAACAAGACGGTTAAAGTAAAATCGGGTAATAGTCTTATAGATTATTTACAAACGACACTATGGTTTGACATGAATTGCTCTACTCGAATCATAGATATGCCCTCTGACAGCAAGCAGGTTAAAAATTTAATATTCATTGATTGGATGAATAATTTAATTTGGGGCAAATACGAAGACAATAATGATAAACCATTCAATATCTTACGCAACGTTATAACATCACAGAAATTGTTTTTTTAACACACACTAAATATTAAAAAGAAAAGCGGTATTCCGACAAGCGGAGTACCGCTTTTCTTTTTAATAAGCAAATGGTTATGCAAAACTTTAACAATTTATTGGAATTTATAGCACAATGGATAGTAGGTGTGCTGTTAGGCTTGTTAGCCTGCGCATTGCTGACGTTATTATTTGGGTGTTCTACACCGCAGCCAGTGGTTGTAGAGCGAGTGGTCGTTAAGACTGATACACTCTATAAGGCGAGGACGAGTGCCGACACGTTTCGGCTGCACGACTCGGTGTATGTTGAACACTACACTCGTGGCGACACAGTGTATAGGCTAAAGAGCGTGTGGCGATGGCGTGACCGCATAAGTGTGAAGACCGACACTATATATAAAGCAATGCTCCAGACCGACACAACACGTCTTCCCATACCAGTGGAGCGCAAGCTATCGACGTGGGAGCGCACGCAGATGCACGTCGGGCTGTTTACTATCGGAACGGTGGTGTTTGTAGTTCTGTCGCTATTATTGTGGCTGATACATCGCAAAGAATAGTCCAACACCTCAATTTGAAGTTTTTATAATGGTACCATGGCTATTGCACCATGGTACTTTCATTTCGTTATTTTATCTCGGGAATATTGCTTACAGCCTTGCGTTTCATTTCGTCTGCGACCTTGGCATATATCTGTGTAGTCTTTATTGACGTATGTCCAAGAATTTTAGATACCGTATATAAGTCTGCGCCATAATACAGCAGAAGCGTAGCGCACGTGTGGCGGGATACATGCACAATTTAAGCAAAAGCAACGGAAAGTGAAGATGAGAGAAATGGACTGCAAGTGGTTGAGAATGAGCAATATTTCATAATTCTGCCAATTGGCTACAAAGCAAAGCCGAGCAGGATATTGAGTTATTTCAGTTACCAAACCGTTAGCGGTCAGTTACCGAAACCAACACTGCTAACGAGGTGAAAAACAAATAGTTTGTCACCAGTGTTTGTTGCACCGTTCTGCACAACTTTCAATGACGGAGAATGCTTACTGATTGATTATTTTTGCAAACTAAAAAAGTAAGCAGATGAAAGTTGAAAAATTCAAGGTGCTGCTCTACCTTAAAAAGAGCGGATTGGACAAGAACGGTAAGGCTCCCATCATGGGGCGCATCACCCTCAACCGAACAATGGCGCAGTTCGGTTGCAAGTTGTCATGTACGCCAAAGTTATGGAATCCACGTGAGAGCAGACTTGACGGCAAGAGCAAGGAGGCTGTGGAAGTGAACGCCAAGATTGACAAGCTGTTGCTGGCAATAAACTCAGCCTACGAGTCACTTGTGGAGCGCAAGACGGATTTTGACGCAAAGGCGATAAAGGATCTGTTTCAATGCAGTGCAGACACTCAGATGACCTTGTTGAAGCAGCTTGACGCCATCATTGCGGACATTGAGTCAAGAATCGGCATCGACTACAAGAAAGGCACGCTTCCAAACTACCAGTACACTCGCCTGACATTGGCATTGTTCGTCAAGAAGCGTTATGGAACTGACGATGTGGCATTCGGTGAGCTTGACGAGCAGTTTATCCGTGAGTACATGGACTTTTGCTTGGACGAGAGAGGTCTTGCACTTGATACAGTCCGCCATTATCTCGCCATCTTGAAGAAGACCTGCCGAACAGCTTTCAAGGCAGGACACTCCGAGCGTTATCATTTCATGCACTTTAAGCTACCTCAAAAGAAAGAGAATCCACCAAAGGCATTGACACGTGAGGACTTCCTGAAAATTCGTGACCTCGAAATACCAGAGCGAAGAAAATCGTTGGCTTTGACCCGTGACCTTTTTCTTTTCGCTTGCTATACAGGCACGGCTTATGCCGATACGGTTTCCATCACGGAAGAAAACCTCTTTCGTGATGAGGAGGGCAGCCTTTGGCTGAAATACCACAGAAAGAAGAACAAGATGCTTGCACGTGTGAAGTTACTGCCAGAGGCGCTTGCCATGTTGGAGAAATACAAAGACCCGACAAGACCTACTCTTTTACCGCCACAGGAATTTCGAGTGCTGAGAGGTAACATGAAAAGTCTCCGAGTACTATCTGGCATAAGTATGGATTTGGTCTATCATGTTGGACGGCACAGTTTCGCATCGCTCGTTACGCTCGAAGAAGGTGTTCCGATAGAGACTATCAGCAGAATGCTTGGTCACAACAACATTCAGACCACGCAAATCTATGCACGTGTCACCCCGAAAAAGCTATTTGAGGATATGGACAAGTTCATCGAAGCCAACAAGGACTTCAAGTTTGTCCTGTAATATTATCACAAAATAAGAAAGGAACATAACAATGAGAAGTACATACAAGCAGTTTTATTATATCAACCGTGGCAGAGTAAAGGCAGACGGAACCACATCTATATTTTGCCGTATCACGATTGACGGCAAAGTGTCAGCCATAGCAACAGGTCTTTACTGTGCTCCCGAAGAATGGGACACGAAAAAAGGTGAAGCCAAGAATGCAAGAGTGAACGGACAACTGCAAGCGTTCAGACAAAGAATTGACGAAGCCTACGAGCAGGCAACAAAGGAAAAGGGCATCGTTACCGCCGAGATTCTGAAGAATGTTATTGTTGATGCAAATACTATCCCGATGACATTACTTGCCACTGGCGAGGAGGAGCGTGAACGCCTTAGGCTGCGCTCTATCCGTATTAACTCAACATCTTCTTATCGCCAATCTAAGACATCGCAGCTAAACTTGCGAGAGTTCATCGGGTTACGAGGAATGAATGACATTGCATTTGAAGATTTGACTGAGGAATTTGGCAAATCTTATAAGTTGTTCTTGATTGGCAAAGGGTATAGTGCATCCAATACGAACCATAATCTTTGTTGGCTGCAACGCTTGGTTTATATCGCTGTTGACAGAGGTCTGCTGAAATTCAATCCATTGGAAGATGTCGGATATGAAAAGAAAGGCTCACCAAAGCGTAGACATATATCCAGAAATGACTTGCTGCTCATTATGGAGACTCCTATGGAGGATAAGGCTTTGGAGTTGGCACGCAGAATGTTTGTTTTCTCCAGCCTTACAGGTTTGGCTTATGTCGATTTACGTAACCTGTATCCACACCATATCGGGATGACGGCAGACGGTAGAAAATACATCCGTGAGAAAAGAGCAAAGACCAACAACGAAGCGTTCATTCCCTTGCATCCGATAGCTGAACAAATAATGTCGCTATACAATACAGCGGATGATAGCAAACCAGTTTTCCCTCTTTCTTCACGTGATTCCATGTGGTTTGAATTTCATTCACTCGGTGTGGCTTTGGGTATAAATGAGAACCTTACCGCACACGTTGCAAGACATACATTCGGAGTAAACATGGTTACTTCGGGCATATCAATGGAAAGCATCGCCAAGATGATGGGGCATTCCAACCTGCGAAGCACCCAGGTCTATGCCGTCATCACCGATGACAAGATATCCAAGGACATGGACAAGCTGATGCAGCGCAGAGAAACAAAAGAAACTGACCAAAAGAGAAATAAGGAGGACGAAAAATGAACAGAGGAGTTATAACTATCAGCGAGAGCGGAACGGTATCCATGCCGACCGATACTGTATGGATGACCATGCAGGAGATTGCCGACATGTATAATGTATTCGGCTGCTATGTGCGCAAGGCTGTCAAGGCTATATTAAAGGATGGCATTCTGAAAGAGCAGGGTGTACGCCGTCATGTCAGGAAGAACGACCGCATCAGCTATGATGTGTATAGTCTTGAACTCGTCATTGCGGTAGCCTTCCGTATTGACAGCATTGAGAGCAGAGCCTTTCGGGAGTTCATCATGCAGTCCGTCATCGGCAAGCAGACAAGCCGCACTAAACTGGTCTGTATCTTTACAGAGAATGCTATGGCATAGACCTGCCATAAAGCAACGTTCCTTGGAGGCTTTGCACCTCCAGCCACTCGGGCGAACCACCGCAGTGTGTTTTAGCATGGTATTAGATTTATACAGGTAACACAAATGATACCCGGCAAACACGACCAACTCGGTATAGCCAATAAAACGAGGCGACAACCTATAACAGCCACACTCGGTAAGTTATACGTTGTCGCCTTGTTCATTTCACACACTCATCAAGGACATTCTCCTACACACCTTTCATTCTGTACGCTTCACGATAGTTAGCCATCAGAATCTTCTGAATGTCGGACTCGCGGTAGAGTATCTTTCCGCCAAGCTGGATATACGGGATGACACCGTTGTTTCGGTAGTCCTGCAGGGTTCTTCGGCTCAGTTGCAGCCTGGCGCAAAGCTCCTTGTCCGTCATGAACCGCTCACCGCCAAGCATGGGGCGGTAGTTCATCACGGCACGTTCAAAATTGTCAACCATTCGGTTGAGGTGGTTCACGATGTGGTTCATCCACTCGCTGTTTCTTGTCATTATTTCATTGCTCATAGTTGTCTCGTTTTATTGTTGATACTTACGTTACTCGGTTTACTTGCTGCTTTGGATTAAGTGGCTGTTGTATATTGACAGCCTAACCTGTGCGCTTGCGAAAACGCATGTCCTTTTTCTTGTCCTCCACTACTGCTACGATAGCCATCACGTCCTCCGGCTTGTAGTAGGTCTTGTGGCTGATTTGCGTATAAGCCAAAGTTCCGT
>ENA-OQHY01000566-OQHY01000566.1-human-gut-metagenome-genome-assembly--contig:-NODE-566-length-20564-cov-6.342956_pt1 | contig 20564 bp, 19 predicted proteins | sample MGYA00242570_ERZ504733 | MGnify/ENA primary metagenome ERZ504733 (study PRJEB26092, sample SAMD00036219) | human gut metagenome | host: Homo sapiens | study: EMG produced TPA metagenomics assembly of... | reverse complement strand
ATTCTGGTCAACGTTGAGTCGCCGGTGAGCACCACTGGCGCACCCTTGGCCATCTCGGCCAATCTTCTTCACTACGAGCTTCGCTGCCTCGCGACGCGCCACCACGCCCACGTGGTCCATGTGCAGGTTGAAGTAGTAGAAGCGGAAACCGGTTGCTGCCTGCTCAAACTCGCCCCACGAGCAGATGCGTATGCAGGCGGCATCCCATCCGAGCTTCGGTTTCTCGGGGGTCTCGTTCAGCCAGAAGTTGCCATTGTTGAGCAGCTTTATGCGGTCTTTCTTGTAGAAGATGGCTGCATATTCGCCCTTCTTCTTGCCGTTGTCGCGACCCACGCCGATATAGTCGTAGCCATCGAGTGCGCCGAGCATGTCGTCGAGCTGCGCGTGCAGCACTTCCTGCGCTCCGAAGATGTCGGGATCTTCAAAGTTCACCTGGTCGCAAATCACCTTGCAGCGTGTTGTCCACACGTTACCTTTGCGGTCGTCGCCGTTGTTGTGATAGCGTATGTTGTACGATCCAACGAAGAGCGATTGTGCGCTCATTGCCATTGCGAAACAGAGCGCAGCAGCTGATAGTAAATAGCGTTTCATTCTTTTATAGTTGAGAAGTTAACGGGTTGACAATTTTACAGATTGGCATATTTACAAGTTCTGCCTACAAAATTACTTATTTTTTGAATATAAAAACTACTTTTGATGTAAAAAAAACGTAACTTTGAGGTCGTTAAATCCCGAACATCTATGGAAAAGCTACTACACTATATCTGGAAACATCGCATACTGCCGCTCAGCGAGCTGCGCACCACCGACGGTCGCAGCGTGGAGGTTATCGACCGGGGCTGCCGAACATGCACGCCGGACCCGATTTCTTCAACGCCAAGGTGCGCATCGACGGCGTGATGTGGGTGGCAATGTGGAGATTCACGAACGCTCTGCCGACTGGTTTCTGCATGGTCACGACACCGATGCGGCGTACAACAACGTGGTCTTGCACGTGGCAGCGGTGGTGGATGCCGACGTGGTGACCGAACGTGGCGACCGCCTGCCGCAGGTGCAGCTCGCAGTGCCGCAGCAGGTGCTCAGCAACTACCGCCGTCTGCTCGCCTTCGACCGCTATCCGCCTTGCCGCGAGGCGGTGCTTCCGCTCGATGCCATCAAGAAACGCTCGTGGCTCAGTGCGCTTGTTGCCGAGCGTCTCAACGAGAAGACGGAGGCGATACGCCGCCGCGTAGCTCTGTTCGAGGGCTCGTGGGAGGCAGCGTTCTTCGCCACCATGGCGCGCAGCTTCGGCTTCGGCGTGAACAGCGAGGCGTTTGAACAGTGGGCGGAGCGACTGCCACTGATGCAGATAGCCCACCACCGCGATGACCCGTTTCAGGTGGAGGCGATGTTCATGGGCATGGCTGGACTGCTCGACGAGGCGCAGATGACACCCGCTACGCGCGATGCTGCCCTCGCCGACCCCTACTTCCTCAGCCTAAAGCGCGAGTTCGGCTATCTCTCGCGCAAGTTCCGGCTCGAACCGATGGCGCGTCAGGCGTGGCGTTTCCTGCGTCTGCGCCCGCAGAACTTCCCGTATATACGCATGTCGCAGCTGGCGCAGCTCTACTGCTCGCGACGTGCCGGCTTGGCTGAGATAACGGCGTGCGAGAGTGTGAAGCAGTTGCACGCCGTGCTGCAGACCAGCGTGAGCGACTACTGGCGCACGCACTACACGTTCGGCAAGGAGAGCAGCCTCAACGAGAAGCGACTATCCACCGCCTCGCTCAACCTGCTCGCCATCAACGCCGCCGTACCCGTGCTGCACGCCTGGGGCTGCTACCGCGACGACGAACGCCTCGTGCAGCGCGCGCTCGACTGGCTCGAACAGCTGCCTGCCGAGGACAACACCTACATACGCCAATGGAAGGAGTGCGGCGTGGAGGCACGCAACGCTGCCGACACGCAGGCACTCATACAGCTGCAGCACCGCTACTGCGAGCGAAAGGACTGTCTGCGCTGCCGCTTCGGATACTATAGCCTAAAGAGGAGTAGCACCAACCAAAGCCCCTCCCAACCCTCCCCGTCGGGGAGGGCTTAGTTAGCAGTTCTTCCTCAGCTTAGTCAGCAAAGGCTTAGAAAGGCCTAAAGAGGCTTAGTTCGGCTTATTTTTAGGAAGGCTTAGAAAGGCTTAAGAAGGCTTAGTTCGGCTTAGTTAATAATAAAAAACCCAAAATAAACAATGAACATTTGTATTTTCTGCTCTGCCAACTCAAACATTCCCACCGAATACTTCGAGCGCACGAGCGAGCTGGGCACCTGGATGGGTGCCAACGGGCATACGCTGGTGTTCGGCGGATGCAACCTCGGACTGATGGAGTGCGTAGCAAAGGCTGTGCACGACGCAAAGGGAATGACCGTGGGCGTGGTGCCTACGATAGTGGAGAAAGGCGGAAAGGTGTCCGACTATGTCGACGTGAAGATACTCTGCGACAACCTCTCCGACCGCAAAGACCTTATGATTGAGCGCAGCGACGTAATAATCGCGCTGCCGGGTGGCGTGGGCACGCTCGACGAGATATTCACCGTGCTCGCAGCTGCCTCCATCGGCTACCACAACAAGCGCGTCATCCTCTACAACATCGGCGGCTTCTGGGACTCGCTCATCGCCATGTTCGACGACCTGAAGACGCGTGGTGTGCTGCGTACAGGCTTCGACGACACCGTGAAAGTGGCACATACGCTCGATGAAATAGCTGCTTTAATCGCCCAATAGTTCATGTTTTGTCATTGTTCTCCGTACGCTGTCGGTGCGGACGGCGTACGCAATCTGATTGGACGGCGGACGCAATCCGATCGGGCGGCGAACGCAACCCGATTGGGTGGCGAACGCAACCCACCGCTCAAGATTAATATTTTAACAACGGATTCCGTAGTTTTTTCTCTACGCACTCTAAACTTCTGTGGTTTCCGTGCGTTCCGTGGGCACTTCTTTTTCCCACGGAATTCACAAAATTCAGAACCTCTTGCTTGGGAATGTCCTCCCACAGATTTCACGGAATTCACAGAAGTTTAGTGTGCGTTTAGCCAGTAGCAGAGGTCTCCGGTCTCCACCGCAGCAAGAATGTTCTGTGTGTTCCGTGGCTTCTGTGGGCAGTTTCGCACCCTAAACTTAGAGTGGTTTCCGTGCGTTCCGTGAGAGAACAATACGCACCCTAAACTTCTGTGGATTCCGTGCGTTCCGTGGGCACTTCTTTTTCCCACGGAATTCACAAAATTCACAGAACCTCTTGCTATGGGTATTTCCTATAAAAATAGGCTACGACAAAGAACAGTCGTAGCCTATTTTCATTATGTAACAAACTTCTTACTTCACGCCAATCTCCTTTAGCAAACGCTCTGCGTTGCCCCACTTATCCATGAGGAAGAGCATGTAGCGGATATCCACACCGATGCAGCGAGCCAGACGCTTGTCGAACCAGATGTCGCTTGAGAGCGAATCCCAGTTGCCGTCGAATGCCAGACCGATGAGGTTGCCGTTGCCGTCGAACATCGGCGAGCCAGAGTTGCCGCCGGTGATGTCGTTGTTGGTGAGGAAGCAGAGCTGCATCTTACCCGTTGTCTTGTCGGTGTACTTGCCGAAGTCGGGCGAAGAAAGGAGCTGCTTCATCACTGGCTCTGCCTGGTAGTCGATGGTACCTTCTCGCCAGCCTCCATCTTGCGCACGATAGACGAAGCCTCGGTGTAGTAGCCCGACGGCTCGCCACCCAACAGATAGCCGCCTACCTGACCGTACGACAGACGCATCGTGAAGTTGGCGTCCGAGTAGTGAGGCAGTTCCTGCTCGTAGCGCACCTTGGCATCGCAGAGGTAACGCTCCTGCTCCTCTATCTCTTCATACACGCTGTTTATAACGCTTCTACACTTGTCGTAGACAGCCTTCACAGCCTTCGCATACTGATAGCCGGGGTCTTTGGCCAGTGCCTTCTCGGTGAGCTTAATCTTCTTTCCGCTCTTCATCACTACGGATGTAGACCACAGCCAGTCGACATACTTGCGTGTGTCGCCGCCGAATTGCTCCGCAATGGTGGTGTAGAACTCAGGCAACTCTTCCTTAGCCACATACTGACGGAAGTTGTCGATGAGCGCAGCCTGCACGTCCTTGTCGAGAGCCGCGTCCCACTCTGCACTGTTGTCGGGGAAGTTGTAGTAGGTCTTCGACTTGCTGCCCTTCTCTGGCATCATGCCGATGAGTGTGAGCGCACGAGTGTTAAACTCGCTGGTGCGTGAGAATGTCTCGCGCCATACGGTGCTGAGCTTGTCGGCATCGAAACGCTTGGCGTATAGGTTCTTCATCTTCTCGAAGTCGAGTTTGCCCTTCAGGTAGCCGGTCCACTTCTGATACTCCTGGATGCGGTCCTCGAAGTCAGCCTTCTGGCGGATGATGCCCACGGAGTCGATGCACTTGTTCATGCCGAGCGAGTTCTTCCAGTAGTTGGAGCTCTGCGCATACTTCGAGTCGTACTTGATGCGCACTGCCTCGTCGGCACGCATGTGGCGTATCATCACCGCCTGCTTCACGCCGCGTATCTGGCACGCGGAGCGTTCTCAGCGTCGCGCATCTCGCGTATGCCGTAGCTTGAGAGGTAGCGCTCGGTAGAACCTGGGTAGCCGATAGTCATGGCGAAGTCGCCCTCCTTGTATCCATCCATAGACACCTTAGCCCAGTGCTTCGGCTTGTAAGGCACGTTGTTCTTCGAGTACTTAGCCGGTCCGTTGGTGTTAGGGTCGGCATAGATGCGGAACACCGAGTAGTCGCAGGTCTGGCGCGGCCACATCCAGTTGTCGGTCTCGCCGCCGAACTTGCCCATCGACTTCGGTATGGTGAACACGAGGCGCAGGTCGCGGAAGGTGCGGTATGTCGTAGCGTAGTACTTATTGCCCTCGTAGAACGGCTTAATCTCGAGGTCGAGCGACGGATCCTGCTCGTGCACCTCCTTGATCATCTGGTTCTCCACCTCGTTGAGCAACTTCTCGCGCTGCTCGTTGTTCATCTCGTTGAAGCCGCGCTGGGCGAGCATCTCCGTGATGTCCTTCTGGTCCACCATGAAGCTCACGAACATATCCTTGTTCGGCAGCTCCTCCTCGAAGGTCTTTGCGTAGAAGCCGTTGAGCATGTAGTCGTGCTCCACGGTAGAGTGCGAGCGGATAGCCTCAAAGCCACAGTGGTGGTTGGTGAAGACGAGTCCGTCGGGCGACACTACGACACCTGAGCAGTAGCCAGAGAAGTTGACAACAGCGTTCTTGATTGCGTCCTCGCTCTTGTAGAGCTGGTCGTAAGAAGGGGTAAAGCCATAGCTCTTCATCTGCTCGTACACCGCCTGCGGCAGGTTGTAGAGCGTCCACATGCCTTCGTCGGCATGAGCGGCAGCCGATGAGAGCGCAAGGGCTGCAGCGAGGAACAGATTCTTTTTCTTCATAATATTAAAAGTTGGTGTTTATATAATGTTATCTTAAAGCGAAAGACTGCGGTCTTTGCGCCGACCTTTTCAGACCGACGCAGCCTACTAACGGAAATACTTGCCCACTACGGGCAGACTCTTCAGCGGCAGGTCGTGATAGACAATGTGGCCTATGAACGCCACGACGAGCGCGGTGTTCACTGCAAGCGCAGCCCACTCGGGTAGGTTGTCGTTGGAGAGCGTCATGAGGAAGTAGAAGAGTGCCGTGATAGCCACGTACACACCTATCGACTTCAGCGGATAGTTGATGGGATACTTGCGCTGACCGACGAGATACGACAGCACCATCGCCGTGCCGTAGCCTGCCACGCCGCCCCATGCGCAAGCCATGTAGCTGTATTTGGGCACGAAGAGCACGTTCACCGTCACCAGCACCAAGCAGCCTGCGGCAGAGAACCACGCACCATAGATGGTCTTGTCGATGAGCTTGTACCAGAACGAGAGGTTGAAGTAGATGCCCATCATTATCTCGGCAGCCATCACGATTGGCACTACGCGCAGTCCGGGCCAGTAGCTCTCGTTCGGGATGATGAAGCGCAGTATGTCGATGTAGGCGATAACGACGAGGAAGGCAAGCAGCGTGAAGATGATGAAGAACTTCATCGCCGTGGCGTAGGTCTCGCGGTTGTCCTTGTCCTTCGACTTGCCGAACACGAAAGGTTCGTAGGCGTAACGGAACGCCTGCGTAATCATCGCCATGATCATCGCAATCTTCGTAGCCGCACCGTATATGCCGAGCTGCGTCTTCTCGTCGGCTCCGTCGTAGAGGTAGGGGAAGATTATCTTGTCGAGTGTCTGGTTGAGGATGCCGGCTATGCCCAACACTAACAGAGGCATGGCGTAGCGCAGCATACGGCGCCACAACTGCACGTCGAAGCGCCAGCGGAAACCCGTCAGCTCGCGCCAGAAACAGAGCAGGACAACGGCTGTACAGATGAGGTTGATGTAGAACACCATGCCCACGTCGAGCGTGAACTGCGCATCGTACAAGCCGAACGGGTTCAGCTTCAGTGCCGGCAGCACGATGAGGTAGAGCAGGTTGAGCACAATGTTCAGCACGATGTTCACCAACTGTAACGCCGCGAACTTAATAGCCTTCTTCTTATAGCGCAGATAGGCGAACGGTATGCACTTGAACGCGTCGATAGCCACGCAGACGAACATCACAGCCACCCAACTCTGGTGGTCGGGGTACTTCATAAACGTTGCTATCTGTGGCAGGAAACTGAACACGAGCGCCACGAAAAGCGCCGCCGTCGCTCCGACGGAGATGAGCACCGTAGAGTAGACGGTCTGCGGATTCTCCTCCGTCTTGTTCACATAGCGGAAGAAAGTTGTCTCCATGCCGTATGTAAGTACCACAAGCAGCAGCGCCGTGTAGGCATAGATGTTCGTAACGACACCATATTGTCCGCCGCTCGCGACGAACGCTGTGGTCTGGATGGGCACCAGCAGATAGTTGATGAAACGGCCCGCAATGCTGCTCAAGCCGTAAATGGCGGTGTCCTTTGCTAAACTCTTTAAATTAGCCATATTTTTAAAGTCCTTTTTACTTTTTTACTCTTTTACTCTTTTACTTTTAAAAGAAAAGGTAGCATATTGCGATTGCCGCAATCACGCCAGCGAGGTCGGCAAGCAGACCGCAGGCTACGGCGTGGCGTGTGTAGCGCACGCCGACACTGCCGAAGTAGACGGCGAGGATGTAGAAGGTAGTGTCGGTGGAGCCCTGGAAGATACACGAGAGGCGACCCACGAACGAGTCGGCACCGTATGTGGTCATGGCATCGACCATCATGCCGCGGGCTCCGCTACCCGAGAGCGGCTTCATGAAAGCCGTGGGCAGCGCGCCAACGAAGTCGGTGTTGCAGCCCAAAGCCTCAACGCCCCACTTCACGCCACCGATGAGCATGTCCATTGCGCCCGAAGCGCGGAACACACCGATGCCCACGAGTATCGCCACGAGATAAGGTATGATGCGCACAGCCGTGGAGAAGCCGTCCTTTGCGCCCTCGATGAACGCATCGTACACGTTCACCTTCTTGCGCATACCGGCAAGGATGAACACCACGATGATAAGCATCAGCAGTATGTTAGCCACCGACGTGCTCACGACGTTCATCTGCACCTTGTCCATAGCCGAGAAGCCCCAGATGATGGTGGCTACGGCAAGCGAGAGTCCGCCTAACGTGAGCAGCATCGTGCGGTTGAGCAGGTTGATGCGCTGATAGAGTGAGGTGACGATGATGCCGGCTACAGTGGAGCAGAACGTAGCAAGCAGTATGGGCACGAAGACATCGGTAGGCTGTGCTGCGCCAAGCTGCGCTCTGTACACCATGATGCTCACCGGAATGAGTGTCAGACCCGACGTGTTCAGCACAAGGAACATAATCATCGGGTTCGTAGCCGTGTCCTTCTTCGGGTTCAGCTCCTGCAGCTGCTCCATAGCCTTCAGTCCGAGTGGCGTTGCGGCGTTGTCGAGTCCGAGCATGTTGGCAGCCACGTTCATAAAGATGCTGCCCGTGACGGGATGTCCCTTCGGTATGTCGGGGAACAGTCGGGAGAACACGGGCGAGAGCACACGTGCCAGCACGTTCACCACCCCACCCTTCTCACCTATCTTCATTATGCCGAGCCAGAGCGAGAGCACACCGGTGAGTCCGAGCGATATCTCGAACGCCGTGCGCGAGGTGTCGAACGTAGAGTTCATGATTGCGGGGAACACCTCCGTATCGCCCATGAACACAAGTCGCACAAGGGCTATGCAGAAGGCGATGAGAAAGAACGCAATCCAGATATAGTTGAGTACCATTCTTTGTTATGTATTAGTTCTACGCTTATTATATATTAGTTCAATATGCAAAATTACATTATTATATCGAGAAACAGCAGTAACGAAACTCTATTTATTTTGCAAAATATGAGAAAACGTGTGTGGCTATGTAAAATAAAAGTTGTACATTTGCACGTATTAGTAAACGGAAAGTAATGGAAAGAATCGGAATATTCGTCGGATCGTTCGACCCGTTCACCATCGGTCACGACTCTATCGTGCGCCGCGCCCTGCCGCTCTTCGACCGCCTTGTCATCGGCGTGGGCGTGAACGAGAAGAAGCACTACATGCTCACGGCGGAGGAGCGCGTGGAGGCTATCAGACAGCTGTATGCCGGCGAGAAGAAGATAACGGTGGAGCAGTACAGCGACCTGACGGTCGACTTTGCTCAGCGCCACGGGGCGCAGTTCATCGTGAAGGGCGTGCGCTCGGTGAAGGACTTCGAGTTCGAGCGCGAGCAGGCTGACATCAACCGCCGACTCACGGGCATAGAGACCGTGGTATTCTACGCTCTGCCAGGCATGGACAGCGTGTCGTCAACGGTGGTCAGGGAACTGAAGAACTTCGGAAGAAGCGTGGATTCTTTTCTCCCGAAAAAGAATCTGACAAGATGGTGAGATGGTGAGATGTTGACATTAGTGCATATCTCACAACAACACATCTCAACACCACACCATCTCAACACCTCAACACCACAACACCTCAACATAACAACATAACAACATCAAGAATATGATTACATACAACGTAGACGGCGTGAAGATGCCGAAGATAAAGAAGCGTGAGACAACAGCATGGATACGTGCCGTTGCCGCTACATACGGCTACAAGGTTGGCGAAGTAGGCTATATGTTCGTCGACGACGAGAAGATTCTCGAAGTGAACAACGAGTACTTGGGTCACGACTACTATACAGACGTGATTACGTTCGACTACGACGAGCCGGGCATCGTGAGCGGCGACATCGTCATCTCGCTCGACACCGTGCGCACCAACGCCGAGAAGTTCGGCAAGGAGTACGACGACGAGCTGCGCCGCGTGATTATCCACGGCATACTGCACCTTTGTGGCATCAACGACAAGGGTCCGGGCGAGCGCGAGATAATGGAGGACGCAGAGAACAAGGCACTCGCTATGCTGTAAAATCTCTGCTGAGATATTCTCCCACAGATGCGCACATATTGCAAGGGTGCGTAGAAATCAACAACGATTAAGCGGATTAAACGGATTTTTCTTCATTGCGGAGAAATCCTATTAATCGGCTTAATCCGTTTTTGCTTTTAACGTAGCGGTTGGTGCCTTCTGTTGTTAAACAAGACCTGCGCCTACTTGACCACAAGACTCGTGAGACGTTCCTCAGCGAAGAGGTCCTGCGCTACGCGTTGCAGGTCGGCAGCCGTGAGAGCGTCGATACGCTCGCAGAGTGCCGTCACGTCTTTCTTCCACCCATAGTGAGGTAGCTCTTGGCAAAGTCGAGGGCGAACGATTCGCGCGAGTCGCAGGCGATGCCTATCTGTCCGCGTATCTGTCGCTTTGCGGCACGCAGTTGCGCATCACTAAGCGGTCGTTGCATCACCTTATCCAGCTCGCGGCGTATGAGTCGGAGGCAGCGGTTCACGTTCTTCTGGTCGCAACCGAAGTAGACCGCCCATAAACCCGTATCGCTATAGCTCTGCGCCATACTCTCCACGGTGTAGACAAGGGCGTTGCGCTCGCGCAGCGACACATTCAGACGCGCCGTCATGCCCGGTCCGCCGAGTATGTTGTTGAGCAGATAGAGTGCTATGCGGCGCTCATCGTGCACGTCGTAGGCACGTGTGCCCACCATCACGTGCGCCAGGTGGGTGTCCATATGGTGCTCTATGTGCTGCGCCACGTATGGCGGCAGCGTAGCGGCAGATTGCTTGCAAGCGCAGCACGCTTCATCTGCAGCTACAGTGTTGGCACGCTCAAGCAGCCGCACCAGTCGCGCGAAGTCGACATCGCCATACGCAAAGAACACGCTGTTCTCAGGCGATAGTAGCGGCGTGTGAAGCGCAGCGCGTCGGCCGTGGTGTAACGACGCAGCTTCTCCGCCGTGCCAAGTATGTTGTGCCCGAGCGGATGACCGCCGAAGACGGCGTTCTCGAAGAGGTCGTAGACGAGCTCGGCGGGCGAGTCGTTGTAGCTCTCTATCTCGTCGACAATCACCTCCACCTCCTTGTCTATCTCCGCCTGCGGATAGGTACTGTGGAACACGATATCGGTGAGCAGGTCGACCGCGCGACCGATGTTGTCCTTCAACACGGCAGCATGATACACCGTCTCCTCCTTGTTTGTGAAGGCGTTGAGGTCGCCCCCCACACTCTCCAAATGACCGAGTATCTTCATCGAGCTGCGTCGCTCCGTACCTTTGAAGGTGATATGCTCGCAGAAGTGCGCCATGCCCTCCTCGCATCCGAGTTCCTCGTCGCGTGTGCCGGCACCCACAGCGTAGCCGCAATATACCACGGGTTGGGCCGACGGCAAGTGGATTATGCGCAATCCGTTAGCAAGAGTATGTGTATTATAGTTCATATTCGATAGTCATTGTCTTATATTACGTTGTCTTGATGTCTAATTAGCTACAAAATTACACTTTTCGATATCTATCTACACTTTACCAATCTACTTTTCAACACATAGTTATATATATTTAACCATTGCAAATTACCAACACATAAAAAATTCTTCTACAAACATTTTGCAATTTTAATGTTTTATTCTAATTTTGCAGGCAACTTGTCTGGCCTGATTCTGTTGGGATGACGAGTTGATTTACTGGTAAAAGGACGTTTACGGACGTTTTCTTCGAGTCTCAAACTTCGCAACTTTGACAACACTCATGAAGACAACGACAACCTGGACGTCCACGTTGGATGTATTGTATCCAAACGTAGCAATGTGCATCCGTGCGACCTACGCATGGAGAGTGCTTGCACGTTTCTACATATAATGCGTCATAGCGTGGGCTAACTGCGTTGTCTATCTTATGAGTGTAGGCAATGCGAAGGCCTGAGATTTGAGATAGACAGATGTAGAGACTCCCACGCTCTTTTTATGTAAATCTACCTAACTCAAAAACAACCAGCCTGTCTTGGGAGTTCACCGGCACAAAAACAACAAAACACTTATGTTAAAAGCTAAAATTAATTCAAACATGATGAGCAAGATGAGTATTATTTTATTCTTGCTTTGTTCTATGTTCTTCGTATCGTGCAGCGATGACAACGATGAAGGCAGTGGCATCAATGGAACCTACGCCACATCTGGAGAATACGACAACTACACGGGCAAGACATTCGCGAAATGATTGTCATAACCAAGAGTTCGTTTACCACCTATTCTACACAAGCCGTACAGGACAAGTCATACTGGGGTGCAGGGGCTTTTCAAGTGCCTGGAGCAAAAGGTTGGTATGTGGAGAAAGGCTCACAACGAATCCACTCATATGTTAGAGCCAACGACAGAATTGTCTTGGACAACGGAAGCATCTACTCTATAGGAAACAATTCAATAGTAGGAGGCGGACATACCTACTATAAATACTAATAAATAACAAAGCTAAGTGCAGGGAAATGTATTCAAACATTTTTCTGCACTTTTTCTTATCGTTCATTAACGCCTAAACGTGCCATTATATCATATATTTTCAGTAACTTTGAAGCCGAAACTTTAAACCGCACATATACAATCAACAATATAATTATGAAACACTTGCTTTTGACGTTGGCAATTGCCGGTATGACCCCATGCCATATTTACGCAGCCAACGAAACAGACAAGGCTACTGAGCCGACCTTTACCGAGTGGCACGACCTGTCGGTGAACAATGTTAATCGCTTCGCTACACGCACATCGTTCTTTGCTTACGAGAACCGCGAGGCTGCGCTGAAAGGCGACCGTGACAAATCGAGCAACTTCCTTTCTATCGAGGGCGACTGGCACTTTCAGTGGGTGGAGAACGCCGACCAGCGTCCTACCGACTTCTTCCGCACCGACTACGACGACGCGGCATGGAAGACTATGCGCGTGCCGGGCATCTGGGAACTGAACGGATACGGCGACCCTGAGTACGTGAACATAGGCTTCGCATGGCGTGGACACTTCAAGAACAATCCTCCGATGGTGCCTACCAAGGACAACCACGTTGGTTCGTACCGACGCACTATACGCATACCCGACTCATGGGACGGACGCCAGGTTATTGCTCACTTCGGCTCGGTGACATCGAACATGTACCTCTGGGTGAACGGCAAGTTCGTTGGCTACGCAGAGGACTCGAAGTCGGCAATGGAGTTCGACATCACACCATATCTTAAGAAGGGCGACAACCTCATCGCTTTCCAGTCGTTCCGCTGGTGCGACGGCTCGTACAGCGAGGACCAGGACTTCTGGCGTCTCTCGGGCGTGGCACGCGACTGCTTCCTCTACTCGCGCTCGCAGACTGCTCATGTCGACGACGTGCGCGTGACACCCGACCTCGATGCCGAATACAAGAACGGATCGCTCGCCGTTGCACTCAAGGCGAAGGGCAACGCAAAGTTCCTCATCGACCTCATCGCGCCTGACGGAGATGTGGTGAGCCGCAAGATTATCAACTCGTCGAAGGTGAAGAAGCAGAAGGGACGCAACGTGGCTGTAGTAAACGCTACAGTGAAGTTCGACGTGGAGAACCCACTGAAATGGACTGCCGAGACTCCTAATCTGTACAAGGTGGTGGTAACGGTGCAGCAGGACAACAAGGACGTAGAGTCGGTGCCGGTACGCACGGGATTCCGCAAGGTGGAGATAAAGAACAAGCAGCTGCTCGTGAACGGTCAGCCGATACTCATCAAGGGTGCCAACCGCCACGAGATAGACCCCGACGGCGGATATGTCATCTCACGTGAGCGTATGCTCGAGGACGTGAAGCTGATGAAGCAGTTCAACGTAAACGCAGTGCGCACATGCCACTACCCCGACGACCCTTACTTCTACGAGCTTTGCGACGAATACGGTATCTATGTATGCGCTGAGGCTAACCAGGAGAGCCACGGCTTCTTCTACGACAGCGACGCTATCACAACGACCGATCTCTTCGCCAAGCAGATTATGGAGCGCAACGAGCACAACGTACACAACCAGTACAACCATCCGTCGGTTATCTACTGGTCGATGGGCAACGAGACTGCCGACTCGAAGAACTTCGCTGCCGTGAAAAAGTGGATCAACGAGTTCGATCCGTCGCGCCCCGTACACTACGAGCGTGCCATCCTCGGCGATAACACCGACTTCTACGCTGAGATGTACATCACACCGGAGGCTGCCGAACGCTATGCCAAGGATCCGGCAAGCCCGAAGCCGATGATTCACTGCGAGTACGCACACGCCATGGGCAACTCTTGCGGTGTAATGCAGGACTACTGGGACCTCATACGCAAGTATCCTATCTATCAGGGTGGCTTCATCTGGGACTTCGTAGACCAGGGTCTGCGCGGCAAGGATGCCAAGGGCAACATGATATACAACTACGGCGGCGACTTCAACTCATACGACCCGTCGGACAACAATTTCAACTGCAACGGCTTCATCTCGCCCGACCGCAAACCGAACCCGGAGGCTTACGAGGTGGGCTACTGGTATCAGAACATCTGGACCAAGCCTGCAAACCTCGCCGAAAAGAAGTTCAACGTCTACAACGAGAACTTCTTCCGTCCGCTCGACAACGTATCGCTATCGTGGGCTATCGTGGCTGACGGCATCGAGCGTCAGAACGGCACTATCGCCGACCTCTCTGAGGTGAAGGCGCAGAGCTCTGCCGACTTCACATTGCCGTACAACCTCGACAACCTCAACGAGGCGAACGACGTGATGCTCAACATCGAGTATCGTCTGAAGAACGACGAGGGACTGCAGAAGGCTGGCGACGTAGTGGCTTACCAGCAGTTCGCACTGCGCGAGGCAAAGGGTGCCGACCTCTCACTCAGCGAGAACGAGGCGAAGGCTCTGAAGGCAGTGAAGCTCACCGACAAGAAGAAGGAACCATTGCTCACTCTGCAGGCGCAGAACTTCACGCTCGCCTTCGACCGCGCTACGGGCTTCATCACACGCTACGAGGTGGGCGGCAACTCGCTCCTCGGCGAGGGCGTTCGCTCAAGCCTAACTTCTGGCGCGCTGTAACCGACAACGACATGGGTGCACAGTCGCAGAACAACTTCGCTGCTTGGCGCAATCCGAAGATGAAACTTCGCTCGCTCACAGTTGATAAAAAACTGAAGACTGTAGTAGCTGTGTACAACATGCCGGCTGTGAAGTCGACACTCACGCTCACCTATCAAGTGGAGGCTAACGGCACACTCGTAGTCACTCAGGATCTGAAGACCACTCCGGGCGCAAAGGTGTCGGAGATGCTCCGCTTCGGTATGGTGATGAACCTGCCTTACGACATGGATCAGGTGCAGTGGAACGGACGCGGACCAGTGGAGAACTACTCCGACCGCAAGATATCGCAGAACGTGGGCATCTACCACTCTACTGCTGACGACCTCTTCTACCCGTACGTTCGTCCGCAGGAGACTGGAACGATGAGCGACCTGCGCTGGTGGAACCAGACCAACAAGGACGGCGTGGGCTTCCGCGTAGAGAGCGACAAGCGCTTCTCGGCATCGGCTCTGCACTACGACCTCCTCACTCTTGATGAGGGCACAGAGAAGAAACAGCGCCACTCGCAGTCGATAGAGAAGTCGAAGTACACCAACCTCTTCATCGACCTCGTGCAGTCGGGTGTCGGCGGTGTTGACAGCTGGGGCGGCGACGGACGCGCACGCAAGGGTCACCGCGTGGAGTACAAGGACTATACTTTCAGCTTCCGACTCTCGCCGAAGACATTGTACTAATATGTAGCTCAACGCCTTTAGTTGCAGCAACAACAAATAACAAGAGGGTATGGCTCGATTGCCATACCCTCTTATTGTTTACCCGTTTTTACTCTTAAATGTTTTGTGGGTGCGTGGTATGGACATCTTGCCCGTACCTCCTACTTTTTACTTTTCATCTTTTTTCTCCGTTCCTTCTTTCTCCGTTCCTTTTTTCTCCTCCGGATGGAGTATCTTTTTCACGGTTTCGCCGATAGGCAGCTGGTCGAGCACGCCGAGACTCGGCGCTACGGTCTTCACGAGCGAGTTGAGGAAGTTGCCGGTTGCGCCGTCGCCACCGTCGAACACTGTGACGTTGCCGAGCTGCATCTTCTCGAACGCCTTGACCTGCTCGCCTGCAATCTCCTTCCACTGGTCGACCATCTTGTACTGGATGGCGATAGCGGGTTGAGTTCGGCAGCTTTCACCATTGCCTGGAAGCCGTCAGCCTCAGCCAGGAGCGACATCTTCTTACCCTCTGCCTCGGCTTCGAGACGCATCCGTATGGCTTTTGCCTCAGCCTCAGCCTGCGCCAGCGTAGCCTTTGCCTTCGCCTCTGCCTCGCGGATGACCTTCTCAGCTACGGCATCGGCTTGCAGGATAGCCTCCTGCTTGGCAACTTCAGCCGGCACAATCTTTTCTGCCTTCAGCGACGACTCTACCTTCAGAGCCTTCGCCTCCTCCACTTCCTTCTGTGCTCTCTCACGAGCGGTCTGCACGGCAGCCTCCGAACGTGCTGCAGCCTCGCCAGCCTCCTTGTCGGCGTTGGCTTGAGTGACGGAGAGCTGGGCATTGGAAAGTGCTATCTCCTTCTGTGCCTCGTTGCGACCGATGGCTGCCTTCTTCTTAGCCTCAGCCTGCTTAATCTCCATGTCGGAGTTGAGCTCGGCGATGCGACTCTCCTTAGCCGTGTTAGCCTGCTCCACATTGATGTTCTTCTCTGCCTCGGCACGAGCCACCTGCGACTCCTTGTCGGCATTGGCGAGAGCCACCTGCGACACGCGCTCCTTGTCGGTCTGAGCCACGGATATCTCCTGCTCCTTGCGTGTGGCAGCGATAGCCACTTCCTGGTCTTTGCGAGTCTCGGCAACGCGTGTCTCGCGCTCCTTTATCTGGTTCGCAATCTTTATCGCACCGAGTTTCTCCTGCTCCTCAATGTTAGCCTGAGCCTCGTTCTGCGCCTTCGACTCCGCCTCCTTACCGAGATTGACGATGTAGTTGGCTGCATCGCGTATGTCGCTGATGTTGATGTTCATCAGATACAGACCGAACTTGCGCAGTTCGGTGTCGATGTTGTCCTTCACCTTGGCGAGGAACTTGTCGCGGTCGGAGTTCAGCTCCTCGATGGTCATATCGGCGATGACGAGACGCATCTGTCCGTAAACAACGTCGGTGATGAGGTTCTGCTTGTCGTCCATTGAGAGTCCGAGCATACGCTCAGCTGCGTTCTGCATCACTTCGGGGTCGGTACTGATTGCCACGGTGATGGTCGTGGGCACATCGACACGGATATTCTGCGCAGAGATGGCACCGGTGAGCTTGCAGTCAATCTGCATCGGTTTCATAGAGAGGAAGTCGTAACCCTGGATGATGGGCCACACGAAGGCAGCACCTCCGTGGTAGAGCTTCGCCGACTTCGAGCCGCCGGTCTTACCGTAAACGACGAGCACCTCGTCCGACTTACACTTGCGGTAGCGCGAGAGGATGCCAATGATGCCGAGCAGCACGATTACGACGAGCAAGCCGGCGAGAATGAAAAGGTTTGTTCCCATATTTTTAGTTATTAGTTTTTAATTATTAGTTATTAATTTGGGGGCGGAGCGCATGAAGAGTGTTGAGTGTTGAATGTTGCGCTCGGCTTTGCCGCTTGCCAGAGCAAGAATTGTCGGCTGCGCCGATGAGGAGTTGTCCAATGAAGAATTGGCAAAGACTTAGAGAGGCTTAAGAAGGCTTAGTGCGGCTTAAACGCTTGTCAACACCTCACCATCTCACCCTATATAATACGTATTATCGCGGTAGGTCTTTATCGTCACCACCTGGTCGGTCTTGTAGTCGGTGCGTCCCGACTCCGACACGACATCGAGCTCGCGTTCCGCACCGTCGCGCTTCACGAATATGGTGTATCGTCCGTCACCCACATTTATATATATGCGCCCCGCTCTGCCTACAAGGCTGTAAGCTTCTCGGGTTTGCGCAGGTTCTGCAGACGATACGCCAGCACGTAAGAGTAGAAGAGCACGAGCATGAACACCATGCCCACCAACACAGCCAAGGCATACGTCTGCCACGTGTCGCCGCCGAACAGCACACGTGTCCAGCCGAAGCCGATGAGGAAGTGGACAAGTCCCTTGAACGAGAACAGACTGCCAAGATCGAAGTCGACATTGGCATCGCCGTCAACGTCCATGTCCAAGTCGCCAAAGAACACGGAGATTACAAACTGAAGCAGAAAGATGCCGGTGGATACCAGCGCGGTAAGCATAAATATTTCGTGTGTGGTCATGTTGATAGGATGTTGTTATGGTGAGGTGGTGTTATGTTGAGATATGTTGAGGTGGTGAGGTGGTGAGGTTTTAGGTTGAGATGGTGAGGTGGTGAGGTGGTGAGATTTGTTTTGGTGGCGTTATGGTGTTATGGTGATATGGACAAATGTCAACACATCACCATCTCACCACCACAACACATTTCTCAACACATCAACATCTCACCATAACAACACATTTCTCAACACATCACCATCTCACCACAACAACACATTTCTCAACACCTTACTCCTCTTTCTTCGGGAGCAGCAAGTTGAGCAGTACGGCGAGGAGGAACACAACGGCTACGCAGTTCTCTGCGAACACCGTGCGTACAATCTCGGGGAATATCTTAAACATCTCGGTAGCTTGTGTAAAACCGAGACCCACGCTTAGCGAGAGACTCACGATTACCATGTTGCGCTGCGAGAAGCCCGTGCGTGCCATCATACCGAAGCCTGCATAAAGAATACTACCGAACATCATAATGGTACAGCCACCGAGCACAGCCTGCGGAATGGTGGTGAGGGCGTGACCCACTACGGGGAACACACCGCCTACAATCATCACCAAAGCGCCGATGCCGATAGTGAAGCGGTTCACAACGCCCGACATAGCTGCCAAGCCTACGTTCTGACTGAACGATGTGATTGGCGTACAGCCGAACAAGCCCGACACGCTACTTACGAAGCCGTCGCAACTGATGCTGCGCCCATCTCCTTTGTCTCAGGGTCACGGTTCAGCGCACCGTTGCACAGCGCCGACGTGTCGCCGATGGTCTCCGTAGCCGATACGAGATAGACGGCTACAACCGAGAGTATGGCACCGATATTGAACTCCGGTGTGAACGGCATAAGGCGCGGCATCGACACTACAGCCAAGCCCGAAAGACCACTGAAGTCGACCATGCCCATGAAGCAGGCAAGGATGTAGCCCACGATAAGACCCACAAGAACAGAGAGTGAACGTAGAAATCCCTTTGCAAACACCTGACAAAGAAGGCAGGCAAGCAGCGTAACAGAACCCACGATCCAGTTGTTAAGGCTTCCGAAATCGGGTGCACCAAGACCACCTGCAAACGAGTTGGCACCAATAGGCAGGAGCGAGAAACCGATAGCCGTAACTACCGTAGCCGACACTACGTGCGGAATGAGCTTTATCCAGTACTTCACGAACAAGCCGAGCACGCCCTCCACGAGTCCGCCGATGATGACCGCACCGATAAGCGTGCCCATACCGTATGCGCCGGCGATGCTGATGGCGAGCGAGAGGAATGTGAACGAGATACCCATGACGATAGGCAGACGCGAGCCGATGCGCCATACCGGGAACAGCTGCACAAGCGTACCAATGCCGGCAATGACCATACAGTTCTGTATAAGTGCCGCACTGACCGCGCTGTCAAGGCCGACAACGCTTGCTAAAATCATTATCGGGGTGATGTTGCTGACGAACATCGCCAGCACGTGTTGCAAGCCAAACGGGAGAGCTTTCCCCAATGGCACTCTACCGTCAAGCTGATAGAGATTCTCAATTGAATTCTTCATTGTGTGTATATAAACGTTTATTATAGATCAAAAAACCACGGAAACTCGTTTCTGATGTGCAAATATAGCGATTTATATTCAAAAACAGACACACAACGCTCACTATTATTACTACCTTTACCGATTCTCTCGGTTAATCAGATTTACAACTACCTTCACCATCACATCCTTCTCCTCGGTTCTACTCTCGGCGATCATCAGCGTGAGCGCACAAGTGTGTTGTCGGCAATGCGCTTGTGTCCGTCCTCGGCGTAGAGCACGCGGTTGTTGTTGAGGAACCAGAGGAAGAGCATCGCAGCAATGCGCTTGTTGCCGTCACTGAACGAGTGGTTCTTCACCACAAGATACAGAAGCATTGCAGCTTTCTCCTCAACCGACGGATAGAGTTCCTCACCACCGAAGGTCTGATATATCTGTCCGATGCTGCTCTTGAACGAGTCATCCTTCTCGTTAGCAAACCACTTGCTGCCGCCGAACTTCTCCTTCAATGCGTTGATAGCCTCCATCGCATTGTCGTAAGTGGCACGGAACGACTCGTCCTTGGTAGTCTTCGATATAGAGAGCGACTGATAGTCGTACTGGTCGAGCGTGTCGAGCGCATACACATAGTCGGAGATAACGTTGAACAGTCCGCTATACTCGTCTGTCGTAACCTTGTCCTGCAAACCGACAGCACGCGACATAAGGCGCACAACATCCTTCAGCTCGTTGTAGCGGTCGAGCTTTATCTGCTGATTGATGGCATAGCCCTTGATGAGGTATTGCTTGAGCACGGAGGTCGCCCAACGACGAAATTGTACACCTTGCTGACTCTTGACTCTATATCCAACAGAGATGATAACATCAAGATTGTAAAACGGAACGGGTTTGTCAGAATTAGCAACACGCAAAAAATGCGTGTTGCTTTCCTTTGTTAATTCGCCATCAGCAAACACATTATTTATATGCTTGCGTATAGTCTTTGCATCGCGATCAAAAAGCATTGCCATTTGATTTGCGCTTAGCCACACGGTCTCGTTCTCCAGCTTTACATTAAGCTGCACGCTACCGTCTTGCGAGCGGTATATTTCTATTGAATTGTTCATATTCTACCTTTTTATCTTTAAATGCTTTGTGGCTGCGTGGAAGGTGTGTCAAAACTCCCTTATTCTAAAAAATCACAAAGCCCTGACTTTCACAAGCCAGGGCTTTGCTATGTCTAAAAGTTGTTGTACCTTTAGACCATAGAAAAATTTAACTATGGCAAAGTT
>ENA-OQHY01000565-OQHY01000565.1-human-gut-metagenome-genome-assembly--contig:-NODE-565-length-20568-cov-6.337459_pt1 | contig 20568 bp, 25 predicted proteins | sample MGYA00242570_ERZ504733 | MGnify/ENA primary metagenome ERZ504733 (study PRJEB26092, sample SAMD00036219) | human gut metagenome | host: Homo sapiens | study: EMG produced TPA metagenomics assembly of... | reverse complement strand
CCTTTACCTTAGAAAAATCAATCTTTTCAGACTCAGTTTTTACATTTTTTTCAGGTGCTTCAGAAGCTGTATTATTTACATCATTTTTCTTATTTACACCATCTAAGGACTTCATTGTCGGGAACAGAAGTACGTCACGAATTGCCTGGCTGTCTGTCAGGAGCATAACGAGACGGTCGATTCCGTATCCGATACCACCTGTTGGCGGCATACCGATCTCCAGTGCATTCAGGAAGTCTTCATCTGTGTGGTTGGCTTCCTCATCACCTGCGTCTGCAAGAGCATCCTGTGCTTTGAAACGCTCTCTCTGATCGATCGGGTCGTTGAGCTCGGAATATGCATTACACATTTCCCATGTATTGATAAAGAGCTCAAAACGCTCTACCTTGTTCGGATCGGAAGGTTTCTTCTTGGTCAGCGGAGAGATCTCGATCGGATGATCCATGATAAATGTCGGCTGGATCAGCTCTTTCTCACAGTACTCCTCGAAGAAGAGGTTGATGATATCACCCTTCTTATGACGATCCTCATACTCGATATGATGCTCGTCAGCAAGCTTCTTGGCTGCCTCATCATCTGCTACTTCGTCAAAGTCGATTCCTGCATATTTCTTGATGGCATCGTTCATGGTCAGACGTGCGAAAGGCTTTCCAAGATCGATCTCGATACCATTGTAGGAAATCTTTGTGGAACCGCAGACCTTCTCTGCAAGGTAACGGAACATGGACTCTGTCAGCTCCATCATTCCCTCATAATCAGTATATGCCTGATAAAGCTCCATCAGAGTGAACTCCGGATTGTGACGGGTATCAACACCCTCATTACGGAATACACGGCCGATCTCGTAAACTCTCTCAAGTCCGCCTACGATCAGTCTCTTAAGATAAAGCTCCAGGGAAATACGAAGCTTAACGTCTTCGTTCAGTGCGTTGTAATGTGTCTCGAATGGTCTTGCAGCTGCACCGCCTGCGTTGGAAACCAGCATTGGTGTCTCAACTTCCATGAAGTCACGTCCTGCAAGGAAGTTACGGATCTCCTTAAGGATCTGGGAACGTTTGATAAATACATTCTTGCTGTCTTGGTTCATGATAAGATCCACATATCTCTGACGATAACGGGTATCTGTATCTGTCAGTCCGTGGAATTTCTCAGGAAGGATCTGTAAGCTCTTGGAAAGAAGAGTCATCTTCTCTGCATGAATGGAGATCTCACCTGTTCTTGTTCTGAAAGCAAATCCCTCCAGACCAAAAATATCACCGATATCAGATTTCTTGAAATCTGCATAGGAATCGGTTCCAATGGCATCTCTTGCCACATAAACCTGAATGTTACCCTGTAAATCCTGGATATTGCAGAAAGAAGCTTTTCCCATTACACGCTTGAACATCATACGTCCTGCGATCGATACATGGATCGGGCTTGCGTCCATGATGCTTCTTCTTTCTTCATAATCCTTCTTCTGAGCCTCTTTTGCCTGCTCTTCATCAAGACCTGTTACATCAAGCTCCTTGCGATCTTTGAGAAGCTCTGCCTCATGTGCTTCATAGAGATTCTTTACCTCAAGGGAATGATGTGTCTGATCAAATTTTGTGATCTGAAACGGGTCCCTGCCATTTGCCTGAAGGTCTGCCAGTTTGTCACGACGTACCTTAAGCAGCTGGTTTACATCCTGCTTCTTCTGCTCTGCACTTGTTGGCCTCCTTAATCTATCTGTCGTTCAAGCGGATCTGTGCGATCCGCTCCGTTGTCTGCTTTATACGTTTCTCTGGATCTCAAGAACCTTGTATTTCATGATTCCGGACGGCATCTCAACCTCAACGATATCGTTGGTGTGTGCACCGATCAGTGCTTTACCTACCGGAGACTCATTGGAGATCTTTCCCTCAAGGCTGTTAGCTCTGTGAACCTACGATCTTCAGCTCCATATCTTCCTCAAATTCATAATCATGAACCTTAACCTTGCAGCCTACGCTGATTCTGTCAAGATCGACTTCGTCCTCTACTACAACCTCAGCGTTCTTGAGGATCTTCTCGATCTCCTCGATACGTGCCTCGATATCTCTCTGCTCATCCTTTGCTGCATCGTACTCTGCGTTCTCAGAAAGGTCTCCCTGCTCTCTAGCCTCTTTGATCTTTCCTGCTACTTCTTTTCTCTTAACAACTTTCAGATCGTGCAGCTCGTCTTCCAGTTTTCTAAGTCCTGCGTATGTGAGTAAGTTCTTCTTTGCTTCTTCCATTTTGCCTTACTTCCTTTCAAAACCGTGCTGTTTTTTCTGAAAAAAATACAGCTTCGGATATTTCTGTTGCTACCATTCCCAAGAGCTCTTTTTTCTAAAAAAAGAGCGTAAAAATCTCAGGATATTCACAATTCCTGTATTATACCGAAAAGCCCCAGTATTGTCAAGCATTCCACGTCGAAAAAGGTCCCTGAAATATGCAAAAAAAGCCGCGCGAAATCTCAGATTTCAACACGGCTTTTCTGTATTATCCTACCCGGTCTGATTCCTTATTTCTTCTCCGGAAAAAGATCTTTATAACGATTAGTCACCATCTGTGTCTGATACTCAAAATCCTGTTTATGCTGATTGACCAGTGTAGAAAGGATGATCCCGGAAAACCAGCAGATGATAGCTGTCAGGATCACAAACCCGCTGACGATCAGTGTCGGGATCTTTTCCACTGTCCCAACCTCCAGAAAATGTACCAGCACCGGAATAAAGAATACCATTCCCACCACAAACAGCACTGCTGCGATAAGGGAGAAGAACTCCAGCGGCTTGTAATTCTTGAACATTTTCACAATAGTCTTCAGGACCTTAAATCCATCTGCATAAGTATTCAGCTTGGACTCACTTCCCTCCGGCCTGTCACGATATTCAATGACTACATTCTCAACCTGCATGTTCTTATCGATGGCGTGGATCGTCATCTCTGTCTCGATCTCAAAATTCCTGGAAAGTACCGGGAATGTTTTTACAAAGCGGTAACTCATGGCACGGTAACCTGTCATGATATCCTTGATGTTGCTTTTGAAAAGACGGTTAATGGAACCTCTTACGATGCTGTTTCCAAAGTTGTGGAAAGGTCTCTTGTTCTCTGTAAAATATGTAGAAGAAAGGCGGTCACCAACTACCATGTCTGTGCCTTTCTCCAGAACCTTGCTGCACATTTCAGCTGCAAACTCTGCCGGATAAGTATCGTCACCATCTACCATAAGATAACACTGCGCATCGATATCCCGAAACATACTGCGGATCACGTTTCCTTTTCCCTGCTGATACTCATAACGGACAACTGCCCCTTCTTTTCTGGCGATCTCGTCTGTTCCATCTGTAGAGTTATTATCATATACGTAGATCACAGCTTCCGGAAGTGCTTTTTTCATATCGCGGATAACCTTTGCTACCGTCTTGCTTTCGTTGTAGCAAGGAATTAAAACTGCTATTTTATCTGCCATTATTTTTCTCCTGTAAAACAAAAAACTTTCTGCGGATTCCCGCTAACTGACTGTAGCACGCGCCCCGTTCCTTGTCAATAGAACGTTTCGTTTTCTCCGACATACTTTTCTCTTTTATCGCTCCAGTACCATGTCTGTAAGCTTTTTCAATTCTTCATAGCTTGAAATATTATTAGATTCTCTCCGGATTCCCGCACTGTGCCGCATACCGGCTGTATACCAGGTACATGCTTCCGCATTTCGCGGATCCCGATATACTCACCCTTTATCGCGATCTGATCTTCGGCATGGCGCAGGATCATCTCGCAGACTTCCTCTGCGGTTGGTCTGGAAAGCTTTTCCCCGGTGTGGAAATAGTGGTTCAGCTCCCGGAAGATCCACGGGTTCCCACGTACTGCACGGCCGATCATCACCGCATCGCAGCCAGTCTCTTTAAACATGGCTTCTGCAGTTTCCGGTGAAACGATATCTCCGTTTCCTATCACCGGAATAGTCACCGCTTCCTTCACCCTGCGGATAGCATCCCAGTCCGCCTGACCGGAATAATACTGCTGTCTGGTCCTTCCATGAACTGCGATGGCTGCTGCACCGGCATCCTCCACCCGTTTTGCGATCTCCACCACATCCACCGGCGTATTTTCATCAAAGCAATGCGGACCTTCACCGTTACCGGCTTGGAAACTGCTCCGGAAACACTGCGGACGATCTCTTCGATCAGCTGAGGATCCTTCAGAAGAGCTGAGCCCTCGCCATTATTTACCACCTTGGGAACCGGACATCCCATATTGATATCGAGAATGTCAAAGGGACGCTCCTCAATGCTTTTTGCCACCTCTGCCATAAGGTCCGGCTCGCTGCCGAAAAGCTGCATGGATACCGGATGCTCCCCGGGATCGATCTCCATCAGCGCCTCTGTATTCTTATTATGAAAAGAAATCGCCTTGGCACTGACCATTTCCATACAGATCAGGCCTGCACCCTGCTCCTTGCAAAGTCTTCGAAATGCCAGATCCGTAACCCCTGCCATCGGTGCAAGCACAAAGGGGTTCGGTATCTCCACATTTCCGATCTTCCACTGCATCTTCATGGATCATTCCTCAACGGCATCTGCTTTTTTCTGCAGTTCCTCATCCGGGATATCTCCCAGGAAAAATACCTTGTAATACATTTCCAGAGATTCCAGAAGCTCTCTTTTGTCCCGCTGGAGTTCCTTGATCTTCAGTGCACTTCCGATCTCGTCAAAACGGGCATCTGCCTCCAGGGCCTCAGTCTTAAACTGCAGACTGCCGTCCTCATCAAATTCCAGTGTCAGGATCCCGCCTACATCCTCTGTGAAAAGCACACACATGATCTGCAGCTCCTGCTTTACCGTCTCAGGAAGAGACGCAAAATCCTGGTTAAAATAATATTTCTGCTCATAAGAGCTTGCTCCGCAGAGCACAATGTTATCCTGATACATAAAATCTCCTTTATTTATAACTTGACACTCCCCACAGCTAAAGCAGGGAGATTCTTGTTTTTTCCACTACTGCAATAAAACATCAACGGAAAATCGCTGCCGGAAATTTTATCCGATCTGTGCTGCATGTTTTACACATAGCTGTATAAACCACGTACAGAAACCTCTCCGGAATTTACTTCCTCGACTGTACCGTCTGCACGCTCTACCAGAAGCTCTCCGCCGGCATTGATCCCTCTTGCGATCCCCTCATATGGATCATTCTGATCCAGTACACGTACCGGCTGGTTCAGATTGGCCAGCATTTTCTCATAATCCGGTTTCAGGCCGCTGAGATCCTCTGTCTGTACAAATCTCTCATAATTTTCCTCAAAATGCTTCATCACAAGTCCGACTACCTGTGCCCGGTCAAAGGGATGTCCGCTTTCCAGATACAGAGAGGTAGCCTTATCTGCCATTTCTTCCGGAAAGCTTTCCATATTTACGTTAATCCCGACTCCGATAACTGCACAGCCGATCTTATCCTGCTTCATGGTCATTTCGGTTAAGATACCGCAGATCTTTTTGCGGGAAACAACTACATCGTTAGGCCATTTGATCCCTACCTCAAGACCGAGCTCTGCTACTGCCTGTGCAACTGAAAGTCCCATAACAAGTGTCAGCATCGGCGCCTTCTGCGGAGAAAATTCCGGGCAGATAAGGATACTCATAGTAATGGCACTGTCCGGCGGCGCACTCCATCGTCTTGTAAAACGTCCGCGCCTGCGGACTGATATTCTGCCACAAACAGCTCTCCGTGTCCTGCGCCTTCTTCCTTCCAGGCACGTTTTCCCCAGAGGTTGGTGGAATCTGTTTCTCTTGCAAAATGGACGGTTTTGCCCGCCCATTTTGTATGTGTTGCCTGTGAAATTATTTCTTCATTAAATAAATCTGACATTATTTCTCCGGCTCTCCTAATGTTGCAACGATCACAGCCTTAATGGTGTGCATACGGTTCTCAGCTTCGTCGAATACCTTGGACTGCGGAGACTCGAATACCTCATCTGTAACCTCCATATCTGTAAGGTTGAAACGCTCGCCCATCTCTTTTCCGATCTTTGTCTTAAGATCATGGAATGCCGGCAGACAGTGAAGGAAGATCGCCTTTTCACCGGCGTTCTCCATTACATGTCTGGTAACCTTGTATGGTGTCAGGTCGTGGATACGCTCTGTCCATACTTCGTCAGGCTCGCCCATGGATACCCATACATCTGTGTAGATGATGTCCGCATCTTTTGTTCCTGCCTCCACATCCTCTGTGAGAGTGATGGTGGAACCTGCCTCTTCTGCACTGCTGACACTGTGCTACAAGCTCATCATTCGGGAAATATTTCTTATTGGTGCAGGCTACGAAATCAAGACCAAGCTTGGAGCATACAACCATCAGGGAGTTACCCATGTTGTAACGGGCATCGCCCATGTATACAAGCTTCAGGCCTTTCAGTTTGCCGAAATGCTCACGTACTGTCAGCATATCTGCAAGCATCTGGGTCGGATGATACTCATTTGTCAGGCCATTCCATACCGGTACACCTGCATGCTTCGCAAGCTCCTCAACAATATCCTGACCGAAGCCACGGTACTCGATTCCCTCATACATTCTTCCAAGAACTCTTGCAGTATCTGCGATGCTCTCCTTCTTTCCGATCTGGGAGCCTGTGGGATCCAGATAGGTAGAACCCATTCCCAGATCATGAGCTGCCACTTCGAAGGAACAGCGTGTTCTTGTGCTTGTTTTTTCAAAGATCAGGCAATATTCTTACCTCTGTAATACTCATGAAGCTCTCCTGCTTTTTTCTTTGCCTTCAGATCTGCTGCAAGGTCGATCATGTAAGTGATCTCTTCCGGTGTAAAGTCTTTCAGTGTCAGGAAATTTCTTCCTTTAAGATTCATAATATGTCCTCCTCATGGCTGCAGATTTATTTCTGCTCTGCCGGTTTATCTGTCATGATTTCCTTCAGGGATGTTGCCAGCCCTGCGATGCCCTGTATCTCGGACGGAATGATGATCTTCGTTGCCTTGCCGTCAGCAACTTTTGTAAGAGCCTCCAGGCTCTTCAGAGTAAGAACAGATTCATCCGCTCCTGCTTCCTTGATCATACGAAGTCCTTCTGCAGTTGCCTGCTGTACTTTAAGGACTGCCTGTGCCTGTCCTTCAGCCTCTTTGATCATACGCTCCTTCTGAGCCTCCGCATGAAGGATCGCCGCCTGCTTCTCAGCCTCCGCATCCAGGATAGCGGACTGTTTTTTACCCTCTGCAACAAGGATGGTGGAACGTTTCTCTCCTTCTGCTTTCAGAATGGCTTCTCGTCTCTCACGCTCAGCTTCATCTGTTTCTCCATGGCATCCTGGATGGCTGCCGGAGGAATGATGTTCTTAAGCTCCACACGGTTAACTTGATTCCCCATGGATCTGTAGCCACATCAAGGGAAGCACGCATCTTGGTATTGATAACCTCTCGGGATGTCAGTGTCTCATCCAGCTCCATATCACCGATGATGTTACGAAGTGTTGTAGCAGAAAGATTCTCGATCGCCATGATCGGATTCTCAACGCCATATGCGTAAAGCTTCGGATCTGTGATCTGGAAAAATACAACCGTATCGATCTGCATGGTTACATTATCTTTGGTAATTACCGGCTGCGGTGGAAAATCCACAACCTGTTCTTTCAGGTTTACTCTTCTTGCAACACGCTCAATGAACGGAACCTTGAAATGGATTCCTGTACTCCAGGTAGCCTTGTAAGCGCCAAGACGTTCCAGTACCACTGCATAGGCCTGCGGTACAATGCGGATACAGGATGCAAGTACCCACAGCACAAGAACGATGACTACAAGCAAAACAACAACTCCACCCATAATTTAGCCCTCCTTGCTAATTTCTTTTACGATCAGCTTCACTCCGCGGATCTCTTCGATCTCAACCACTGCACCTGTTGGAATTTCTTCCCCGTCATCTGCGGTCCGTGCAGTCCACTCGATGTCATTGATCCTCACCTGCCCGGTCTGGGCCAGGTTGTTGACCGGCTGTATCACTACGGCTCTTTTTCCCAGAAGGCTCTCTGCATTGGTCTTTTCCACGCCCTTGTTCATGTAGCGGACCGCCAGAGGTCTGGTAAAGATCAGAAGCACCACGGAAACTCCGAAAAATAAAAGGAGCTGTACAACAATTCCCCCACCAAGCCACGAGGCAATGCACGCCACAAGCGCACCGCCTGCAAACCAGACAGTGGTAAGTCCTACCGTGATTGCTTCAATTACCAGTAAAATTGCCAGTATTCCAAGCCAGGCCAAAGGTGTCATAAAACCCCTCCTCTCTTATTCTCTTCTCTGTCTTGCAGCTTCGTACATCAGAATTCCTGATGCCATGGCAGCATTCAGCGATTCTACCTTTCCGCACATGGGAATGCGGATCAGACAGTCTGCTGCCTCCGCTGCCTGATCAGTCAGGCCCTTTCCCTCGTTTCCGATGAAAAATGCGGTACCACCCTTATAGGATTCCTGATCATAGGAATTCTCGCCCTTCAGATGAGCTGCAAAACTGCGGATTCCCTTTTCTTTCAGCTTCTTTTCTAATGATACCACATCTTCCACGTATAGAAAAGGCATTCTGTAAATGGAGCCCATGGTAGAACGGATCACCTTGGGATTTGTGATATCCACGCAGGTTTTTGTGAGGAAAACTCCGCTTACGCCGGCGCCCTCACCGGTCCTGAGAATGGTTCCCGCATTTCCCGGATCCTGAAGATCCTCCAGAACCATGACCAGAGGATTTTTTCCCGCCAGTACCTCTTCCTCGCTCCAGGAAGGCAGCTTCAGAACTGTCAGGATCCCCTGGGGAGTCTTGGTATCACACATCTGACGGAATACGGAATCCTTCACGATCTCACAGGGATATTTTTCTGCCTGAGACATCAGCTCTCCATCCCGGGAAACGGCCTCGGAAACAAACACCTGGGAAACCCAGCTTTCCGGTGCTTCCAGAAACATTTTCCGGCCCTCTGCCACAAAAAGTCCCTGCTCTCTTCTGGCTTTTGCCTTCTGGTTCAGCTGCATGACATTTTTTATTTTTGCATTTGATACACTGGTTATCATACTTTTATTTCTCTCCTTCCGGCAATCCGTATTCGGTTAACGTAATTCCTCACGACTTGCATTCAGATCCTTGTTTTTTCCTATGGCGATTATGGAACAGTTGTCCGGAAGCGGTTCGGAAGGATCCAGATCTACCGTGACATTTTCACCCTGCTTGATGCCAATGATATTAATGTGAAAACGCTCCCGTACATTCAGATCTGCCAGATTTTTTCCAATCCAGGATACCGGCATGGAAAACTCCGCCATACTGAACTCCGCCGAAAGCTCAAACACATCCAGATACCCGCCGGACATAAGATTTCTGGCAACCCGCAGTCCCATGGACTGTTCCGGATAAATGATCTTATCTGCACCAATTTTGTCAAGTATACGTCCATGAAGAGAATTCATACTTTTTGCAACTACAAAGGGCACTCCCAGATCTTTGGCCTGCATGGTTGCGGAAATACTGGCTTCCAGATTTTCGGCAACTGCGATAATGGCTACATCCACATTCTGAACTCCCAGAGCCTTCAGGATTCCCGGTTCACGGACATCTGCTTTTACCGCATAGGTTACTTTTTCGGAAATCTCTTCGATATTTTCTTCTTTGTCATCAATGGCAAGGACATCGCAGTCTGACTCTGCCAGCGTCACCGCCAGAGTCATTCCAAACTGTCCAAGCCCGATCACGGCAAAAGATTTATTTTTCATTCTATTCTCCTGTTTAACCGATCATGATATCTTCTTCACCGAGATGCGTGGTGCTTCCCGGCCTGTTGCGTACACGCATCACAACTGCTGTTCCAAGTGTCAGCGGTCCGATACGTCCCAGATACATGGTAAGGATCACGATCCACTTGCCTGCCACATTCAGCTGAGGTGTCAGTCCTCTGGAAAGTCCTACTGTAGCCCCCGCAGAAGTGATCTCATATAAAACATCTGCCAGATCCACTCCCGGCATTACTGCGGACAAAAGCACCGTCATGGTAAAAAGGATCAGCACACTGGTTCCTGCAACAACCATGGCAGAACGGAGATAGCTCTCACGGATCCTGCGGCCGTATACCTCTACATCCTTTTTTCCCTGAAGATATGCTGCAATAGAAAGGATCAGAACCGCAATGGTAGTAGTCTTCACACCACCGGCAGTGCCCATGGGTGATCCTCCGATAAACATCCACAGCAGGGAAATGATCACGGTAGGTGTGGACAAAAGCGACTGATCCATGGTATAAAATCCCGCCGTACGTGTTGTCACTGACTGGAAAAAGGATGCCATGAGCTTTGTTCCAGTGGTGCCCCCTTCAGCGTGGAAGGGTTTCCGGATTCAAAGATAAATACCAGAAATGCTCCTGAAAATACTAGGATCCCGGTCATCGTAAGGACCAGCTTGCTCTGAAGCCGCAGTACACGAAAAACTCTGGATGGGGAAAGCTCTTTTCTCAGAACCTTGCGGAATTTATCCCACAGATCCCACCAGACGATAAATCCAAGACCTGACACAATGATCAGGCCAATCGTAGTGATATTGACCAGCGGATTGCTCACATATACCGAAAGGCTTGTTTCCCCGAAAAGATCGATTCCAGCGTTGCAGAATGCAGATACCGCCAGAAATATGGCATGCACCAGACCTTTTTTATTCCAAATTCCGGTACAAAGCAAAACGCATACAGGACCGCACCGATTCCTTCTGCAAGAAACACGCATTTCACCACACTGCGGACTACAACCACGACTCCACCCATTTCATCCAGGTTATAGGATTCCTTGATGATCCGCCGGTTTTTCAGGGAAATTTTCCTCCGGAGCTGATGAATATCATATTCGCCAGTGCGATCAGTCCGATCCCGCCGATCTGTATCAGGCACAGGATAACCGCTTTTCCAATGGGGCTCCACTGGACTGCCATAACAACTGTGGAAAGTCCTGTCACACATACGCTGGTCGCCGCTGTAAAAACAGCATCCGGGAAGGTAACAGCCTGCCCGGGTGCACTGCAGAACGGCATCCACAAAATAAGTCCACCTACAAAAATCACCCCCGCAAAGCCGAGGGCAATTATTTGTGACGTATTCAGTTTATGCAATCCGTCTGAAACTTTTTTTAAGTTCATAAATATCTTTATTTTCTGTAATTATGAGAAAGAGAATTGCAGACCTCCCACATGTAGGAATCTACATTCTTCTGCATTGCAAGAGCCTCATTGATGTCGAAATCAACAAACTCACCATGACGGTATCCAACCACACGGCTGCGTTTTCCGGCAACAAGAAGATCTACTGCAAGAGCACCCATCATGGACGCATATACACGGTCCTTACATGTAGGGCTTCCACCACGCTGCATGTGACCAAGGATCGTTGCACGTGTCTCGATACCTGTTGCAGCCTCGATACGCTTCGCCATAGCCTCTGAATGGCCGATACCCTCAGCATTTACGATGATATGGTGTTTCTTGCCTTTCTTACGGCTCTCTACGATATTGTCAATAAGCTTCTGCTCATCGTAATCATATTTCTCCGGGATCAGGATATCCTCAGCACCGTTTGCGATACCGCACCATACTGCAAGGTATCCGGCGTTACGTCCCATAACCTCGATGATACTGCATCTCTCATGGGATGTGGATGTATCACGTACCTTGTCAATAGCTTCCATAGCTGTATTTACAGCAGTATCGAAACCGATGGTGTACTCGGTACATGCGATATCAAGGTCAATAGTTCCCGGCAGGCCAATGGTATTGATTCCAAGGTTCGCAAGCTTCTGAGCACCTGCGAAGGATCCGTCTCCACCGATAACAACAAGGCCGTCGATTCCATGCTTTCTGCAGATCTCTGCAGCCTGCTGCTGTCCTTCCTCTGTTCTCATCTCTGCACATCTGGCAGTATAAAGAATTGTTCCGCCTCGCTCAATCGTATCGGAAACGTCCTTTGCTGTCATATCTCTGATCTCTTCATTTAAGAGACCGCTGTATCCTTTATAGATTCCCTTTACGTTCAGTCCGCTGCTTAATCCTCTTCTGACAACAGCACGGATTGCAGCATTCATTCCAGGTGCGTCACCGCCACTGGTCAAAACGCCGATCGTTTTGATTTTGTTCTCTGCCATATTGTTATCCTCCATCTTATGAAACAACCTATTGTAATACACATATTCGGGTATAGTTTATAGCATTTTTATAAGTTTTTCAATACTCTCTCCACAATTTTAACATTGGAACTTCCATATTTTTTACACATGCGCTCCAGCCAGGAATCCTCGATATGGACCTGATAAGCAGGGGGAAGCTTCTTCATTGCCTTGACATCTTTGAGATAAATAACCACCGTGCTGTTTCCTCTGGATTCCATCAGATCATCTACCAGACCGGTCTCGGCTTTTGTGTACTCTTCCCGGCTTTCAAACTGGAGCCACAGTTCTCTTGGCATATCATCAAAAAGACGGACCTTTTCCAGGATCAGCTTGCTGGCTTTGTCGTCTTCTGCGGATACTCTTCCCTGAATAAAGAGCCGGGCATCTTCATTCAGGAACATCTGGCATTTTTCGTAATCACGTGGAAATACCACAACCTCCACGGTGCCTACCAGATCTTCCACTGTAAGGAACGCCATTACCTTATTATTCTTTGTATATTTTATGTTTTTATCCGTGATCATTCCACCCACGATCACTTTCTGATTATCGTAAACCTCCGGTATCCCTGTTTCATCATCCGGCTGAAAATCAGAAGTTTTTGCAGAGATCATTTTTTCCATCATATTCCGGTAACGCTCCAGCGGATGACCGCTGAGATAGATGCCGAGAACTTCCTTCTCAAAGGTCAGTATCGTCTCCTTCGGATATTCTGCTGCCTGCGGCATACGGATCTCAAATTCCTTTTTATCTTCTTCAGGCGCAATATCAAAAAGACTCAGCTGTCCCGCCATGGTATGCTTCTTATCCTGGTTGATACTGTCTATGATCTGCGTATAAACCGTCATTTTCTGATTCCGGTTTCCCTCCAGGCAGTCCAGCGCTCCGGCCTTGATCAGATTTTCCACAACTCTCTTGTTGATCTGGTCGATATTTCGCTCAATAAATGTTTTCAGGGAGGTATATTCTCCGTGCTCCTCACGCTCCCGCACAATCCCCTCGATTACCGGACGGCCGATACTCTTGATGGCAGAAAGTGCATAACGAATGGAACCATTGTCAACAGAAAAGCCATAAACACCATGATTGATATCCGGCGGAAGGATCCGGATCCCCATCTGGCGGCATACAGAAATATACTCGGCAACCTTGTTCGGCATTTCCACAACGGATGTCATCAGTGCAGCCATAAATTCTACCGGATAGTAATATTTGAGATATGCCGTCTGGTAGGAAACCACTGCATAAGCGGCAGCGTGAGACTTATTGAAGGCATACTTTGCAAAATCTGTCATCTCATCGTAGATCTTGTTTGCGATCTCCTCGGAAATACCGTTGGCGATACATCCCGGTACTCCCTCTTCCACGTTTCCGTAAACGAAATTCTGGCGTTCTTTTGCCATAACAGAAGCTTTTTTCTTGGACATGGCACGGCGCACCAGGTCACTTCGTCCAAGGGTGTAGCCTGCAAGCTCACGGACGATCTGCATAACCTGCTCCTGGTATACGATACAGCCATAGGTTGGCTTCAGGATCGGCTCCATCTGCAGACAGTCATAACGGATGGTATCCGGACGGTTTTTTCCACGGATGTACTGCGGAATGAAATCCATGGGACCCGGACGATAAAGCGAAATTCCCGCGATCACGTCCTCAAGGCTCTGAGGCTTCAGCTCCTTCATGAAGCTTTTCATTCCGGCACTCTCCAGCTGGAACACACCGTCAGTACGTCCTGTTCCGAGAGAATCCAGTACCTTTTTGTCGTTGTAGTCGATCTTTTGCATATCCAGAAGCATACCGGTACTTTTTTCCACCATTTTCACAGCATTCTGGATAACCGTCAGGGTACGGAGACCCAGGAAATCCATTTTCAGAAGTCCCAGCTCTTCCAGTGTTGTCATGGTAAACTGCGTGACAATGGAACCATCCTGTGCTCTGGAAAGGGGTACGTATTCCGATACATCCTTCTGGCTGATCACAACACCTGCCGCATGCATGGAGGTATGCCTCGGAAGCCCCTCCAGACGTTTTGCCAGATCGATCAGACGATGGATATCGTCCTGTTCCTCGTAAGCCTTGCGAAACTCCGGATTCATTCCCAGTGCCTTGTCAATGGTGATATTCAGCTCCTGTGGGATCATCTTGGCGATGGTGTCCACCTGGGCATAAGGCATATCCAGAACACGGCCTACATCACGAATGACACCGCGGGCTGCCAGTGTACCGAAGGTAACGATCTGAACCACGCAGTCATCACCATATTTTCTTCTTACATAATCAATAACCTCCTGTCTCCGTTCGAAGCAAAAATCCACATCGATATCCGGCATGGATACTCGCTCCGGATTCAGGAAACGTTCAAAGAGCAGATCATACCGGATCGGGTCCAGCTGGGTGATCCCAAGTGTATAGGCAACCAGGCTTCCTGCGGCAGAGCCTCGTCCCGGACCGACCATGATATCGTTGTCCCTGGCATATTTGATAAAATCCCATACAATGAGAAAGTAATCTACATATCCCATGTTTTTGATCGTAGACAGCTCATAATCCAAGCGCTTTTTCAGCTCCTCTGTTACCGGATGATAACGCTGCTCAAGTCCCTCATGGCAAAGCTTGTTCAGATATTCCCAGGAGGTAAATCCGTCCGGCACATCATATTTCGGCAGCTTGGTCACACCAAATTCAATCTCCACATGACATCTCTCCGCGATCCTGTGCGTATTTTCCAGCGCTTCCAGCGCATATGGAAAAAGCCTCGCCATCTCCTCCGGCGATTTCACATAATACTGGCCACCCTCATAGCGCATTCTGTTCTCATCGCTGAGCTTTTTCTGAGTCTGCAGACAAAGAAGAACATCATGTGGTTCCGCATCCTCTGCCATAGTGTAATGCACATCATTGGTGGCAACCAAATCGATCCCCGTCTCTCTGTGCATACGGAGAAGCTGCTGGTTTACGGTCTGCTGCTCCGGGATCCCATGGTCCTGAAGCTCCAGAAAGAAATTTCCTTTTCCGAAAATATCCTGGTAACGTAATGCCGCGATCTTGGCATCCTCATACATTCCACGTGCAAGATATCTGGCGACCTCTCCTCCAGGCAGGCGCTTAAGGCAATGATCCCCTCGTGATATTTTTCCAGAAGCTCCAGATCCACACGTGGCTTGTAATAAAATCCTTCCACAAATGCCTTGGATACAATTTTCATCAGGTTGCTGTATCCCTGATTATTCTCAGCCAGCAGGACCAGATGATAATAGCGGTCATCCCCACTTCCCACTTCTCTGTCAAAACGGGAGCCCGGAGCCACATAAACCTCGCATCCGAGGATCGGATTGATCCCGGCTTCTCTTGCAGCCCTGTAAAAATCGATCACACCATACATAACGCCATGATCGGTGATCGCCGCACTGTCCATACCCAGTTCTTTTACTCTGGCTACATACTCTTTGATCTTATTGGAGCCATCCAGAAGGCTGTATTCTGTATGGACATGTAAATGTGTAAACTCCAAATTTATTCTCCTTATCGTAAAAAGCAGGGCTCCGGATCCTCCCCGCTCTGCACTTTTCTCTGAACGTGCCGGAGCGTGTCTGATCCGGAGCCGGTCAACACCTTGTTATTTTTTAATGTAGATCCTCTTGTCACGGATCTCTACTTTTCCTTCCTTCATCAGATGACCGACTGCACGCTTGAATGCGTTCTTGCTGAGGCCAAACTCTCTCTTGATGACTTCCGGTGAGGCATGATCATCAAATGGCAGTACCCCTGCAAATTCCTCGATCACGCTGAATACGCTCTCTGCATCCTCATTGATCTGGATGTAAGCCTTCTGGCGGTCACTGACGTTCATCTTGCCATCCTCCTTCACCTCTGTGACACGAAGATCAAGAATGGCTCCCGGTCTGTACTTGCCTGTTGCCTCCCGTGCCGGGATCAGAGCGGAATATTTATCATCTACCGCAACAAAAACGCCGAAATTCCCACTGATCTCATAGACACGGCCCTTTACCGCATCTCCCGGTACATAGGGAGTTCTGGTGGAAAGATAATGATACACCTTCATGGTTGCACAGAGTCTGCTGCTCTTATCTACATAAAGAGCTACCAGACACTCCTCGCCCTCACGGACCCGGTTGGTCTGCTCATGATACGGAAGAAGAAGATCCTTCTCCAGTCCCCAGTCAAGAAAAGCACCGATCCTGGTGACCTGTTTTACCTTAAGGACTGCGGTCTGTCCTACCTGAAGCATCGGCTCACGGGTGGTTGCGATCAGTCTGTCCTGGGAATCCTTATAGATGAATACTTCGATCTCATCACCTGCTTTGGTTCCTTCCGGTACCTGTTTAGACGGAAGAAGCACCCGCTCATTCTGAGGTGCGTTTCGGTCCTCTCCAAGATATATTCCGAAATCCACGGTTTTTACAACCAGTAATTTCTGTTTTTTACCTAATTCTATCATTCTTACTCCTGTTCCTTAAAACTATATATGATCATTTACTATTTGCTGTCTGTCCTGCATTATAACATAAGAGAATTATTATAGAAAGCACAAAAAAGGCAGCTTCGGAAATTTCTTTCCGTCACTGCCTTTTATTCGCCATTCATGGGGGATCTGCCCCCACATTGGGTCAGTCTGTTATTCTGTAGGTTTCTCAACCGGCATCGGGTTCATCATCTTGATGACAAAAAGTACGATCAGCATCAGCACGATTCCCACCGGAAGGGCGATCCATGCTGTTTTTACAAAGCCTGCAACAATATAAGTTACAAAGGATACTGCCGCAGCCAGGATCGCATACGGAAGCTGTGTGGAAACGTGAGTCACATGATCACACTGTGCTCCTGCGGAAGCCATGATCGTTGTATCGGAGATCGGTGAACAGTGGTCTCCGCAAACTGCACCTGCCATGCAGGCAGACATGGAAATGATCATCATCTCAGGACTGGATTTCTCAAATACCGCAACAACGATCGGGATCAGGATACCAAAGGTTCCCCAGGAAGTACCTGTAGCAAATGCAAGTCCGCATCCAACCAGGAAAATAATGGCCGGAAGGATAACTTCAATGCCACCGGCAACGGAGCGCATTGCTTCTTCTACGAATACCGCTGCACCAAGTGAGTCTGTCATAGCCTTCAGTGTCCATGCAAAGGTCAGGATCATGATCGCCGGTACCATGGCCTTGAAGCCTTCCGGGATGCAGCCCATACAGTCTCTGAAATTGACCACACGGCGAATCATATAGAAAATAATGGCAAATACCAGACCAAAAGCACTTCCCATTGCAAGGCCTACAGAAGCATCACTCTGTGAAAATGCAGTAACAAAATCTGTTCCGCTGAAAAATCCTCCTGTGTAGATCATACTGATGACACAGCAGATAACAAGCACAACGATGGGGATCACAAGATCGATCACCTTTCCTCTCGGATTCGGTGCCCCATCATCCGTTGCATTCTCATACGGTCTTGCAGATGTTGTATAAAGATCTCCGTTCAGAGCATTGATCTCATGTGTTCTCATAGCGCCAAACTCAGTTTTCATCAGTACCATACCAACCATCATCACAATCGTAAGGATCGCATAAAAGTTATACGGGATAGTTCTTACAAAAATCGCAAGTCCATCCTGTCCCTCTACGAATCCGCTGACTGCTGCAGCCCAGGATGAGATCGGTGCGATGATACATACCGGAGCAGCTGTCGCATCGATCAGGTATGCAAATTTTGCTCTGGATACATGATGTCTGTCTGTTACCGGACGCATAACGCTTCCTACAGTCAGACAGTTGAAATAATCATCAATAAAGATCAGAATACCAAGCACAATTGCGGCAAGCTCTGCACCTACACGTGTGTGGATCTTTTTGCTGGCCCATCGTCCGAATGCGGCGGAGCCGCCGGCCTTGTTCATCATACATACCACAGATCCCAGGATTACCAGGAAGATCAGGATACCTACGTTATAGCTGTCAGAAAGAACCTTGATGATTCCTCCCTCAAAAATCTGTGTTACCGTTCCTTCAAATTTAAATCCGGAATAGATCAGTGCTCCTACTACAATTCCCACAAACAGAGAACTGTATACTTCTTTTGTGATCAGTGCAAGGACGATCGCAACAAGAGGTGGAAGCAGTGCCCAGATCGTTGCATACAGAGCAGGCTGGTAAGTCTCCTCCGCATCCGCAGCCAGCACAGTCAGGGGACTTGCCAGTGCGCCCATGAATACCATTGCCATAACAGACAATGCTGTTCCTGCTTTTTTACTCATTTTTCTCCTCTTTTCGGGGACAAAAAACGGAGGCTGTCTCTTCTTAAGAACACCTCCGGTTAAATAATCCTTATTTAACTAATAGCCTGTCAGAAAATCTCCATTCAGCATATTAAATGCAGATCTCCCGAAGTGCTACCGATAGCGCTCCACATCCGTGACAGTACAACGCATATTCTGCGTTATCCCAGCACCCTGTCATCTGGCCTTCCAGAGCACTTCGGCAAATTTTCCTTTCTTTATGAACAGCCTGCCAGGGCCTTGCATCCATAAATACTGATAAAATCCGCGCCTCTATCTTCTTATCCGTGACCGTTTGTCCTCCGCAGGACTTCCCGGCCATCTTTTTTTCTTTATACTGTAGCAGTTTCCGACATAAATATCAAGTAGTTTACACAGATTCCTGCCATTCAGACCAATATTGTTACTTTTCACTCCGTTTTCAGTAACACGCTTCGCGGAATATTACCAGCGAACTGTAATCCAATATTGCCTTATTTACTGCTCATTCAGCAGCCACTTCACATCCACTCCCAGCACCTTTGCAAACACCCGCAGTTCATAATCTGCCACAAAACGTTCTCCTCCTTCGATCCGGCTGATACTGTCACGCTCCAGCATCACTCCTTCCACCTGCATTTTTGCTGCCAGCGCAGATTGCGACATCCGTTTCATATTCCTCATCTGGCGTATTTTTTCTCCGGAAACGTTCTTTTTTCCCTGATAAGTGTATATTTTCATCCTGCCACCTATTTTAATAAATGTGTTAATGTTCTGCATTTTTCTTGACATTAGCATATATTTCGGCGGCACCTGTGTTAAAGGTCAGCAAATCTGACATTTTCTGCATTTTTCGACAAAAATGCCGCGGTACTGTTCCGCGGCATTTCCACTCAAGCGGATATTGACGATCCACCATCGGGTCAAACTGTTTTTTCTTCTGATCAGTCTTCCTGTCCTACCTGACCATAATATGCATTTGCACCATGTTTTCTGTAGTAATGCTTATCCTGAAGCTCCTGCGGTGCCGGTTTTACATCCGGATTGATCAGCTCGCAGCGAGATGCCATCTTGGCAACCTCCTCAAGAACAACTGCGTTATGAACTGCCTCATGAGCATCCTTACCCCAGGTAAAAGGTCCGTGGTTCTTGCACAGCACGGCCGGTACTGCTTCATAATCTTTGTTTTTGAAATAATCAGCAATAAGAACTCCCGTGTTCTTCTCATATGCCTCTTCGATCTCTCTTTTGGTCAGATTACGCACACATGGTACTTCTCCGTAAATGTAATCTGCATGTGTGGTTCCATAACACGGGATCGATCTGCCTGCCTGCGCCCAGCTTGTTGCCCAGGATGAGTGGGTATGTACGATGCCGCCGATATTCGAAAACGCTCTGTAAAGAACTGCATGTGTCGGTGTATCAGAGGATGGATTGTATCTTCCTTCTACTTTATTTCCATCAAGATCTACCACTACCATGTCTTCCGGTGTCAGCTTGTCATAATCCACACCACTTGGCTTGATCACAAAAAGTCCCTGCTCCCTGTCGATCCCGCTGACATTTCCCCATGTAAAGGTAACAAGACCATATTTTGGCAGATCCATATTTGCTCTGTAAACTTCTTCTTTTAATTTTTCAAGCATAGCGCGCCCTCCTTTTACGGTATAGTTGTTTCAAAAACGATGTACTAATCTCTACCGCCTATATTTATTTTGTAAACTCAACTACTGCGTAAGGTTCTTTATCCTCCGCGTTGAGAACTACAGCTTCTTTATTTTCTGTCATATATACTTCCGGAATGATAACATTATCCAGTACTGCCTGACGTTTATATTCAGCACGAAGCTGACCAACTTTAAAATCCTCAGGCAGATGATCCGCTGCCATCCGGATATACTGACAGTTGTTCACATGATGATTGGTGTCCAGATGATGCTTCTGTACGGAAAAAGCATTCTGCACTTCCCGTTCCTTCGGAAGCGCGATCTTTCTTGGTGCATAATCCATCTCTATTTTTTCGCCCAGATCATAGGATCTGTATCTGCCGGTGTCAGCTTTTCCGGAAGACCGGTTTCTGTATTGAGAAAGGACCAGTAGGAATTGGCCCATGCCAGCTTCTCA
>ENA-OQHY01000564-OQHY01000564.1-human-gut-metagenome-genome-assembly--contig:-NODE-564-length-20583-cov-2.933614_pt1 | contig 20583 bp, 20 predicted proteins | sample MGYA00242570_ERZ504733 | MGnify/ENA primary metagenome ERZ504733 (study PRJEB26092, sample SAMD00036219) | human gut metagenome | host: Homo sapiens | study: EMG produced TPA metagenomics assembly of... | reverse complement strand
CAGAATTACTGGCAGAAATATCAGAACAAAGAGCGGAAGCTCCGTCAGATCCGCGTGAGATCGCCGGAAATGAAAAAATGCTTGAGGTTATGAAACACAGCCGTTTGTGGCGTGCATACCGTAAATTCAAAAAAATATGACAGAGTGCTGCTGTTCACAAGAGGGATATGACTATGGCAAAAATACTTTGGAATGTTGATGAAAAAAAATACAATGACAGGAATGCTCATACGCTGATCCTGACCGGATGGGCTACAGAGCAGGGAAATCCCGCGCTTACTTTTTTCCTGCAGGAGATGGAGAGGGAATTTCTATTTCGCAGCCGGAAAGGTTTGACAGAGCTGATGTTGCCAGAAGTCTGTCCGAACTTGGAGAAGTCCGGGAGGCAGGATTCACCCTGAAGATCCCGGAGATCCTGACTCTGGCAGAGAAATATACAAGGCTGGAAGTATTTCTTTCTGATGGAAGTGAGAAAGAAGTGATCTTTTCCTCCACAGGGAAAGAACTGAAAGATTTCTGCATGGACTGCCTGATGGAATATCGTATTGATAAAGAGCAGATCCTGGGAAAAAATACACTTCTTGTAGAAGGATGGGTACTGGATCAGCAGGGATCCGACGAGGTTTTAGTGGAAGACCGCGCAGGGAAACCGGTGAAATGCACCATAAACCGGGGAAGACGTCCGGATGTGGAAGAAGAGCGTGGAATTACAGCTTCCGGAAGCCGTGAGATCGGTTTTTCCGTTCAGGTGGATCTGGAAGAAACCGGAAACAAGGAGCTTCTGGTCTGTTTTAAAGGACCGAAGACGCAGAAGAAATATCTAGTGGATGTCCGGAAACTGAAAAAAGAAAAATCCGTTTTTTACCAGAGGATGAACCTGCTTTCCATAGAGAATAAGGATGCAAACAGAGCCTATATTAAAGAAAAAGGTCTGAAAGAATTCCTGCATTATGTGGCAACCTATCAGCCGGATAGTGTTTCCGTAGATTATGAGGAATGGCTGAAATCTCATGCAGCCGGCAGAAAAGAGCTTTTGAGACAGAAGAAGACTGTATTTAAAGAAAAACCTCTGATCAGTATTGTGATTCCTCTTTATAACACGCCCGAGGAATATCTGAAAGAACTGATCGATTCTGTGAGAGTCCAGACTTACACAAACTGGCAGCTGTGTCTTGCAGACGGCAGTGATGGTTCGGAAACACGAACTTTTCTCAATAAAAAATACAGAAAAGAAAACCGCATTACTTATAAAAAGCTGAAAGAGAACAAGGGAATCTCAGAGAATACCAATGCAGCCATGAAGCTGGCAGCAGGAGAGTATATCCTGCTCTGTGATCATGATGATGTTCTTACACCGGATGCGCTGTTCCACATTGCGAAGGCCATTACAGAACAGAAGGCAGATGTGATCTACACAGACGAAGATAAAGTCAGTATGGATGGCAAACATTATTTTGAGCCGAATTTCAAGCCGGATTATAATTTGTTCCGTCTTCGTGAGAATAATTATATCTGCCATATTTTGCATTTAAGAGAAGTCTTCTGGAACGGACCGGTACGTTCGGCCGGAGTATGACGGAGCACAGGATTTTGACCTGATCTTACGATGCTGTGAGCAGGCAGAACGGATCGTTCATATCCCGAGAGTTCTGTATCACTGGAGAAGCCATATGAATTCCACGGCAGCTAACCCGGAGAGCAAGCGGTATGCTTTTGAGGCAGGGAAGCGTGCAGTGGAGGATCATTACAGGAGACTGGGAATTAAGGCAGAGGTGGAGATGACAGACCGTCCGGGCTGGTACAGAAGCCATGTAGCCATTGACGGTGAGCCTATGATCTCCATTATCATTCCAAATAAGGATCATATCGATGATCTGGATCTATGCATAACTTCCATTGAGGAGAAGTCTACCTGGAAGAATTATGAGATCCTTGTGGTTGAGAACAACAGCGAGCAGAAAGATACCTTCGTATATTATGAGGAACTGCAGAGAAGATACGACAATGTGAGAGTACTAACCTGGAAAAAAGAATTTAACTATTCTGCTATCAACAATTTTGCTGTAAGGGAATCCAGAGGTGAGTACTTCTGTTCCTGAACAATGATGTGGAGATCATCACCCCGTCCTGGATGGAGGAGATGCTTCAGATCTGCCAGCAGAAGGGCGTGGGAATGGTTGGTGCAAAGCTGTACTATCCGGATGATACCATCCAGCATGCAGGTGTTGTGCTGGGACTTGGCGGAATTGCCGGACATATCATGTGCAAGGCTAACCGGGATGAGATCGGATATATGGGACGCTTGGTTTCCGTGCAGGAGATCAGTGCTGTCACAGCGGCCTGCATGATGATGAAAGCATCTGTATTTTGCGATGCAGGCGGTTTTGACGAGGAGCTTCGTGTGGCATTTAACGATATTGATCTGTGCATGCAGGTTCGCAGCATGGGAGAAAAGATCGTATTTACTCCTTATGCAGAACTTTATCATTATGAATCCAAGTCAAGAGGACTGGAGGATACACCGGAGAAGCAGCTTCGTTTCGGAAAAGAAGTGAAATGCTTTAAGCGCAAATGGGGAAGAGACCTGCTGAAAGGTGATCCGTACTACAGTCCGAATTTGTCCCTGAAAGAAGGGGACTGTTCTCTGCGAAAAGAAGAAAGAAATGGGGAGTATCATGCCTAAGGAAATATTTGAAGTAACAAGAGAAAGATTTCATCTGCTGGACAGAAATAAATATATTGTACAGGGAAGCTGGCCGAAAGAAGCGAAAGTGGAAGTCTGCCTGGACAGTCAGAAGCTCCCGGTGAAAGTGGAGAAGCTTGAGATCGTAAGTGCCATGGAGCGTTTTAAAGATCCGGATCTTATGCGCGGTGAGCAGATCACTATGACTATAGAGATGCCGGATCAGCTGGATGAGTACCGTAAGCTGGTGATCTATGCAGCATCTGAAGGGAAGCGAACCGTGTGGTTTTCCATCACAGCTGCAGAGCTTGAAAAAAAGCGGGACAAGCCACAGGTGTATTTTGAGGAAGAAAAAGTACAGCAGGGAATGGTGCGTTTAAGAGGCTGGGCTATCGCAAAAAGTCCTGTGACCATCCGCATTTATGACGAGAATAAAGAACAGCTGGCAGCAGACATCCAGAGAACAGACCGTGTGGATGTAGATCAGCTTTACGATGAGATCGAGCATCCGGAGAAAACAGGATTTTTCACGGAGGTGACAGGTGTTTCCGGTAAATGTCTCTATGTAGTATTCTACGCAGGAGACAGAAAAACAGTAAAAGTTGTTCCGCTTCGCAAGCTCGATGTCCTTGCAAAAAAAGTTGATAAGTATGCAAAAAAAGGGATCCGTTACTGGAAATCCCAGGGCGGTGTAGCTCTTGCCGGAAAAGTGATATCCAAGATCCGCACAGTTTCTACAAGAGAGATCCCATATCAGAAGTGGATCACCCGCCATCTTCCTGGCAAGGCAGAACTGGAGAAGCAGAGAAGGACGAAATTCAGTTACAGCCCGAAGATATCCATTGTTGTACCGCTGTACAAAACACCGGAGAAATATCTGCGCAGACTGGTGGAGTCCATTCAGCAGCAGACATATACCAACTGGGAGCTGTGTCTTTCTGACGGAAGCGGGGATAATTCTCCGATAGCAGGAATTCTGAAAGAAATTTCTGCGAAAGATAAACGGATCAAAGTGATCTCCCACGACTGTGCACTGCAGATCTCCGAGAATACAAACAGTGCCATGGAAGCAGCGACCGGGGATTTTATTGCATTTGCAGACCATGACGATGAGCTGACACCTCATGCTTTGTTTGAATGTGTGAAAGCCTTAACGAGAAGCCAGAGACGCTGGTGATCTACTCTGACGAAGATAAAATGTCCATGGACGGACACAAATTCTTCCAGCCGCATTTTAAGCCGGATTACAATCCGGATCTTCTGTGCACAGTAAACTATATCTGCCATCTTTTTGTGGTATCCCGCAAGGTAATAGATAAAGTTGGAATGCTGCGCAAAGAGTTCGACGGAGCCCAGGATTACGATTTTGTTTTTCGTTGTGTGGAAGCTGTGAAGGATGAAGAAATCTGTCATGTGCCCAAGATTTTGTACCACTGGAGATGCCACGAGGATTCCACAGCCGAGAATCCGGAGAGCAAGACATATGCTTTGACGCCGGACGAAGAGCTGTGCAGGAGCATTACAACAGGATCGACGTGAATGCAGAGGTTCTGGATGGAGAGTTCCTTGGCTTGTACAGAACGAAATTTGTACGGGACTATGATCCGCTGATCTCCATTATAATTCCCAACAAAGATCACATTGATGATCTGAAACGCTGTATGGATTCCATTGACCGGAAATCTGCTTACAAAAATTATGAGTATGTAATTGTGGAAAATAACAGTACAGATCCTGCCACATTTGAATATTATAAGAAGCTCGAGAAGGAAAATGAAAGAGCCCATGTAGTTTACTGGGATGGGGTAGTTCAACTATTCTGCCATCAACAACTATGGAGCTTCTTTTGCAAAAGGAGAGTATCTCCTGCTCCTCAATAACGATACGGAGATCATCAATCCGGACTGTCTGGAAGAGCTTCTTGGGTACTGCATGCGCAGCGATGTAGGTGCAGTAGGAGCCAGACTGTATTATGAGGATGACACGATCCAGCATGCAGGTGTTGTGATCGGCTTTGGCGGAATTGCAGGCATTGCTTTGTGATGCAGCCAAGAGGAACGACAGGATACTGCCACCGCATTATCTGTGCCCAGGATTACAGTGCTGTCACAGCGGCCTGCATGATGGTGAAGCGCAGTGCTTTTGAAAAAGCAGGCGGACTTTCCGAGGATCTTGCAGTTGCATTTAATGATATTGATTTCTGCATGAAGCTGAGAAAAGCAGGATACCTGATCGTGTACAATCCGTATGCAGAGCTTTATCACTATGAATCCAAATCAAGAGGTCTGGAGGATACACCGGAGAAGGTGGCACGTTTCAACAGGGAGATTTCTATCTTTGAGAAAAAATGGCCGGATATCCTGAAAAACGGTGATCCTTATTATAATCCGAATCTGACACTGAAAAGCCAGGACTTTTCTCTGAAGCGGATCTAGGAGGACAGGGCTCATGAAAAAATATATAACAAAAGAATCAAAGACAAGGCTGCTGCTTCTGGCAGCTTTGTTTTTCAGTTGCCTGTTTATTTTCCGGCAATATCTGTTCGGAGATTCCGTGCTGGTTTTTGATGATGTAGGCGGGGATACCTGGCAGCAGTATACAATGTACTATGCTGATATTGTGAACCATCTCCGTGCCGGGAATTTTTCATTCTGGGATTTTACCAATGGAATCGGGAGCAGTTTGTTTACGATGCTGCAGGCGGATCCGTCGTTGATTCTGATTTGTCTTATTGGCGTGGCCTGGGGCCTGCACATATGCTGTATTATCTGGTAGTTCTTCAGATACTGAAGATCCTGGCAGCAGGGTGGATCTTTTACTGGTTCCTCTCAGAGTTCGGGTACAGCAGACAGGCCAGGTTTCTGGCTTCTTTTGCATACGGACTGAACGGATATCTTCTTGTGTGGGGACAGCATTATCAGTTTGGCATGGTGGTGATCTATCTGCCGCTGATCTTTTTATTTGAGGAAAAATTTATCCGGGGGAAAAAAGGCCGTGCGCTTTTTCCGGTGACAGTGTTCCTAAGCGGAATCTACAGTGTTTATCTTTCCTATATGACACTGATCGGTGCAGGGCTCTACCTGATCTTCCGTCTTGTGATGGTGGTGGAAGATTTCGAAACCGGGGTACGGAAGTTTTTCAGTGGCTGTGCCAAATGGTCCTTGGAATCGGAATGAGTCTTGGAGTATTCCTTCCGATGGCGGCAAATATTATGAATTCTTCCAGGGTTTCAACAGGATCAGGAGGGATTTTAAGTCTTCTGAAGAAATGCTTCAAACCATATGATTTTGATTATTATAATTCATTGCTGATCCGGCCGTTTCCACGAATCTTCAGAATCTGCAGGTTCTGGGTGATACGAAATACGAAGGCTATAAAAATTATTACGAAGACCCGGTATTATTCTGTTCTGCTCTGGCAGTGATCTTTCTGGTTCAGTTTGTTCTTGTATTCTGGAAGAGCAATGCGAAAAAACGCGTGAAGGGAGCTGTTTATGGAGCTGTGGTACTGATCCTGGTGATCATGTTGCTTCCTCTTGGCGGAATTGTGTTTAATGCTTTTACAATACCGCCCACGTATCGGTTTACCTATATTTTGATGGCTGTATTTCTCCTGGCTTTTGCATGGATGTGGGATTATCTCCAGGCTGGAGGAAGGATCAGTATTACTGGACTGGCGGTTGTGGAGATTTTGATGCTTCAGGCATATATGGCAGGATATGAGGATAGTGTTTTTTTGGCATACAGGGAAAATGCGGTGATTCTTGCAGTAACGGGAACCGTTATGGTACTTAGTGTTCTGATCCTGGGATTTTGCCGGAAAAAAAGGCTTCGGAAAGTGGCATCAGGATGCCTGATGGTGATGCTTGCTGTGAATGTGATATCAGAAGGTGGAATTACATACACAGACAGGATCTGCCTGAAAAAGACAGATACACCAGCAGAACAGATGGAGGCACAGACTGGAATATTTGAGGAAAAGCTGCAGTCTGAAGATACGGAGATAGAGGCCGGAGCTGTTTTTTACAGGCCACAGACTTATTACAGGGAGCTTTACAGCCAGGATGTGCAGAATGCACTGGAGTATCTTCGTGAGACAGATTCTGAATTTTACAGGGTGGAAAAGGATTATTTCTCAGGAACGATATCAATGGATTCCCTTGCACAGAATTACCGGGGGATCAGTACCTATAATTCTGTTATGAACGGAAATATAAAAGAATTCGTAAAAACCTGTTATCCGGAATTCTGTTATCTTGACCACAACCGCTACACGTTCTGGCAGATGGCAGATAACAATGTGTTCGGAGCTTTTATGGGGGTCCGTTATCTTCTTTCGAAAAATCCGGAGCTGGACAGCAGTAAATATGAACTGGTCAGCCAGTTTGGTGAGATATATCTTTACCGGAATAAAGAAGAAGCAATGTGGCCAGATTTTATGAGAATACGATTTCAGAACAAAGCCTGAAGAAGCTTTGTCAGAAGGATGTAAGAGAGAAAAACCGGGAAACTCTTCTTGAGAATGCCATAGCTGTGAAAGGTGGAAAAGATATCGGGGATATCAGTGAGCTTGATGCTGTATCAGAAGTACAGGAGAATTCAGAGGTAACACTGAATGCGCCTGAAAAAGATTCTCATGTGACAGGAACTGTGGAAGCAAAGACAGATGGTTATGTGATGTGCATGATCCCCTGCGAAAAAGGATGGACAGTTACTGTTGACGGCGAGAAAACAGAAGTTCTGTATGGCGATATTGGCTTTCTTGCATTTAAAGTTGCGAAAGGAGAGCACCAGATCGAGCTTACATACCAGGTTCCAGGTATGAAATATGGAATAGCAGCAGGCGGTGTGTGCTGGATCTTGTATCTTGGTATTGTGGTTTTTGCGGGATACAGGAAAAAAGAAGATTTGACGGGAAGTAAATGATCAGCAGAGCAGGGATCTGCCTGATCAGAAATATAACAGGTAATATAAAAGAGCGAAATCTCAGATTTGTTCAGACCCTGTTAAACAGGCAGGGTCTGAACATGATATTTTATCTGAGATAACGCTCTTTTCTTTGTGAAGTGAATACAAATACTGTCTTACTGTCGATTTTCCTGTATAAAAATCCTGTCAGGATTTAATGATCCTGATCAGTCTCCAGAGAAGAAGTACAAGGAACAGAACTCCGACTCCGCCGATGATAAAATAAGGAACCGGGGAAGCGTTCTGAGAAACTCTGGCTGCCTCCATATTCGTATCGTTCTCCTGGTTATCTGCTGTTGTGGCATCTTCAGCAGTGTTTTCGATCACTGCAGTTCCAACCTGTGTGCCGCCGAAAGAATAGGTACGGCTGATCTGTCCGTCTGATTCGGTATCTTCTGTGGTGAGATCATCAGATGTTGCACCGGAAGGAATCATCACCTGCCCACCGGAAAGAATATGAAAATCTTCCTCACTCAGATCCAGAAGCTGGAAGTTTCCAAAACCATAATCCATAAGCGTGATTGCTTCGTTGGCAGTCTGCCCGGTGGCTCCGTTCATAACAACACAGATGAGAGTTGTGCTGTTTCGCTCTGCTGCTGTGACAAGAACGCTTCCGGAAGCTGTTGTTGTACTCTCACGGCCGCCGATACATCCGCTGTAATAGGTGGCTGCAGCCTGGTTGGTCAGGGAAAAACTGTTGGTAAGGTTGCGGGCTCCGCCGGAAACGTTGGTAGCAGGTATTGTATAAGAAGTTGCACTTGCGATATCACGGAAACCGTCAGTATTAATAGCTGCCTGCATGATCAGTGCAAGATCATGAGCAGTGGTATGCTGGTTGTCATCAGGAAGGCCGGTCGGGTTGGTAAATACCGTGTTGGTACATCCCAGTTCCTGTGCACGGGAGTTCATTTTTTCCACAAATGTATCTACAGATCCGCCGATCTGCTCTGCAATCTGCAGTGCGATATCATTGGCAGAGGCCAGCATAATAGCATAGAGGCACTGCTCCATGGTAAAAACTTCTCCCAGCTGTGAGGAGATATGGGCACCTCCGTCTGTAACACCGGAAACGCCTGTTTCTGTCATTGTCACCTGGTCGGTAAGCTGGCTGTTCTCAAGAGCCAGAAGACAGGTCATGATCTTCACTGCACCAGCAGGGGAAAGTGCCTGATCCATATCTTTTGCATAGAGTATGGTATTTGTGGTATCTTCCATGATCACAGCAGATGCGGAAGTGATCTCCGGACCCTGGGGCCAGCCGCTTATGGAATTGGTTGTGATCGTGGATGTGGCAGTAACTGCTGCGGTATCTTCAGTGGCATATACCGGGGTCTGGAATATCATGGAAGCAGAAATCCCAAATGCCAGGAGAGCCGCTGTTAATCTTGTTTTTTTCATAATATAGAGTACTCCTGTTTATGTATGATTAAACGACATATATGAGCCAAGTATAACACATTTTCGCTCTTTCTTGCAAAAAAAATGCGACAATGTTAAAATACATTTATCAAATTGAGTAATACGGAGAAAATATATGAGTAAAGATGATTCCACAGGAAAAATTCAATGGGACAGATTTGTGAAAAAGCTTTCACCCTATACAGTACAAAAAGGGCTGAGATATCTGAAGCATTACGGCCTGAAAGAGTTCTGGATCCGTCTTCACGAGAGATTCGAACCCGAAGAAGTTCCATACGGACCGTGGTATGAGGCATATCAGCCGACAGAGGAAATTCTGGAGAAACAGCGCAGGCATAAATTTAAGAACGGGCCGCTTATCAGCATTGTAGTTCCGGCTTATCTGACACCGGAGCGGTTTTTAAGACAGATGTTGGATTCACTTCTTGCGCAGACTTATGAGAACTGGGAGTTGTGTCTGGCTAATGGAAGCCCGGAAGATCGGGATATGCAGACAGTCCTGAAATCTTATGCAGAGATGGACAGGCGTATCCGTTATCAGGACCTGAAGGAGAATCTTGGCATTGCAGAGAATACCAATGCAGCTTTTGCCATGGCGAAAGGCGATTTCGTGGGACTTCTGGATCATGATGACCTGCTTGCTCCCAATGCGCTTTATGAGATTGCAGCAGCACTGGAAGAACACCCTGAGGCAGATGTGATCTACACAGATGAGGACAAGGTCACAACAGACCTTACGGAACATTTCCAGCCTCATCTGAAACCGGATTTTAATCTGGATCTTCTGAGATCCAACAACTATATCTGCCATTTTCTGGTGGTAAGACGCAGTGTCGTTGAGAAGGCCGGCGGTTTCCGAAGGGAATTTGACGGAGCACAGGATTATGATTTTGTTTTTCGCTGTGTGGAGCAGGCCAGGGAAATTGTCCATGTGCCGGAGATTTTATATCACTGGCGTACCCATAAATCTTCTACGGCAGATAATCCGGCAAGTAAGATGTATGCATTTGAAGCTGGCAGGCGCGCTATTGAGGGTAACCTTGAACGGACAGGGACGCAGGGAACTGTGGAGCATACCCCGGATTTCGGATTCTACCGTGTGAAGTATCCGGTACAGGGAGAACCGCTGGTATCCATTATCATCTAACAGAGAAGAGAAAGAGACACTTGAGGAATGTGTGGAATCCATCTTTTCGAAGACTTCCTACAAGAATTATGAGATCATCATTGTTGAGAACAACAGCAGCTCCAATGAGATTTTCAGGTATTACAAACAGCTGTCGGAAGATCCGAGAATCCATCTGATCCGCTGGAAAAAAGAATTCAACTATTCAGCCATCAATAACTTTGGTGTCCGCCATGCAAAAGGAGACTATCTTCTGTTCCTGAATAATGATGTAAAGATCATTGATCCGGACTGGCTCACAGAGATGCTTGGAATCTGTCAGCGCAGGGAAGTTGGAGCAGTTGGAGCGAAACTGATCTATCCGGATAATACCATCCAGCACGCAGGCTGTGTCGTTGGCATGGGTGGGATTGCCGGAAATATGTTTGTAAACATGCCGGCAGAGAGAACGGGATATCTTCATAAGGCATCGATTCTTCAGGATATGAGCTGTGTGACAGCCGCCTGTATGATGATGAAGAAACCTGTTTTCCAGGAAGCAGGAGGGTTTACAGAAGAACTTGCGGTTGCATTTAATGACGTGGATCTCTGCCTGAAGGTGAGAAGTCACGGTCATTTGATCGTTTATGATCCATATGTGAAACTGTACCATTACGAATCCAAATCAAGAGGTGCAGAGGACAGTGAAGAGAAGGTACGACGTTTCAGACAGAAATCGAGTACATGCGATGCCACTGGCTGGATATCCTGAAAAAGGGAGATCCGTACTATAACAAAAATCTTTCCCTCACGAAATGGAATTATTCCTGAAGCCGCTTCCGGGAATGGGAAAGAAGAAGGGATGAATCAATGCAGGAAGTATCGGTAGTGATACCTAACTTTAATGGTATGGCATATCTGGACGGCGTTCTTTCCAGCCTGGAAAGGCAGACGATCGATAATTTTGAAGTAATACTGGTAGATAACGGATCTACAGACGGAAGCTGTGCTTTTGTGGCAGCAGAATATCCCTGGGTGCACATGATCCAGCTCCCGGAGAACTATGGTTTCAGCAGGGCAGTTAATGAGGGAATCCATGCAGCAAGGTCTCCGTATGTGTTGCTTCTGAACAATGATACAGAGGCAGAACCGGATTTTCTTGAGGAGATGGTCGCTTCTCTTCGAAGACATAAGAAAGCTTTTTCCTGCCAGGCCAGGATGATCCAGCTTCATGACAGGGATAAAATGGATGATGCAGGCAATTATTACTGCGCCCTTGGCTGGGCCTATGCAAAAGGAAAAGGCAGGGATATCAATAATTATAATAAAGAACAGAAGATTTTTTCCACATGCGCAGGTGCAGCAATCTACAGAAAGAAGATCATTGACAGGATCGGTGATTTTGATGAGGAACATTTTGCATATCTGGAGGATCTGGACATTGGCTACCGTGCACGTATCAATGGATATGAAAACTGGTATGCCCCAAAAGCGAAAGTTTATCATGTAGGAAGCGGAACAAGCGGTTCCAGGTATAATCAGTTCAAGATCCGCTATTCATCTAGAAATAATATTTATCTGATCTATAAGAACATGCCGTTCCTTCAGATCATACTGAATCTGCCGCTCCTTATTGCAGGATTCGGTGTGAAGATTCTGTTTTTTACAGTGAAGGGATTCGGCCGTGAGTATCTGGCAGGAATCAAAAACGGCTTTCAGATCAGCCGGAAAAATAAAAAAGTCAAGTTTTCCATGAGAAATCTTCCGCGCTATATTGAGCTGCAGTTCGAGCTCTGGATCAACATTTTTAGGCGTTTTGCCAGTTAAGACACCATATTTTCACAGAATTTTTATATTTCGAAAGGAAGATTTTGTTGCTTTTGGGTTTCATCTATTATAAGATAAAAGCAATGAACTTAAATGAGGTGGCGGAAATTGATTAAAGACAACCAGAAAAATTTCAGTCGTCTCCATATGCTGATCGATGTGTTTGTGGTCACAGTTTCCTATGCACTGGCATGGCTGATCCGTTTTCAGGGAATTTTTGAGTATTCTGCGGTTCAGTCCAAGACTGTTCAGGAATATATGTTTATGCTCATATTCATTATTCCTGGCTATCTGCTTCTGTATCAGGCTTTTGACCTCTATACACCGATGCGGATGCAGGGGCGTCGTCTCGTGCTCGCCGGAATTGTGAAGGCGAATGCGTTAGGGCTCCTTATCATCATGTTTACACTTTATAATTTTAAAGAACTGGATTATTCCCGTCTTACACTGGTTTCATTCTTCTTTATCAATATTGCCCTTGAGTGGGGCGTGCGTATGTTCATATTTTATATTCTGCGGGATATGCGAAAGAAAGGAATGAACCAGAAACAGGTGTTGCTGGTTGGATACAGCCGCGCTGCTGAGGAATATGTGGACAGGATCCTGCAGAATCCGCAATGGGGATACGTGATCAGGGGAATACTGGATGATAATGTACCGGCAGGTACAACCTATAAGGGAATCAAGGTGATCGGAAGAATTGCCAACCTTATGATCATTCTTCCATCCAGCAGGCTGGATGAGATAGCTATTACCCTGGGATTAAGTGAGTATTATCGTCTGGAAGAGATCGTAGGCTTATGCGAGAAGTCAGGAGTGCATACGAAATTTATTCCGGATTATAATAATATTATTCCGACCAAACCGTATACAGAAGATATTCTCGGGCTTCCGGTGATCAATATCCGGTATGTACCCTTAAGCAACACGTTTAATGCATTGGTTAAGAGGACTATGGACATTATAGGCGCGATCGTGGCTATTATTGTTTCTTCTCCTGTTATGCTGGTACTGTGCATTCTGATCAAACTGACCTCACCGGGGCCACTGATTTACAAGCAGGAACGTGTCGGCCTTCATAATCAGACTTTCCGGATGTATAAGTTCCGGTCAATGGAAGTTCAGAAGGAGTCTGAGGAGAAAAAAGCATGGACGGTCAAGAATGACCCAAGAGTTACAGGAATTGGCAAGTTTATGCGGCATACCAGTCTTGATGAGCTTCCACAGCTTTTCAATATTCTGAAAGGTGAGATGAGCCTGGTAGGACCAAGACCGGAGAGACCGTTTTTTGTAGAAAAGTTTCGGGAGGAAATACCGCGATATATGGTCAAGCATCAGGTGCGTCCGGGTCTTACCGGGTGGGCGCAGGTCAATGGCTACCGCGGGGATACTTCTATCAGGAAGAGGATAGAATGTGATCTTTATTATATTGAAAACTGGTCAGTTGGATTTGATATAAAGATCATGTTTCTTACCATATTTAAGGGCTTTATCAACAAGAATGCATACTAAAAAGGGGAAAAGGAAAAAATGTCAAAACCTCGGAAAAAGAGTAAAAAAATTCTGTTTATCCTGGAAATAGTCGTGTTGCTTCTGTTTATAGGCGGACTGTATGTTTACGGACAGATCTCAGCTAAACTGGATAAGCTGGATATCAGAGAGACAGATCTTGCAGAGCAGGATATTGTAACCAATGATCAGGCACCGCAGATGACAGGTTATACCACATATGCGCTGTTTGGTCTGGATCACAGAAGCAAGAATGAGAAGCTGAATACAGAAAACAGTGATACGATCATTATTGCGAGCATTAATAACGATACGAAGGCTGTTAAACTGGTGTCTGTTTACCGGGATACCCTTCTCAATGTGAAAGATGATACCTATTCCAAGGCCAATTCTGCCTATTCACTTGGCGGACCTACACAGGCAGTTTCCATGCTGAATACCAACCTTGACCTGAATATCACGGATTATGTTGCCATTGATTTCAATGCACTGGTAACAGTGGTTGACTGTCTTGGCGGACTGGATATTCCACTTTCTTATGCAGAGATCGTTCACATGAACAATTACTGTGTGGAAACTTCCGAGGAGACAGGTAAGAGTTATACACCTGTAGAACTTCCGGATCCGAAGCCGGAAGATGAGGAAGCGATCGTGGGCACTTACCACCTGAATGGTGTACAGGCTACTTCCTACTGCCGTATCCGTTATACTGCAAGTCTGGATATGGGACGTACAGAGAGACAGAGAAGAGTAATCCAGATGATCGTGGATAAAGCGAAAAAAGCAGGTCTTTCAACGATTTTTGATATTATGGATCAGGTATTCCCTATGGTAACAACTTCTGTTTCCAAGACAGAGATCCTGAAAATGATTCCGACAGTGATCGGATACAGTATTGACGAAACCACCGGATTCCCGACAGATTATAAATTTGCAACGGTTAAGGGAAGTGTTATCGTAGCGACAACTCTGGAATCCAATGTGTTGAAAGTACATCAGTTCCTGTATGGAAATACAAATTATTCACCAACTCAGGATGTTCTGAACAAGAGTGCACAGATCATAAATATTGCAGGCGGTGGAGATGCTGTACAGGATTCATCACCTGCTGTAACGGATGTTCCGAATGATACTACGGATGATTCCTATTCGTGGCAGGGGGATGAATCTGTGGATTATTCAGCCGATACAGACACAGATTACAGCAATGACACAGATTACAGCAGTGACACAGATTATTCCGGCAGTTCGGATTATGATAGCGACGAAGACTACTCGGGCGGTGGATATGATACAGATTATTCCGATACTTCTGATGACTATTCCGGCGGTGGATACTATGATACTTACGATGAGTACAGTCTTTCAGATGGCGAATAGAACAAATAAATAATTAATCAGCAGAGAGGACCATCCAGAATCGGGTGGTCCTTTCTGGACAGGAGAAAAATATGAGTACAGTTAAAGTAGATGTGATTATTCCGGCTTACCGTCCAGATGGAGAATTTGACAGGCTTCTGGAACGGCTCAGTGTTCAGAAATATCCTATCAATAAGATCCTTGTTATGAATACAGAAAAGAAATTCTGGAAAGAACAGTGGGAGAGAGACTATCCTCTGGTAGAAGTCCATCATCTTGCAAAAGAAGAATTTGATCATGGAGCAACCAGGCGAAAGGCAGTCGGGTTTTCGGATGCGGAGATTCTTGTGTTTATGACTCAGGATGCACTTCCATCTGACAGGGATCTGATCGGAAATCTGGTATCTGCACTGTACAATAACGAGAATGCAGGAGCTGCTTATGCAAGACAACTTCCAAAAGCAGATTGCCGTTTTCTCGAGAAATATACCCGCTCTTTTAATTATCCGTCCCAGTCCTGTGTAAAAACAGAAAAAGATGTGCAGACAAAAGGGATCAAAACTTATTTCTGCTCCAATGTATGTGCTGCCTATGACCGCAGAATCTATGACGAGATAGGCGGTTTCCCGGAACAGGCGATTTTTAATGAGGACATGATCTATGCAGGATGGATGGTGAAAAAAGGCTACGCAGTTGTCTATGCGGCAGATGCAAGAGTGTATCATTCCCACAATTATTCCTGCATGCAGCAGTTTCACAGGAATTTTGATCTCGGTGTTTCCCAGACAGAGCATCCGGAGGTTTTCAAAGGTGTTCCGTCCGAAGGAGAGGGGATTCGTCTGGTGAAAAAAAGCGTGGCTTATCTTGTTAGCACAGGTCATATCTGGCTGATCCCGGGCCTGTTTTTTCAGAGCGCTTTCAAGTATGCGGGATATTTTCTCGGAAAAAGATATCAGAAACTTCCTGAAAGGCTGATCCTGGCATGCACCATGAATCCTGATTACTGGAAAAACACCGGTAAATAACCAGGCAATTTTACTGGATAGAATGTATCACGTTTTTTTAAAAGATATATCACAGTTTGAACACAATTCCTGTTAAACTGGGATCAGTAAAGATGATACGAGAGAAAAAAGAAAGGAGCACCAGAAGCATGAGTGAAGAAAACAGATGGGGACAGGATCCACAGGAAACAGACCGGAATGTTCCGACGGAAGAGAATGCTCTGAATATTTACGGAAACGCAGATACTGGCAGTGCAGAAGAAAAAAACACTGATAATAATATAGATAACAGACCATTGACACATCCGTATTCAGCAGGCAGGAGGATGCAGGAAAGCCAGAGAAACAGTGCAGGCAGTTCTGATACTGCAGGAAACAGCGGGAACAGAACGGAACCTCCGAGATATGCACATTATCAGGTACATCAGCACAGGCAGGGAATTACGCAGGAGGAAGTATTCCGCCGAAGAAACCGCGGAAATCTAAGACATCCGGTGGGAAAGGAAACGGTGGATTTGGCAGAAAAGCAGCTACAGCAGTTTCCCTTGCGGTGATCTTCGGGCTGGTAGCTGGTATTGTTTTCCAGGGTGTGAATATGGCGGCTGATAAGCTTGGCATCAATAATAACAGCAGCAGTACACAGATCGGAAAAACTGAAACACTTACAGGAACAGAAGAAGGTGCAGACAGCAGTTCCACAGATTCCGATATTAAAAATATTGTGGCAGAGAGCGGAACAGTAGCAGGAGTTGCACAGGCAACTATGTCGTCTATTGTGGCTATCACATCTGTCAGTGTTCAGGAGATCCCGAGCTTTTTCGGATATGGAACACGTCAGTACCAGAGCGAAGGAAGCGGCTCCGGAATCATTGTAGGTGAGAATGATGATGAGCTTTTGATCGCTACTAACAACCATGTTGTATCTGGTGCAACTACACTTACTGTATGTTTTGCAGGAAGCGATGTGGTAGGTGCTGAGGAAGAGACACAGGCTATAGCAAGCAGCAGTGACAGCAGTTTTTCCGAAAATACAGGTTCTGAAGGAGATGCAGATGTGGAAAATGCAGTTTCTGCAAAGATCAAAGGAACAGATGAGGAGAATGACCTTGCAGTGATCGCAGTTGAGAAATCCGACATTCCGGAAGAGACGATGAAGGAAATCAAGATCGCACAGCTCGGAAGTTCTGATGATCTTGTTGTAGGAGAGCAGGTTGTTGCTATTGGTAATGCACTTGGTTATGGCCAGTCTGTTACTTCCGGCTGGGTAAGCGCCCTGAACAGGGATATCAGCACTGAAGATAGCGAGGCAAGCGGACTGATCCAGACAGATGCAGCATCAATCCTGGCAACAGTGGCGGTGCGCTTTTGAATATGAGTGGTGAAGTGATCGGAATCAATGCTGCCAAGTATGCAGACAGCCAAGTAGAAGGAATGGGATATGCGATCCCGATCTCCAAGGCAGAACCGATCCTGGAAGAGCTGATGAATCGTGAAACACGTGATAAAGTGGAAGATTCCTCCAAAGTCGGCTACATGGGGATCAAGGCTGCGGATCTTACTACAGAAGCGATCCAGATGTACAATATGCCTGCAGGAGCTTTCCTTACAGAAGTAACAGAAGGTGGCGCAGCAGACAAGGCCGGAATCAAAAAAGGTGACATTATCGTGAAACTGGACGGACAGAAAGTAAGCGGCAAGGATGATCTTGTTTCCAAACTGCAGTATTATGAGTCTGGTGAGACTATCGAAGTGGTGATCGCAAGAGCAGACAGCGGAGAATACAAAGAGCAGACTGTAGAAGTTACTCTTGGAAGCAAGCCGGCATCTGATAAATAAGGTTTGATGATTAGTTAAAAAGAATATAGAGGAAAAATCCGGGATGGGGAGCTGCAAGGCGATTATGTGGCTCTCCATTTTTTGTTTTTAAAAGAAATTTTTATAGTTCTTATTTATAGCAATATTCTGTATAGAGTGTTGTTGAATACGAAGTTGATAGCTGGAAGGATGTTTTATAAAAAGTTAATTTGATACGTAGTGATTATGTGATATAATATGCAGTATGATACTTGGGACAGAGTATACAAAAAAGCGGAATATAAAGTGCCGCTGTGTGCTGCATCCCATGTTATAAAACCAGAAAGGGAAACATTATGGCAGATCAGTTTGATAACAACAAAGACAATGACCAGGAGCAGAAATACGAGAAATTCTGTTTTTTATGCCGCAGACCGGAGAGTCAGGCAGGGAAGATGATCGATCTTCCCAATAATATACATATCTGTGCAGATTGTATGCAGAAGAGTTTCGATACCATGAATACACAGATGAACAATGGAAACATGAATTACTCAGATCTTTTTAATATGCCGAATGTAAGCATGATCGATCTGAGCAGCCTTCAGAATCCGGGAAATCAGGCGAAGAAGATCAAGAAGAAATCGGAGACGCCGAAGCCGGTGATCGATCTTAAGGACATTCCGGCACCGCACAAGATCAAGGCCACACTGGATGAATATGTGATCGGTCAGGAATATGCCAAGAAAGTAATGTCTGTAGCAGTATATAATCATTATAAGAGAGTGGCAACAGATACCATGGACGATATTGAAATCGAGAAATCCAATATGCTGATGATCGGACCGACTGGCTGCGGTAAAACATATCTTGTAAAAATGCTTGCAAAACTTCTTCAGGTGCCGCTTGCCATCGCAGACGCGACATCCCTTACAGAGGCAGGATATATCGGTGATGATATTGAGAGTGTTGTTTCCAAGCTTCTTGCGGCAGCTGACAATGATGTGGAGAAAGCTGAGCACGGATCATTTTTATCGATGAGATCGACAAGATCGCCAAGAAGAAGAATACCAACCAGAGAGATGTAAGCGGTGAGGCGGTTCAGCAGGGACTCCTGAAACTTCTGGAGGGAAGTGAAGTTGAAGTTCCGGTAGGTGCCACCAGCAAGAATGCAATGGTACCTATGGTGACGGTAAATACAAGAAATATCCTGTTTATCTGCGGAGGAGCGTTCCCGGATCTTGAGAATATTATCAAGGAAAGACTGAATAAACAGGCATCCATTGGTTTCTATGCAGATCTGAAGGATAAATATGACAATGATCCTCATGTACTTGAGAAGGTGACTGTAGATGATCTTCGTACATTTGGAATGATTCCGGAGTTTATCGGACGACTTCCGATCATCTTTACACTGAACGGACTTACTGAGGATATGCTTGTAAAAATTCTCAAAGAGCCTAAGAATGCGATCCTGAAACAGTATCAGAAACTTCTGGCACTTGACGAGGTGAAACTGGAATTCGAAGATGGTGCACTGCATGCCATTGCACGTAAGGCAATGGAGCGTCATACAGGAGCCAGAGCACTCCGGGCTATCCTTGAGGAGTATATGCTGGATATCATGTATGAGATCCCGAAAGATGACAATATCGGTGAGGTTGTGATCACAGAAGGATATATTCAGGGGAACGGCGGTCCGAAGATCCTGATGAGAGGCCAGGAAGTTCCGGCACTGGAAGGATAAGAGTAGTTTTGTTGCTGTTATAAAGCATATAGAAAAGGAGTGTGGCAATTATGGCAAAAGGTTTCTGGGATGATCTGGGAAATACACTGACACGTAAGGCGAAAGGATTCAGCACAAAGGCTGAGAATCTTTATGAGATCCAGAAGATCCGCAACAAGCTCTCTGCGCAGGAACGTATGACAGAGAAGCTGATGATGGATATCGGAAGAATGATCTATGCACGTTATGAGCGTGGTGAAGCTGTTGACGGAGAAGTAGGTGCTATTTGTGAGGAGATCAGCCAGCATATACTGGAAGCCGATCACTACAGAGATGCTATTGCGGCCAGCAAGGGGAGAAAAATTCTGTCCGGCCTGCCATAAGGCCCGTGATGCGTGAGGCAAGCTTCTGCCCGTACTGTGGTGCGGCATGCCCGACCCCGGAGCCGGAGATCGAGGAGAAGAATTCAGAAGTGATCGAAGTCGCAGATGAGGAGCTTGAGAACGCAGCTGAGGCTGAGGTGACAGATGATACTGAGAACTGTGCGCCAGCAGATGGAACAGAAGATGCTGTGGATAAAGAAACAGACGAAGAGATAGTAGAAAAAGCCACTGCAGAAGATGTGGCTGAAGCAGAAACAATAGAAGCAGAGGAAGAAAATTTCTGATGAGCCGTCAAGGCACACAGCCAGAAAGTCAACGGCAGCAAGGATATCGCCCGTGTCGGTACCGTTTCTGCCGGTGATGCACAGATCGGCCAGCTGATCGCTGACGCTATGGAAAAGGTTACTGCTGACGGCGTGATCACCATTGAGGAGAACAAGACCACTGCTGAAACCTACACCGAGGTAGTGGAAGGCATGCAGTTTGACCGTGGCTACGTTACCCCGTACATGGTCACCGATACCGAGAAGATGGAAACCGTTTACGAGGACTGCAGCGTGCTGATCACCGATAAAAAGATCAGCGTGTTCCAGGATATCGTTCCTCTGCTGGAGTCCGTGATCCAGTCCGGCCGCAAGCTGCTCATCATCGCTGAGGATGTTGAGGGCGACGCACTGTCCGACACGCCCCTTTTTAGCACTTACAATTATTCTGTCGGAATTGGAGCGATAATATGTTTACAATTGAGGAGTTTTTGCGTATATCCAATCAAATGAGAGATTATTATGCAAAAGACACATTTAATAA
>ENA-OQHY01000563-OQHY01000563.1-human-gut-metagenome-genome-assembly--contig:-NODE-563-length-20616-cov-2.581922_pt1 | contig 20616 bp, 32 predicted proteins | sample MGYA00242570_ERZ504733 | MGnify/ENA primary metagenome ERZ504733 (study PRJEB26092, sample SAMD00036219) | human gut metagenome | host: Homo sapiens | study: EMG produced TPA metagenomics assembly of... | reverse complement strand
CCCGGTCAGGCGGTTGTGGGTGAGCGCCGCGTCGGCGGTTTCGAGCGCCACGTCGGTGCCGCTGCCCATTGCAATGCCAATGGTGGCGGCTTTCATCGCCGGGGCATCGTTGATGCCGTCACCCACCATTGCCAGCGGTGCATGGTTGTTCAGTTCCGTTACGGCGCTCACTTTATCCGCAGGCAATAACCCGGCTTTGAACGCCAGCCCCAGTTCACCGGCAATCGCTGCCGCGGCTCGCGGGTTATCCCCGGTGAGGATCACCCCTGCACGCCCAGTTGATGCAGCGCGGCGACGGCGTCTTTTGCATCGTCACGCAGGGTGTCACGCAGTGCCAGCATCCCTATCGCCACGCCGTTTTGCACCACCATCACCACGGTTTGCCCGGCCTGTTCCAGCGCCTGGACTGGCTGGCTCAGCCCGGCCGCCGGAAACGTATTCGCGGCAACGATCAGGACGTTATTTCCTTCAACGTAGGCTTCAATCCCGGACCCGACCAGCGCCCGCTGTGCGGTGGCGGCAGGGATGTCCAGCCCACGCGACTGCGCCTCGCGGACTATTGCCTGTGCCAGCGTGGTGGAGCCTTGTTCGACGGCAGCGGCCAGGGCGAGCAGCGTATTTTCACTGACCTCCTGAGGATAAATGCCCGTGACCTGCGGTTTACCCACCGTCAGCGTACCGGTTTTATCGAAGGCGATATGTTGTACCTGGCTCAGTTGCTCCAGCGCCGCACCGCCTTTAATCAGCGCTCCACGACGCGCCGCGGCCGCAGACCGGAGGTAATGGCCGCCGGCGTGGAGATCACCAGCGCGCACGGGCAACCAATCAGCAGCAACGTCAGACCCTTATAAACCCAGCCCCCCCAGGCTGCGCCCAGGAACAGCGGTGAATAATTGTCACCAGCAGGGCGACCAGCATGATGGCGGGGGTGTAGATCCGGCTGAAGCGATCGATAAAGCGCTCAACGGGTGCGCGACGCTCCTCGGCCTCTTCAATCAGCTTCAGGATGCGGTCGATGGCGCTCTCACCCGGTCCGGAGAGGACCGTGAGTTGTACCAGACGATCGACGCTGGTGGCGCCTGCAGGCACTTTCTCGCCCGCTGAGCGTTCAACCGGAATCGACTCGCCGGTGAGGGCACTTTCATCGAAACTCGCCGTGGCGGTAAGCAGCTCACCGTCCGCAGGCAGACGCCGCCAGCGGCGACCTCAATCACATCACCCGGGCGCAGCGTGTTAATTGCCACCGTCTGGCGTTCGCTGCCCGTCACCCGCGTTGCGGTTTCCGGTTTCAGCGCCACCAGCGCGCTGACCCCTTTCCGTGCCCGACTCGCCGCCCAGCTTTCAAGCGCTCGCCAATTAAGAACAGCAACAGCACCATGGCCGCTTCCGCCGTCGCGCCAATAACAACGCGCCGATCGCCGCCACGCTCATCAGCGTTTCGATGGCGAACCAGCTTCCGCTTTTCATCAGCCGCACGGCCTGACGGGCAATCGGGAACAGTCCGACAAGCGTCGTGGCGATGAACGCCAGGTTACCGAACGGGTGGTTAAACTGCTCCAGACCCCAGCTCAGGGCCATCATGATGATAAGGGTGATAATGGGCAGGTTTTCTCGCAGGGCTGACGTCTTTTCGACAGGTGCGGTTTCGCTGCGCAGGCTGTAACCGGCCTTACTGACGGCGGCTTCAACCAGCGTGCTGATGTCATTATCGGCGCTGACCAGCAGCTTTTCGGTGGCGAAGAGCACCTGGACGTGGCTGCGCCCGGGACCTGTTTTACCGCGTTTTCGACTTTACGGGCGCAGGCCGCGCAGTCCATACCGTTGACCACCCAGCTGTAGCGGTTTGCGCTTTCCGGGAGCGGCGGCGTGTTTTGCGTTTCGCATGCGCCGTCGCAGCAGCAGTCGTCCTTCGCGGGAACGGGGCTGAGCTTAAGTGCCGAGAATTGTGGAACTTTTTAGGTGTTTCTGGAGTCGACATGGCAGTCTCCGGTAATGATAATTTTCTCATTAACCGCAGCATACACTCTGGAGTCGACTCCAGAGTCAAGGCTTATTTAGATATACAGTGAACGCACAATCAGGAAGTGCCCGGCAAAGTAGCAGGCGGCGGCAATCGCGTTATCCGCACGGAAGCGGCGACGATAGTGGCTGCCCAGCCAGACGATATTCCCGAGTAACAGCAGCGTGGCACCAAAGAACGCGGACATTGCCGGTGCGTCGGACGGAAGAACCACAGTTCACCCGCCAGCCATACCATCACCAGCGTCATGGCGATAAACGTGCAGACAGGCAAGCGCATCTCTTCCAGACGCGTCCAGATCACCGCGATCAGCAGCGCGCCAATGACCAGCAGCACCAGCGGCAGCGGCCAGAAGAAGGAGAGCGTCATCTGGCTGGCGAAGTAAATGGTATAAAGCAGATGCGACAGGAAAAATGCCCCAACGGCATACAGCAGGCGCTGTCGCGGCAGCAGGGTTAAGGCATCACCAATCAAGGACGCACACAGACCGGCAAGAACCAGATAGCTGACGGCGTTAAACATGGGCGCTTGCCAGGCAAGCAGCAGGAGTAACAACAGCGTGACGGGTTTAAACAACCATCGCTGCCAGGCAGGGCCGCGATAGGATGCATCGACGTAAAGCCATGCGGAAAAACAGACAGCGATAAATGACCAAAGCATATTAACTCCCTGTAACTGTTGAGTCTGAATAATCAGTTTCTTATTCAGTGTAGTGATGGGGGCAGGCGTTTGGCAATGCCGGGGAAGGCAAGGTATCCTGAATTCCGTATAATCTGATGGGATTTTTGAATGAGCAAGATGCCGCTTTTTTTCGTTATCGTGGTGGCGATTATCGTCATTGCCGCCTCCTTTCGTTTCGTGCAGCAGCGCCGTGAGAAGCGGATAACGATGCCGCGCCGTTGATGCAAAAACGCGTGGTGGTAAGCAATAAACGCGAGAAAGCCCTCAATGACCGACGCTCGCGCCAGCAGCAGGTTACGCCGGCGGGAGCCACCATGTGCTATGAAGCGAGCTTTAAGCCGGAAACCGGCGGGCTGGAGATGACCTACCGTCTGGAGGCGCAGCAGTACCATCAACTGACGGTGGGAGAAAAAGGGATGCTGAGTTACAAAGGGTCGCGGTTTGAAGGGTTTACGCCAGATCGGTAATGTTCCCTCTCCCGCAGGGAGAGGGGTCAGCTGAGGCTTGAGGCGCCTTACTTCTTCGCCTGGGCCTTAAATTTCTTCATCCACACCAGCAGTTCAAATACGCCAAAAATAAACACGCGCAGCTGCTGCCAGCCGGTCATCTGCGGACCGTCTTTTGGCAGGCCGTTTTTCAGCATCACCATCTGCAGGGCGTGCATGAAGGTGGTAAAGATAAAGGCCACGTTCACAAAGATGTTCATCGGGCGCGGGAACGGGTGCACCAGATTGAGGAGCAGAAATGCCCAGACGCCCAGCATCAACAAACGTCCCACATTAATCAGTACTGGCATTGGATTCTCCTTGTGCCTGACGGTGATACAGACGATAAGCGACCTGACCTGCCACTTTTTCTCGGTGCAGATCCCAGTGTACCGGGACCGGCGGTAAACCATTTTCGACTTCGCTTTCGACGTAGATTAACGCGTCATTCGCCAGCCAGCCGTTGTTTTCCAGCAGGGATAACGTCTCTTCCAGCAGCCCCTTGCGGAACGGCGGGTCGACAAACACCACGTTGTGCGGCGTGCCCTTTTGCGCGAGGAAGCTCAGTGTGTTGGTATTCACTACTTTGGCGTTGTCGCTTTTAGCGTTGCCAGATTTTGCTGCAACGTCTGCGCAACGCCGCGCTCCATTTCCAGCAGCGTGGCGCTGGCGGCATAGCGCCGACAGCGCCTCCAGACCCAGCGCGCCGCTGCCCGCGAAGCAGTCCAGGCAGTGGGCATCCACCATTGAGGGGGCCAGCCAGTTAAACAGCGTTTCGCGTACGCGGTCCGTGGTTGGGCGTAGTCCGGGGCTATCCGGCACCGGTAATTTCCGGCCTCGCCACTGGCCGCCGATAATACGAATTTGACCGGCTGGGGCGCGGTTGGGTTTCTTCATCTCTGGAAAGCTCTGTTAACAATTGGCCTGCGATTGCGGGCGGTGATGTCAATTAAGTAAAGTGTTAGACTATTTCATCATTTTTTTAGCTTCCATGTATATAGCGCCGCGAGGAGTGTAGTCGCAGATGGCAAAAACAAAAAAACGTGGCTTCTTTTCCTGGCTGGGCTTCGGTGAAAAAGAGCAAGAAACAGAGCAGAAAACCGAAGAACAACAAGCCGTTGAAGAGCAGTCTCAGCCTGAAACGCCGGTAGAAACTGCCGCCGTTGTCGACGCGGAAGAGCACGCGCACAGCAAAGAAGAGACCGAAGCCTTTGCTGAAGAGTGGTGGAAGTTACCGAACAGGTTCAGGAAAGCGAGAAGCCAGAACCCGTTGTGTAGAAGACGTTATCGATACGCCGCAGGCGATTATCGAGCATGAAACGTTGCCGCTGCCGGAAGAGGTGAAAGCCGAAGAGGTTTCAGCGCAGGAGTGGCAGGCCGAGGCAGAAACCGTCGAAATTGTTGAGGCGGTGGAAGAAGAAGCACAAGACGAGCCAGCGCTTACCGACGAAGAGCTGGAAGCCCAGGCGCTGGCGGCAGACGCGGCGGAAGAAGCGGTTATCGTCGTGCCGGTGGAAACGCAACCAGAGCAGGGTGAAGAGGTTGCTCAGGAGCAGGAAAAACCCACCAAAGAAGGTTTCTTCGCCCGCCTGAAGCGTAGCCTGCTCAAAACCAAAGAAAACTTAGGTTCCGGATTTATCAGTCTGTTCCGCGGCAAGAAGATCGACGACGATCTCTTTGAAGAGCTGGAAGAGCAACTGCTGATCGCCGACGTTGGGGTGGAAACAACCCGTAAGATCATCGCCAGTCTGACCGAAGGGGCGAGCCGCAAGGCGCTGCGTGACGCCGAAGCGCTGTACGGTCTGCTGAAAGACGAGATGGGCGAAATCCTCGCAAAAGTTGACGAACCGCTTAATATTGAAGCAAAACGCCATTTGTTATTCTGATGGTTGGCGTGAACGGTGTGGGGAAAACCACCACCATCGGCAAGCTGGCGCGACAGTTTGAGCAGCAGGGCAAATCGGTAATGCTGGCGGCAGGTGATACCTTCCGTGCGGCGGCGGTTGAGCAGCTGCAGGTCTGGGGCCAGCGTAACAACATCCCGGTGATTGCGCAGCATACCGGTGCGGATTCCGCCTCCGTTATCTTTGACGCCATTCAGGCGGCGAAGTCGCGTAACGTGGATGTGCTGATTGCCGATACCGCAGGGCGTTTGCAGAACAAAGCGCACCTGATGGAAGAGTTGAAGAAAATCGTCCGCGTCATGAAGAAGCTGGACGAAGAGGCACCGCATGAAATTATGCTGACCATTGATGCCAGCACCGGACAGAACGCCATCAGCCAGGCGAAGCTGTTCCATGAAGCGGTAGGGCTGACCGGGATCACGCTGACCAAACTGGACGGCACCGCGAAAGGTGGGGTGATCTTCTCCGTGGCCGATCAGTTCAATATTCCTATCCGTTACATCGGTGTGGGCGAGCGTATTGAGGATTTACGTCCGTTTAAAGCGGACGACTTTATTGAGGCACTATTTGCCCGAGAGGACTAACAATGATTCGCTTTGAACACGTCAGCAAGGCCTATCTCGGTGGGAGACAAGCGCTGCAGGGGGTGACATTCCACCTGCAGCCAGGCGAGATGGCATTCCTGACCGGCCATTCCGGCGCGGGGAAAAGTACCTGCTCAAGCTTATCTGTGGGATCGAGCGGCCGAGCGCCGGGAAAATCTGGTTCAGCGGCCATGATATTAGCCGTCTGAAAAACCGTGAGGTGCCGTTCCTGCGTCGTCAGATTGGCATGATTTTCCAGGACCACCACCTGCTGATGGATCGCACCGTTTTCGATAACGTGGCCATTCCGCTGATTATTGCCGGTGCCAGCTATGATGATATCCGTCGTCGCGTCTCTGCGGCGCTGGATAAAGTCGGGCTGCTGGACAAAGCGAAGAACTTCCCGATCCAGCTGTCTGGCGGTGAACAGCAGCGTGTGGGGATTGCCCGTGCGGTGGTGAACAAACCTGCGGTACTGCTGGCGGATGAACCGACCGGTAACCTGGACGACGCCCTGTCAGAAGGGATTTTGCGTCTGTTTGAGGAATTTAACCGCGTTGGGGTGACGGTATTGATGGCAACGCACGACATCGGGCTGATTTCCCGTCGTTCGTACCGCATGCTGACCCTGAGCGACGGTCATTTGCACGGAGGCCTCGGTGAATAAGCGTGATGCAATAAACCAGATTCGGCAGTTCGGAAACCGGTTTGACCGCTTCCGTAAGCCGCAGGGCGGCGGTGACGGCAATCGTAATGCGCCAAAGCGTGCGAAAGCGGCGCCTAAGCCGAACTCCCGCAAAACCAACGTGTTCAACGAGCAGGTGCGTTATGCGTTCCACGGTGCGTTGCAGGACCTGAAAAGCAAACCGCTGGCGACGTTCCTGACGGTGATGGTGATTGCCATCTCCCTGACGCTGCCAAGCGTCTGCTACATGGTCTATAAAAACGTTAACCAGGCGGCGTCGCAGTACTATCCTTCTCCGCAGATCACGGTCTATCTGGATAAGGCGCTCGACGATAACGCGGCGGCGCAGGTTGTGGGGCAAATCCAGGCCGAACAGGGCGTAGAGAAAGTGAATTATCTCTCTCGTGAAGAAGCCCTGGGTGAGTTCCGTAACTGGTCAGGCTTTGGCGGTGCGCTGGACATGCTTGAAGAGAACCCCCTCCCGGCCGTGGCGGTGGTGATCCCGAAACTCGATTTCCAGGGGACCGATTCGCTCAACACCCTGCGTGACCGCATCACCCGTATCAACGGGATTGATGAAGTGCGCATGGATGACAGCTGGTTTGCGCGTCTTGCTGCGCTGACCGGGCTGGTAGGGCGCGTGGCGGCGATGATTGGTGTGCTGATGGTGGCGGCGGTCTTCCTCGTCATCGGTAACAGCGTGCGCCTGAGCATTTTCGCGCGTCGCGACACCATCAACGTGCAGAAACTGATTGGTGCGACGGATGGCTTCATCCTGCGTCCGTTCCTGTACGGCGGCGCATTGCTCGGTTTTTCCGGCGCATTTCTTTCACTGATATTGTCAGAAATTTTGGTGATGCGGCTGTCCTCTGCCGTAACCGAAGTGGCGCAGGTTTTCGGAACGAAGTTTGATATCAGCGGCTTAGGGTTCGATGAGTGCCTGTTACTGCTGCTGGTGTGCTCGATGATCGGCTGGGTGGCAGCATGGCTGGCAACCGTGCAACATTTACGTCACTTTACTCCCGACTAATAAAAGCGTGATATAATCTTTCCCTGCACCGAGATGTTCGCTCTGCAGGGAAAGCGTCCCTGTTGTCTCTTCCCCTGTTATCATCTCCATGTCACAATTTGTGCGTAATTTATTCACCGTTGCACCTGGAACTTGTGGATAAAATCACTGTCTGATAAAAGAGTGAATGCTAATCTCGTGGCTCAAACGCTTTGGCATGGTTGTTGCCTGATGGGGACAGCCTGGACCAGAAGAAACATTGAGAGGAATGAATGACCAAAGAAATGCAAACTTTAGCTTTAGCCCCTGTTGGTAACCTGGAATCTTATATCCGGGCTGCGAACACCTGGCCGATGTTAACGGCCGAGGAAGAAAAGGAGCTTGCTGAAAAGCTGCATTACCAGGGCGATCTGGAAGCAGCGAAAAAGCTGATCCTGTCTCACCTGCGCTTTGTTGTTCACATTGCTCGTAATTATGCGGGCTATGGCCTGCCGCAGGCGGACTTGATTCAGGAAGGTAACATCGGTCTGATGAAGGCTGTACGTCGCTTCAACCCGGAAGTGGGTGTGCGACTGGTCTCCTTCGCCGTGCACTGGATCAAAGCAGAAATTCATGAATACGTGCTGCGCAACTGGCGTATCGTGAAAGTCGCCACGACAAAAGCGCAACGTAAACTGTTCTTCAACCTGCGTAAAACCAAGCAGCGTCTGGGCTGGTTCAATCAGGATGAAGTTGAAATGGTGGCGCGCGAGCTGGGCGTATCCAGCAAAGACGTGCGTGAGATGGAATCCCGTATGGCCGCGCAGGACATGACCTTCGATATGTCCTCCGACGACGACGGCTCTGACAGCCAGCCAATGGCACCGGTTCTGTATCTGCAGGATAAAACCTCTAACTTTGCTGACGGCATTGAAGAGGATAACTGGGAAGATCAGGCCGCGAACAAGCTGACTTCAGCAATGGAAGGCCTCGACGAACGTAGCCAGGATATTATCCGCGCCCGCTGGCTGGACGAAGACAACAAGTCCACGCTGCAGGAGCTGGCCGACCGCTACGGCGTCTCCGCTGAACGTGTGCGTCAGCTTGAAAAGAACGCCATGAAAAAACTTCGCGCCGCTATCGAAGCGTAATTTCCGCGATGTTCCCGATAACCCTCGAATGCAAATTCGGGGGTTTTGTTTTTTTATCTCCCGCTCTGGCGAATTCCCTCCCCCTGGCAAACACTTACAGATGCGCTAAGCAGGTGACTTTCTCAGGGGGACAGGGTGAAAAACAGTGAACTGAATGACCGGCGTTTGCAGGCGACGCCGCGCGGTATCGGCGTGATGTGTAACTTCTATGCCGATAAAGCCGAAAATGCCACGGTGTGGGACGTCGAGGGTAACGAGTATATCGACTTCGCCGCCGGGATTGCGGTGCTGAATACCGGCCATCGGCATCCAAAAGTTATTGCCGCCATCGAAAAACAACTCCACGCATTTACCCATACGGCATACCAGATTGTCCCGTACGAAGGCTATGTGGCGCTTGCCGAGCGTATCAACAACGTGTGCCTGTTGATGGGCCTGCCAAAACGGCTTTCTTCTCTACGGGAGCAGAGGCGGTCGAAAATGCGGTAAAAATTGCCCGCGCGTATACCCGTCGTCCTGGCCTGATCGCCTTTGGCGGTGCCTTCCACGGCCGTACCTTTATGACGATGGCGTTGACGGGGAAAGTGGCGCCGTACAAACTCGGTTTCGGTCCGTTTCCCGGATCGGTTTATCACGCACACTATCCAAATGATCTGTACGGCGTCAGCACGGTAGAAGCGTTAAAAAGCCTCGAACGCATCTTCAAAGCCGACATTGCGCCGGACCAGGTGGCGGCCATTATCCTGGAACCGGTTCAGGGGGAGGGGGGATTCAACATTGCCCCCGCCGATTTTATGCAGGCCCTGCGCGAACTGTGCGATACGCACGGAATTTTGCTGATTGCCGACGAAGTGCAAAGTGGCTTTGCGCGAACCGGCAAGCTGTTCTCGATGGAACACCATTGCGTGAAGCCGGATCTGATCACCATGGCGAAAAGCCTGGCCGGCGGGATGCCGCTCTCGGCGGTCTCTGGCCGGGCGGAAGTGATGGATGCCCCCGCACCTGGCGGGCTGGGCGGGACTTACGCCGGCAACCCGCTGGCGATTGCCGCAGCCCATGCCGTGCTGGATGTGATTGATGAAGAGGATCTCTGCACGCGCGCGGCGCATCTTGGCCATCATCTGGTGGAAGTGCTGAACAAAGCGAAGGGCGACTGTCCGTTTATCGCTGATATTCGTGCCCAGGCTCAATGGTGGCGGTGGAGTTTAACGACCCGCAAACCGGGCTGCCGTCGCCTGAATTCACGCGTCAGGTCCAGGAGCGTGCGTTGCAGGAAGGTCTATTGCTGCTGAGCTGCGGCGTGTACGGCAACGTTATCCGTTTCCTCTATCCGCTTACCATCCCCGAAGTTCAGTTCCGTAAAGCGCTGGATATTATCTCCGCGTCGCTGACACGTTAAAGCCCTTGCCCGGCGGTGATCCCTGCCGGGCTTATCATATATTCATTTCAAATTAGCTATTCCAAAATCATAAAAATGGGGTATGTTTTAGCAGAGTATGCTGAAAAAGCGCGACTGTCATACCTATAACTGAAATAAAGCGCTACACAACAACATCACGACAATCGTAATAACCATAATAATGGGGAATCTCAGGATGAATATGAAGGGTAAAGCGTTACTGGCAGGATGTATTGCGTTGGCATTCAGCACGATGGCACAGGCCGATATTAAGTGGCTGTCGTGGGCGCGATGTCCGGTCCGGTAGCACAGTACGGCGACCAGGAATTTACCGGCGCAGAACAGGCGGTTGCAGACATTAATGCTAAGGGCGGCATCAAGGGCGAAAAACTGCAGATCGTAAAATATGATGATGCCTGTGACCCGAAACAAGCGGTTGCCGTGGCGAACAAAGTGGTGAACGACGGGATCAAATACGTTATCGGTCACCTGTGCTCCTCTTCCACGCAGCCCGCGTCTGATATCTACGAAGACGAAGGCATTCTGATGATCACCCCGGCTGCAACGGCGCCGGAGCTGACCGCACGTGGCTATAAGCTGACCCTGCGTACCACCGGTCTGGATTCAGACCAGGGCCCAACCGCGGCAAAATACATTCTGGACAACGTGAAGCCGAAGCGTATCGCGATTGTTCACGACAAACAGCAGTACGGTGAAGGTCTGGCGCGTGCCGTGCAGGATGGTCTGAAGAAAGGCAATGCCAATGTGGTCTTCTTCGACGGTATCACCGCCGGTGAGAAAGACTTCTCCACTCTGGTGGCACGTCTGAAGAAAGAGAATATTGATTTCGTTTACTACGGTGGCTATCACCCTGAAATGGGCCAGATCCTGCGTCAGGCACGTGCGGCTGGCCTGAAAACCCAGTTTATGGGTCCGGAAGGGGTTGCGAACGTTTCCCTGTCTAACATCGCCGGTGAGTCTGCTGAAGGCCTGCTGGTGACCAAACCGAAGAACTACGACCAGGTGCCTGCGAACAAACCGATCGTAGATGCCATCAAGGCGAAGAAACAGGATCCAAGCGGCGCGTTCGTCTGGACCACCTACGCTGCGCTGCAGTCTCTGCAGGCGGGTCTGAACCAGTCAGCCGATCCGGCTGAGATTGCCACCTGGCTGAAAGCCAACTCTGTCGATACCGTGATGGGTCCGCTTTCCTGGGATGCGAAGGGCGATCTGAAAGGCTTCGAGTTCGGCGTGTTTGACTGGCATGCTAACGGAACGGCAACCGACGCCAAATAAAAGCAAACGCAACCTTTCGGTTGCCGTTTTAGTATTTGCACCCTCTCCTGTGGGAGAGGGGCGGGGTGAGGGCATCAGGCGGCATTCAGCAAACCTGACGTTTCTCCCACCCGTTTTCCTGCGCCGTAAACCCTAACGCCTGCATAAACGCCGCCATCACGCCGCGGTCTTCCACGCCCACGTCGGCCATCCACCAGGAGGTAACGTTCGGGTTTTCACGGATTATCTCTTCAATTAAATACTGCCCCACACCGCGACGACGGGTCACGTCACGTACGCGCAGTGAGTCCAGCGCCCCTTCGGTGCCGCTCAGGGTCACGCGAACCGCGGCGAGCAGACGCTCGTTAAAGCGTGCGCCGTAGATGCGGTGTGTCTCATCGACGCGGAGTGAAGAAGGGGAATATTCCGGCCAGATCTTGCCCAGGTCGATATGATCCTGGTCGCTAAAGGTCACCAGACGCACGATAGTCAGTTTCATTAGCTGCTTGTCCAAATCAAATTGAGTAGGGGCAGTGTACTCAATTTATTCCCTCAGCGGCTTCCTCTTTTTATCCCGGCTCACCAGGTGATTAGTTTTTTGGCAGCGCGAAGGGCAGTTTGAAAACACATGGATCGAAAAATAAGCAGAATTTTAACCTGAATGGCAGTGAATTATTCGGCGCTTTGTACCGTTATTTTATGCTGCAAACTGCAATTTTATTTGTTTATCTCTGCCTTGTTTCAGAATATTATCTTTGCTTAATCGCCTGAAAAATAGAGATTTTAGTCTGGTTTTTATGAAAAAACTGCGCTAAACCATTAAAGGCGCTGGTAAAAATAGCGTTGTGCATTAAAAGTACAGAATGCTTTTTAACCATAATAAAACAAAATATATACACGACATCACGAATGGGGATTCAGAGATGAAAAGGAACGCGAAGACGTTACTCGCGGGGATGGTTGCATTGGCGATTTCGCATGCAGCATGGCGGAAGATATTAAGGTTGCTGTAGTGGGTGCGATGTCCGGTCCTGTTGCCCAGTGGGGGGACATGGAGTTCAACGGTGCTCGCCAGGCAATCAAAGACATCAACGCCAAAGGCGGCATCAAAGGCGACAAGCTGGTTGGCGTGGAATATGACGACGCCTGCGATCCCAAACAGGCCGTCGCGGTCGCTAACAAAATCGTGAATGACGGCATCCAGTACGTGATTGGCCACCTGTGCTCGTCGTCCACCCAGCCTGCGTCTGATATCTACGAAGACGAAGGCATTCTGATGATTACCCCGGGCGCAACCAACCCTGAACTGACTCAGCGCGGTTATCAGCACATCATGCGTACTGCCGGTCTGGACTCGTCTCAGGGACCAACCGCCGCCCGATACATCCTCGACACCGTCAAGCCGACGCGCATCGCCATTATTCATGACAAACAGCAGTACGGCGAAGGCCTGGCGCGCTCCGTTCAGGACGGGCTGAAAAAAGGCGGCGCGAATATCGTCTTCTTTGATGGCATCACCGCTGGCGAGAAAGATTTCTCCGCGCTGATCGCCCGCCTGCAAAAAGAGAATATCGATTTTGTTTACTACGGCGGCTACTACCCGGAAATGGGGCAGATGCTGCGTCAGGCGCGTTCGGTCGGCTGAAACCCAGTTTATGGGGCCAGAAGGCGTCGGTAACGCTTCCCTGTCGAACATCGCCGGGGACGCAGGCGAAGGCATGCTGGTGACGATGCCAAAACGCTATGACCAGGATCCTGCGAACAAGGCTATCGTAGACGCGCTCAAGGCGCAGAAGAAAGATCCAAGTGGTCCGTATGTCTGGATCACCTACGCGGCGGTGCAGTCTCTGGCAACCGCGCTGGATCGCACCGGCAGCAAAGAACCGCTGGATCTGGTGAAAGATTTAAAAGCACACGGGGCGAACACCGTGATTGGGCCGCTGAACTGGGATGAGAAAGGCGATCTGAAGGGATTTGAGTTTGGTGTCTTTAAGTGGCACGCCGACGGTTCGTCCTCGGTCGCCAAATAATTATCCCACCGCCCGGACCGCCGGGCGGGTATAAAAAGGTTTGCATATGTCCGAGCAGTTTCTCTATTTCCTGCAGCAGATGTTTAACGGCGTCACGCTGGGAAGCACCTACGCGCTGATCGCCATTGGCTACACGATGGTTTACGGCATTATCGGCATGATTAACTTCGCCCACGGCGAGGTCTACATGATCGGTAGCTATGTCTCCTTTATGATTATCGCCGCCCTGATGATGATGGGTATCGACAGCAGCTGGCTGCTGGTCGCCGCCGGGTTTGTCGGCGCGATTGTGATTGCCAGCGCCTATGCTGGAGCATTGAACGCGTGGCGTACCGGCGGTGCGTAGCTCCAAACGCCTGATTGCGCTGATCTCCGCCATCGGGATGTCGATCTTCCTGCAAAACTACGTCAGCCTGACGGAAGGCTCGCGCGACGTGGCGCTGCCAAGCCTGTTCAACGGTCAGTGGGTGGTCGGTGCCAGCGAGAACTTCTCTGCCTCTATCACCACCATGCAGCTGGTGATCTGGGTGGTGACCTTCGTTGCAATGCTCGCCCTGACGGTCTTTATCCGCTACTCGCGTATGGGACGCGCCTGCCGTGCCTGCGCAGAAGATCTGAAGATGGCGAGCCTGCTTGGCATCAACACCGACCGCGTTATCGCCCTGACCTTTGTGATTGGGGCAGCGATGGCGGCGGTCGCGGGTGTCCTGCTGGGGCAGTTCTACGGCGTTATCAACCCGTACATCGGCTTTATGGCCGGGATGAAAGCCTTCACCGCGGCGGTCCTGGGCGGTATCGGCAGTATTCCAGGCGCGATGATTGGCGGCCTGATCCTGGGCGTGGCCGAAGCGCTCTCCTCCGCGTATCTGAGTACGGAATATAAAGATGTGGTGTCGTTTGCCCTGCTGATTCTGGTTCTGCTGGTAATGCCTACCGGTATTCTGGGTCGTCCGGAGGTAGAGAAAGTATGAAACCGATGCATTTCGCAATGGCGCTCCTCTCAGCGCCATGTTCTTCGTGCTGGCAGGCGTCTTTATGGGCGTCCAGTTAGAGCTGGACGGCACAAAACTGGTGGTGGATACCGCCGCCGACATTCGCTGGCAGTGGATATTCATTGGCACCGCGGTTGTGTTTCTGTTCCAGATGCTGCGTCCTGTGTTCCAGAAGACGCTGAAAAGTGTCTCCGGTCCGAAATTCGTTCTGCCGGCTCTCGACGGCTCAACCGTTAAGCAGAAGCTGTTCTTCGTGGCGCTGCTGGTGGCTGCGGTGGCGTGGCCGTTTGTGGTCTCTCGCGGTACGGTCGATATCGCGACCCTGACCATGATCTACGTGATCCTCGGTCTGGCCTGAACGTAGTGGTGGGGCTGTCTGGCCTGCTGGTGCTGGGCTACGGTGTTTCTACGCCATCGGGGCCTATACCTTCGCGCTGCTGAACCACTATTACGGTCTCGGCTTCTGGACCTGTCTGCCGCTGGCGGGCCTGGTCTCCGCCGCGGCGGGCTTCCTGCTGGGCTTCCCGGTCTTACGCCTGCGCGGTGACTATCTGGCGATTGTGACTTTAGGCTTCGGCGAAATCGTGCGTATCCTGCTACTCAACAACACCGAAGTGACCGGCGGCCCGAACGGGATCAGCCAGATCCCGAAACCGACCTTCTTTGGTCTGGAGTTCAGCCGTACGGCTCGCGAAGGGGGCTGGGATACTTTCAGCAACTTCTTTGGCGTGAAGTACGATCCGTCCGACCGGGTGATTTGGCTCTACCTGGTGGCGCTGCTGCTGGTGGTGCTTACCCTGTTTGTGATTAACCGTCTGCTGCGTATGCCGCTGGGCCGTGCGTGGGAAGCGCTGCGTGAAGATGAAATCGCCTGCCGTTCACTGGGCCTCAACCCGACCCGCATCAAGCTGACCGCGTTTACCATCAGCGCCGCGTTTGCCGGTTTTGCCGGTACGCTGTTTGCCGCGCGTCAGGGCTTTGTCAGCCCGAATCGTTTACCTTTGCTGAATCTGCCTTTGTGCTGGCGATTGTGGTGCTCGGCGGTATGGCTCGCAGTTTGCCGTTATCCTGGCGGCCATTCTGCTGGTGGTCTCCCGTGACTGATGCGCGACTTTAACGAATACAGCATGCTGATGCTGGGTGGTTTGATGGTGCTGATGATGATCTGGCGTCCGCAGGGCTTGCTGCCGATGACCCGTCCACAGCTGAAGCTGAAAAACGGGCAAGCGAAAGGAGAGCAGGCATGAGCCAGCCATTATTATCCGTTAACGGCCTGATGATGCGTTTTGGCGGCCTGCTGGCCGTCAACAACGTGAATCTGGATCTGCACAAGAAAGAGATTGTCTCCCTGATTGGCCCTAACGGCGCGGGGAAAACCACGGTCTTTAACTGCCTGACCGGTTTCTACAAGCCGACGGGTGGCACCATCAAGCTGCGCGACCAGCATCTGGAAGGGCTTCCGGGCCAGCAGATTGCCCGCATGGGGGTGGTGCGTACCTTCCAGCACGTGCGTCTGTTCCGCGAGATGACGGTGATAGAGAACCTGCTGGTGGCGCAACACCTGCAGCTTAAAACCGGCCTTTTCTCTGGCCTGCTGAAAACCCCGGCCTTCCGCCGTGCTCAGGATGAAGCGCTCGACCGCGCTGCCACCTGGCTTGACCGTATCGGCCTGCTGCAGCATGCGAACCGTCAGGCCAGCAACCTGGCCTACGGTGACCAGCGTCGTCTGGAGATTGTGCGCTGCATGGTGACGCAGCCAGAAATCCTGATGCTCGATGAACCGGCAGCAGGGCTTAACCCGAAAGAGACCAAAGAGCTGGACGAGTTGATTGCCGAACTGCGCGATCATCACGACACCACCATCCTGCTGATTGAGCATGATATGAAGCTGGTGATGGGCATTTCTGACCGTATCTACGTGGTAAACCAGGGCACGCCGCTGGCAAACGGGACGCCGGAAGAGATCCGCAACAACCCGGACGTAATCCGTGCATACCTGGGTGAGGCATAAGATGGAAAAAGCGATGTTAACGTTCGACAAGGTTAATGCTCACTACGGCAAGATACAGGCGCTGCACGATGTCAGCCTGCATATCAATCAGGGCGAAATCGTCACCCTGATTGGCGCGAACGGTGCGGGTAAAACCACGCTGCTCGGCACTCTGTGCGGCGACCCGCGCGCACCAGCGGGCGGATTGTCTTTGATGGCAAAGATATTACCGACTGGCAAACCGCCAGAATCATGCGTGAAGCGGTGGCGATTGTCCCGGAAGGGCGTCGCGTCTTCTCACGAATGACGGTGGAAGAGAACCTTGCGATGGGCGGCTTCTTTGCTGACCGCGACCAGTACCAGTCCCGCATCAAATGGTCTATGAGCTGTTTCCGCGTTTGTGGGAGCGCCGTATTCAGCGGGGCCGGCACGATGTCCGGTGGTGAACAGCAGATGCTGGCGATTGGCCGCGCGCTGATGAGCCAGCCGCGTTTGCTGCTGCTGGATGAACCGTCGCTCGGTCTTGCGCCGATCATCATTCAGCAGATCTTCGACACCATCGAACAGCTGCGTAAAGAGGGGATGACCATTTTCCTCGTCGAGCAGAACGCCAACCAGGCGCTGAAGCTCGCCGACCGCGGCTACGTGCTGGAAAACGGCCACGTGGTGCTCTCCGATACCGGCGACGCGCTGCTGGCAAACGAAGCGGTGCGAAGCGCCTATCTCGGCGGCTAGATAAAGCAAAAGCAAAAAGCAACGTCAGTTGCCTTTTTTCATGCAGGGTACCAGACCGCACCGAACTTACCCCAACCGCCTTCACACAACCATCATCCGCCTGACGTTTTGTTGTCATCTCACTGTAAAGAAACAGTTATTTTTCTGTCATTCGAGCATGTCATGTTACCTCGCGAGCATAAAAACGCGTGATATCGCGCATCCGGCACAATAAGAGAGATGACAATGACATCGTTACGACACACAGCTTTGGGTCTGGCAATGGGGCTGACTTTTGCGGCGAACGCAATGGCTGTCACCACCATTCCGTTCTGGCATTCCATGGAAGGGGAGTTGGGCAAAGAAGTTGACTCCCTGGCGCAGCGTTTCAACGACACCCATCCGGATTACAAAATTGTGCCGGTGTACAAAGGTAACTACGAGCAGAGCCTGAGCGCGGGCATTGCCGCTTTCCGTACTGGTAATGCACCTGCGCTGCTTCAGGTTTACGAAGTCGGTACTGCGACCATGATGGCCTCTAAAGCCATTAAACCGGTCTACGAAGTGTTTAAAGACGCAGGTATCAACTTCGACGAATCGCAGTTCGTGCCGACCGTGGCGGGTTACTACACCGATTCCAAAACCGGTCATCTGTTGTCTCAGCCGTTTAACAGCTCCACGCCGGTGCTGTACTACAACAAAGACGCCTTCAAGAAAGCCGGTTTAGATCCGGAACAACCGCCAAAAACCTGGCAGGATCTGGCGGCGTACACCGCTAAGCTGAAAGCGGCGGGGATGAAGTGCGGCTACGCCAGCGGCTGGCAGGGCTGGATCCAGATTGAAAACTTCAGCGCCTGGCACGGCCTGCCGGTGGCCACTAAAAACAACGGCTTCGACGGCACCGACGCGGTACTGGAGTTCAACAAGCCAGAGCAGGTGAAGCACATCGCTCTGCTTGCCGATCTCAACAAGAAGGGCGATTTCAGCTACTTCGGGCGTAAAGACGAATCCACCGAGAAGTTCTACAACGGTGACTGCGCGATTACGACCGCCTCTTCCGGCTCTCTGGCGGATATCCGTCATTACGCAAAATTCAACTACGGCGTAGGCATGATGCCTTACGATGCTGACGTGAAAGGCGCACCGCAGAACGCCATCATCGGTGGGGCGAGCCTGTGGGTCATGCAGGGCAAAGACAAGGGCACCTACAAGGGCGTGGCCGAGTTCCTCGACTTCCTGGCGAAGCCAGAGAATGCCGCCGAATGGCATCAGAAAACCGGCTACCTGCCTATCACCACGGCTGCGTATGACCTGACCCGCGAGCAGGCTTCTACAGTAAAACCCGGGTGCGGATATCGCGACGCGTCAGATGCTCAACAAGCCGCCATTGCCGTTCACCAAAGGCCTGCGTCTGGGGAACATGCCGCAGATCCGTACCATCGTAGATGAAGAGCTGGAAAGCGTGTGGACCGGGAAGAAAACCCCACAGCAGGCGCTGGATTCTGCGGTAGAGCGCGGTAATCAGCTGCTGCGCCGCTTTGAGCAATCAACAAAGTCTTAATCATTTTACCCTCATCCTGTCCCTCTCCCTGTGGGAAGGGCTGGGGTGAGGGCTACCTACGCTGAGCTAAACTATGTCCTCATCCCGTCCGGTGTTCCGTTCGCGCTGGCTGCCGTATTTGCTGGTCGCGCCGCAGCTGGTCATCACCGTTATCTTCTTTATCTGGCCTGCGGGCGAGGCGCTCTGGTACTCGGTACAAAGCGTCGATCCGTTTGGGCTTTCCAGCCAGTTTGTCGGGCTGGACAACTTTACCGCGCTGTTCCATGACAGCTATTACCTCGACGCCTTCTGGACGACCATGAAGTTCAGCGCGCTGGTCACTGTCAGCGGCCTTGTCGCATCGCTCTTTTTCGCGGCGCTGGTGGATTACGTGGTGCGCGGCAGCCGTCTGTATCAGACGCTGATGCTGCTACCTTACGCCGTGGCGCCTGCCGTCGCCGCCGTGCTGTGGATCTTCCTGTTTAACCCAGGGCGCGGCTGATTACCCATTTTCTGGCGGAGTTCGGCTACGACTGGAACCACGCCAGAACAGCGGTCAGGCGATGTTCCTGGTGGTCTTCGCGTCGGTGTGGAAACAGATCAGCTACAACTTCCTGTTCTTCTTTGCTGCGCTGCAGTCTATTCCGCGCTCGCTGGTTGAAGCCGCGGCGATTGATGGTGCAGGGCCGGTCCGTCGTTTCTTTAGTCTGTTTGAAAAATGATTTCCGGTGCATACACATCAAGCGGAAAAACAGGACGGGGCTGTTGCACATCCCCTAAAAAAGAAAGACCGAAGTAAAAGCCATAAAAGGGCTTTACAACTTCGGTCTTTTTCTTTAAGTTATAATGAAACATGCCGGGGTTCACTGCGCTTTTGCAATAGACATGCGCAAAGTTCCGAAACAGCTTCTTGTCGATTATCAAGTTCGTAAACTTTTTTCGTTCGAAGCTTATGCGGATGATCTGTTCAAACTCTTTGCCGGTCATTCTGCGTCCTCGGTTTCTTGGCATACTGGTGGGGTACAATCCGTCAGCTTTTCGCTTCCTGCGCATTTTACCTTGCAGACCACCGCATTGTCCAGCACATAGACAAAGGGCATTTTTGCATACAAAAAGCCCCTGATTACTTAAGTACGGTAATCAGGGGCTCAAAGTATTTTATAAGAACAACCTCTACGGTGAGGTCTTTCTATTGCCTAGGCCAAAGAACGCAGCCACGCGAATTTTGACAAGAACGTGCCTTATCATAATCCAGTGTGAACGACCAAGAACGGGTCAAATTACTGGCGCGGGTTCTTGATTGCAGCCTGCTTATTGGGTCGTCATCATAGGTATGTACCCAAAAGCGCGTACTGTTTGCATCCTCAAGTATCCTATTGACGGCCCCATCCCCTTTCTTCGCTTTTGTTTTTCCCGGCATGATTTTTTCCGCCGAAATCGAATGGTAATTGTACGTTCCGCGCACATTGCATTGAACAGTGCATGACTCTTGAAATAGATTTAGTTCCCAGATGAATTTCTGTCCATCGATGGAGAAGATTCTCGGCACAAATCTGTCCAGAAATTCCCGGCTGATTTCATCGTTTGGGAACGACTCTTGCCAGCTGAGTGCTTCCTCTACCTTTTCACTATTGGCAGCTCCGTTTTTTTGTTCCTGCTGGTATTCTTCTAAACTATCCTGCCGGTGATCCTGCCAAACGTTTTTGTAGATTTCTCGCGCCATCAATTCGAGCTTCCATGCTTGCACATTGGGGGCGCTGCATTTGGGGGCTACATTCCTCAGCGACCGCTGATAACAGATATATCGAACAATGCCTTTCTCTGCGCGGAACGCCCGCATTCTGGCTCCGCAGTCACAAAACAGGCGGCAAGCCCATTGTCGGCGTGTTCGTTCTGAGCATCGATCGATGTACAGCTACGTACGTCTGAGCATTCGATCGATGTACAGCTACGTACGTCTGAGCATCGATCGATGTACAGCTACGTACGTCTGAGCATCGATCGATGTACAGCTACGTACGTCTGAGCATTCGAATCGATGTACAGCTACGTACGTCTGAGCATCGATCGATGTACAGCTAGTACGTTCTGAGCATCGATCGATGTACAGCTACCGTACGCTGAGCATCGAATCGATGTACAGCTAGTAGTTCTGAGTTCGTGATGTACGCACACCGA